>Ga0123352_10017565_pt1 | contig 11400 bp, 5 predicted proteins | sample TergutLab28metaG_FD_89700 | JGI IMG/M metagenome (GOLD analysis project Ga0123352, IMG submission 89700) | Labiotermes labralis P1 segment gut microbial communities from Petit-Saut dam, French Guiana - Lab288 P1 | ecosystem: Host-associated > Arthropoda: Insects > Digestive system > Gut ... | reverse complement strand
GGGGGGGGGGGGGGGGGGGGGGGGTGGATCAAAGTTTTGAGTGGGTATTAAAGGCACTTCCACATCTATGGCTATTTGCAACTTGCAAATTTAGAACCAAACACAAGGTTCATTTTCCATATGGCACAAACACAAACTTGTTAGCCAGCAGTTGCACTAGTACCATTCACTTTAGGGCCATGAAACAAACTTGGAAGAACATGCAGCTTTTAATGCAGTAATAACTGTATTCATTTAACAGAATACAACTGTTGACGCAAGGTACAGGTTGTAGTGTTTTGTAGAAAATTATGTATCTAAGAAACTAAGAGCACTTTAGAGACCATATTTATGGCAATCTGTAGGAAATTTAATGCTCTTTCTTGTTACCACTGCCCAGGGTGTTGTATTGATGGTCAAAATCTTACAGAGCTTTAAATTTGAATGTCCATTCTTTTTTTCCATCTCTGCCTGTGGTTTATACTTTTTTACATGTGAACTATTAGGATTAGAATTATTCTGTACTTTTTTCCTTAATCTTGACCACTTACTGCATTGATGTGAATTTTTTTTTTATTCCTGCAGGTAACCTGTATTTTCTTGACAATTAACATACATTGCTGTAACTAACCCAAATTTAGCTCAAGTATTATATAAAATAGCCAATCCCAGTTCGTGCGCAGTCTAGGGCATGGGTCTGCGGCCGCTCACTTGCTGGGATTGTGTGTTCGAATCCTGATGGGGGCTTGGAGGTCTGTTTCTTGTGAGTGTTGTGTGTTGTCAAGTAGAGGTCTCTGTGACGAGCTGATCACTCATCCAGAGGAGTCCTACTGAGTGTGGTGTGTCCAACTGAGTGTGATTGTGAAGAACCAACGAGGAGGAAGCCCTGGCCCACTAGGGTCTGTTGTGCCATAAAAAATTACATATAATGTATTCCAACAACTAGCAAGGCTAGAGAGGCTACATAACTAAATGCTCTTTCTTGCAGTCATTGTGACTACTATGTCATACTGATTTTAACAAGTCTTCAAACTTGAACAATGACTTTTTAAAATTTTTATTTTGGAATAATATTTATTTTTTATATGTGAACTTCAAGGTGCGTCATCCTCATTGTGTTTGTTAGAAGCTAAGGTAATTCTATAAAGATGTAGCAACATTTCTCACAAATTGTCACAGCTTCCCAAACTCTGATTGATTGTCCTTCTTAGCGTACTTATTATTCCAGCACAGCACAAAGAAGCCCTTCCTCCAATACAGTAAACCTGCAGCTGCCAACCATACTGTAGACAACTTAGGATGTCCACACTGCCACAACAGCAGGCCAGTGTGATTTTCAACAGGCATGAAAATACGGCACCACAGGACCAAACACCGGCCCAGGCCTACCGCACCCCATGGGACATGCAGTGACTCGGCATGCACACTTCATTGTCATAGAGAAATAAGATAACACATGCTATAGGCTTGGTCTTTAACATCTGCACACATGCCCACCCACTTTGTGTAAAACAAGATCTCTTACCTACACTAATAATTTGCTCTATATTATATCATAACTATATATAGCTTCTCTGATAATAAATTGTATCCAACCTGAAGATGGCCACAGCAGCAATGGCCGAAACATGTAGTTGATATTGAAAAATTATATGTACACTTGATATATAGTTGTGTTACGACTTCTACATCTTTATAAAATTACCTTATATGTGAACTTTCACAATTAGTACTATTATGTATTTTTCTTCCTAATCTACATAATTTACTGTATTAACCTGATTTTTCATAATTTCCTGAGTGCAAAAATGTATTTTTCATTATTTTTAATAAGTGGTGCTGTTAAGAAGCCTAAATTCATCTTGGGGCTTTTGGCATATACTAGGAAAAGTAGTGTGGGGCCCAGAGGGTTAACAGATGAAGGCAGTTGGTTCCTCCAAATGGTATGTAACTTTCTACCAGACTACAAGGAGTCACTTCTGAGAAGACAGCATTATTTACAGTAAGAAATGTGCAGTTCAGCACAAGTGACAGATGATGGACTTACTGACATCATAAACCCAGTTTTTATCCACAACTTTGACAGTTAATAAGTTCATAGATATCAAATATTTTTTATTGTGTTAGGTAGTCTTTCCAAGTTTCGGTGGCATATGAATTGTAGCTGACCTTCAGAAAATACTGATATTTTAAGAATATGGTGCCCTGCCAACTTTGATCAGCTACGGTACGCTTAACATGACATGAAATCTGAACAGAGCAGCAGATTGGTATATGTTCCAAAATTTTAAGACACTGGTTCAGGAGACAGCTTGCTTAGATAAGTTAGTTTTGTAATATGTTTTCTTTTGGGTAATTCCCCGGCGTCACAGTGCTAATAGCCGACGTTTCGGAACCCTCTATCAGTTCCATCTTCAACCACTTCATCCACCTGCCTATGAAGATAGAGGGTTCCGAAATGTTGGCTATTAGCACTGTGACGCCGGGGAATTACCCAAAAGAAAACGTATTACATATAGAACACGGCGAAAACTTAAAATCAAGAATAAGTTAGTTTTCTCTACAGTATGCTAAGTTAGTTCTTTAGTTACAGGTTGAGTATGGTATACTACACAGTTCCCTGAAATTGGTGTGGGCTAAACTGAATTCATTAGGAAGTTGGTGCTGTTGTTTTCATTAGGTTGCATTGGTGCATTAGGATTTTAATATAATACAGAGTTCACCATTCTTAGTTTTGAGAAATTTACTTGAATTTAATTTCTATTGAATTTGGATAAGCCAGAGATACAGCTTTCAATTTTGTTACATCACTTAGGGTAATCCTTTGGTTAGGGTTTAGCATGAAATACAAGAATAAAATGTGAGATATAATTCAGTTGGTTCAGTGGCCAAACAGGAACATAATTACATTTCTGAGCCTCTTCAAAAAACTCAACAGGAATACCTGTAATAAAAGTATGGATTAGAAGCAGTTTAATTTGTTTCTGTGATTATCCAGTCCCTGCCTCTTCAGTTCAACCTGGCTAAAAATGTATGATGTTTCAAACAAAAATATTTACTTTCTCTTTTGCATTTTACGACAGACATGAATGCTAATGAAGTCTAAAAATGCAAAAGTGTTTTACTTCTGCAGAACAGAATATGACAGAACATTTGTGTGGTTTGGTAACGCAGCAGACCCTCACATTCACAGGACCATGCGTTATGGTTCCGTTAGGAACAATTATTACGGAAAACCTCACACATCATTCCTCATTTGTGGTAACACTTACATAAGAATGTGGGGTATAACATGAGAGTCCACAAGTTCTCACTAGTCTTGATCAGTACATAACTGGATATCATGTGACAGGAAATGTGCTTCAACTGTGCTTTTCATAATTTTTATAAATAAATGTTGTCCTTATGAGATATCGTTTATGCCTGCAAAGTATGATATGCATGGCAAAGGACATGAGAATGAGGACTGTTATGGTTGGGTGCCATGTTGAAGAAAATGAATTGAGTATTTGTTTCATTGAGAGGATTTCTGACAAGACAGGGGATAAGTTGCAGCTAGTGCTCCATCAATCACAAATATTCCTTGTATAAGTCACTATGCCTCCTGCAAGATGATGGAAAAGGCTTAGTGTGCATCTGGAGGCTGAACATGGAGCCTGTCATGACACCACACATGAAGGTGTATTAACGGCATGCAGATGAAGACACAGCCCTAAAAGTTCATATCTTTCTTCACTAAGTCTTCCGTTTTCCAGTCTGCCATGCGCAATTTTTACATGACTTATTCCCCTAACTCCATTTTTTCCACAAGGTCTGTACTTCACACATTTCAGTTTCATAACTCACACGAATTTTCAAGAATGTAGCCCCTTCTAATGGCAAAGGTCTGCTGTATTTATTATATTCATAATTACCACTCTTCTGCTATAAGCTGTGTCTGCATTTCGGTCTCTAAATTTGGTTTCCCACAGGTTTCTATACATTATTATTACTGTGTACTTATTTTGCAATAAAGTGTACTTGGTTCTGAATTTTACAGTGGCCTTCTAAGTAATATAAACAGACCCTTACAGATGCTGCTTCACATTTTTATTCATTTTCCTTCACTGTAAAAAATCTGAATTTCATTTTTATGAAGTCAAAATTGTACTGTATATAGAGCACAAGCAAAATATATATGACTCTAGGAGCTGATGACAGGCTAATTGAGCATGTACAGTTGTCCTGGTGCATGCACCATTTCTTTCCTAATACTAACTGGTTTGAAACAACGGTCACCTCAATTGAGAGAATGAAGTGTGTATTATTTGTGTGTTTACAATGTCTTGCCTAACAGCAGCTACTTTATATTACAATTTGACAAACTCTAATTCTGACATTATTTCTGATTAGCAATAAAGTCGATAGACCTTTACTAATTCCTTAGCTGTCAAGTAAGCAGTCAGTGTTTTTAACCTGAGTTTGCACCACATTCTTGCTTCAAAACTCCATTTTTTTTTGTATGGAATTACTCAGGCTTGGATACATATGGTGCACAGAGTATGTTTCCTACCTACAAACTCAGCAAGCTACTTTCCATAAATAGAGTCAACTTGTGAGATCAGTACCAGGCTTAGTTTCCTAGTCTGCAATTAAAACTGAACTACTAAAACAGAATCAGAAGGTGCAGGACAGCTATCTTATATACGGCCATTCATTGCGCAGACTACAAGCTTATCAGTCAAGAAGATAACCATTTCATGGTATCTGTGCATGAACCTTCTGTGCAACTGTGTGCAAACAGAAAGAGTATTGGTGTTCAGAAGTCTTCAAAAAGCTTCTGTTCCATTTCCCCAACACTTGGTGCTGACTTCCAATCAGTGTCAGGATAGTCATCAAAATTTCTTGTATCTCCGTCATAACTCACTCGAGGAATTATTGGAGGCTGAAATCACACAAATTAATTTGTTCTTGATTACATACCAGTTATATTTTTCATAAAAACACAATTTTAAGCAGTATATTACTAAAAAATTTTGTTTTCTCATTTGGTGCATAAAAAACTATATTTGTGTAAGAATGCAAATTTTTAACGGAAAAAAAATTTAAATTAATGTAAAATTATTTTTATCAGTCAAGAAATAAATCTGATATTTAGTTTCTTGCACCATGTTTGTATGTATAGTTTGTCATATACTACTGGTTCATGACATGGGTGACAGAGCCCACGGAAAGGGCAGAGGGGAGTTGAATGAGCCTCCCTAAAATATTAAATGCAGATTATGACCCCTACACATTTACAAAATCACACAAAAGTACAACACTTATAACAAGAAATATCAAATGTACAATTTTTTTTGTTCTAGTATCTAAGTCCTTGCTAATCTAAGCATATGCCATTTATCTGGAAGTAACTTGAATAAAATTGTATCAAATTATGTACAGTAGGCCTACACATAGTAGTGAGCATACAGGCACCAGCGTGGCTGCCGGCATCTAGCAAAAATCAGATCTGCCAGGCTAGTAACTCGATTACTGTACTGCAAGCAGGAAGGCAGGTTTTGCTGAATTTCAAACGTTGGCTGCCATATCGGTTTTGTATTTCAAGTCAACACATTTTAACATCCCAGAAGACTCAAGTTCTTATTCACATTCTTCCCTGATATTGATGTTATTGTCCTCTGACCTCAAAACTCGGAATCAAGAAGTTCCGAAACCAATCAGCCTATGACTTCATCCAGGTGCTCCCAAACTTTAAGCAGCTTCTTACAGCCACTCCCCACCCTCAAGATTTTTGTTAAACATCTCCAAGTTCCGTACAGACCAGTGGTGTCTGCTGAGTATGAAACAAGGGTCTGCTGAGTTGTAGCATTAGGTAAATGTTCACAAGGGATTTTTAAAAGTGTGCTAATGACAGGCAGCACGCCTTCCGGTATCTATGACTGCAGTCTCCCCCCACCTGCATGGCTGCATCAATTCCAAGATAACAAGTAGGCAGCATGCTGGGAAGTCCAGCACAGGTAACTCCTCGAGTGCAGGTGCACCGAAGTAGAGCACAAGCATCACAGAATTATATGCAGATGTAAGTTCGCCCACACAATTAAATCATACGTTTACAAACAGATTCTGGGGTGAATTTATACAGGGTGTGTGCCATACACCTAGTGTATCTGGTGAAGATGCCCCTGATACAGACCTATGCCACAAAACATTGTGCAGATACAATTCAGTGCAAAATCTCAAGTCTCTTGCTAAAAGACCCTCACTTCTTCAAAAGTAAAGATAAATTTGTCTCAGTGTCCCTGCACCACATTTCACCTTTTATGACAAGAAAGTAAGTTATGCATCTAAAAATATGAATTAGTACTTAAAGAGTGTTACCTTGAGTTTTCTTCCATAAACGTCCTGCCACTCCAATCCTTTGAACCATCTATGCCTCTTAACATCCTCCGCTCCATTCTGAAATATAAAATAGTGTCACACAATTTGATCTAAATATGCTCAGTAGATTACAGGTGCAGCTGGTGGCTACTTTTACAGTCTAGATGCAGCTAATGGATATGTTCTATCACTCTGAAACTTCAGTAAATCTCATCATTAGATCAATGGAATACATACTTCAAGTACCAGAGTAAACACTTTTTTACTGCCTGGCATTGTATATTTGATTGCTTCACACACACACACACATGCACCATGAAAGTGTAGCATTTGTAATGATGAGCATGAATTCTTATGCAGCACACAGTGCATGATAAGTGTTCATAATGGATAGGTTCAGTCACCCTATACTTGAATGTTTCACCTCTGAATTACATAGAGTGCAATAAAAATATAGGTATAGTCTTAATAAAATGTTATAATGAAAATTTAACTCACACTTTATGTGAAGCCAAATTTGAAGTACAGATAAGTGTAATATAAAAAGGAGGACATATGCTTTGAATTTCAAAGCTCAGTGAGGTCTAGTATCCCTGTGTGAAACATTCTTTCATGCAATAAATATTTAAAAAATGACAAGAAAAAATTTGTGACTCTGGCCCTGTGTTATATGTAGCATGATCAGCGCACTTGTGTGTGTGAAATAATAAACACTGGAAACAGTACGGTGTTTAAAATAGCAAAGAACAAATCTGAAGAAACTGTACTTTACAACAGATCATGACTGTCCACTATGTTCAGAGAAAGGATTAAAATCTTACAGCTCAACTACAATATTTGAAAACACTGTCTTAACTTATGTCAGAATTAAGATTACCATTTTTATAATATTCTTGTACTTAAGAGCTAGTTTCACAAAAGTTTGTGTTTGCAAAGGATTGGAGACCTTGGAGAAAATGTTGTGGTCATTGCACTGCACTCACGGAGGTCCAAGACACCAAAGCATTCTCATTATTTGAGAGATAACACTTACTGCCAAACAGATATTTTTATTTTAACATTAAGGGGAGTAAGGAAAGAAAAAGTTGATGAATGATGACAGGGTGGAAAAATATCATGTCATATCATATCATATCATATCATATCACACCACATCATATCATACCATATCACATCATATCACATCACACCATATCATATCATATCACATCATATATAATATAATATAATATAATATAATATAATATAATATAATATAATATAATATAATATAATATAATATAATATAATATAATATATCATATCATATATCATGTCATATCGTATCGTATCGTATCGTATCGTATCGTATCACATCATATATCATATCATATCATCATATCATAAATCATATCATTTATTTTCCTTCTGCAGATCCGTACAGGATTACATAATTCACATGGATATGGAAATCGTCATATTTGTTGGGATTAAGGGGCGACATCAACACAAGTGTGTACAACAATCACATGGTTATTTATTATGATAAATATAATAAGAAAGGACAATATGGATTGTTTAGTGTAATAAAATATAATAAGTATAAAAATAAAAATTATGGCAAAATAAAAATAACGATATTGCGGTAAGTTAGAAGCAATTAGAGGTACTGTTTAGGTAGGAAATTATTCTTCATTACAGATAGTGGTTGGATATATACAAACATATTTATAATACAGACTTGTAATTAAAGAGAAGGAACGTGTGTCCCAAAGCCCCCAGGTGTCAGTTCAGATCGTATGTTAAAAAAGATAAGAAAAACATGCAGAAAAAAAGGTAGGAATTAGATAAGAGAATGTTTGGGACAGAGGAAGGCAATGTGGGGCAAGGGAAGAATTGTTGTATCTAACAAACCAAACCTGAGCTTGAACTGCAAGCTAAAACCAAATAATAGTATATGTTATGTAACAAATAAAGGGCATTTCTGATGAATTTTTCAGCATTCAGTATAAAAGAAATAAGGAAAAATGCTTCAACTACACAGGCCACTGGGTTTACCATGCCATTCCATTGTAAAGTTCTAATAACATCATTCCATAACAATACACTTCTACATGAAACTGTATAGGGTATGATAAACATGTTGTAAAACTGATGTCTGACCTTAACATACCTTCATATTTCCCAGTCTTTTTGTTCTGTCTTGGACTAGTAACTTTTTTATGAGATCCTTGGCTACTGGATCCAGATGTCGTGGCCATTCAATCTTTCCTGCTAAAATCTTTTCATAGATTCCAAATGGATTATCATCAAAGAATGGAGGGTATCCAGCCAACATTTCGTATATTAGAACACCTAGAAGTATATAATTATTTCATCATATCAGTCTTATTCATCTCAAATATCTCTCACTGGCAAGTCTTCATGAAACACGTCTTTCATGTACTTTTTATTTACTAGTTTGATGGTTGCAAATCCCTTGTGCTTTTGACATCAACAAATAAGCAACTGAACTTCCAGTCTAACACAACTGTGTTTAAATTGCTTATAATTAGTCACAAGCAATATATAATTAATTATATTAATTATATATTGTCCTTATAAGCAATTTAAACACAAATACAAAGACAAACTTTGCTAAGATTTCTGTGTTTGTAGAACTGATGGCCTAGTCACATGTTTCAGTCCCTCTGTGGACCATCATCAGGCTACAGTATATTGCATAGTGTAATTCCATTTTTTAAAAGTTTTATACAATAGACTGATGATGGTCCAAATAGGGACTGAAACATGTAGCGAAGCCAAAATAAATGTACAGTTGTATTAGATTCAAAATCTAAATGCTTTTTTGTTTATTACTTATACTGGATATTGATACAGCATTGTTAAATGACAGACGCAATACTTACCTAAAGCCCACCAATCAACAGCCTTGTTGTGACCTTTCGACTGGATTATTTCTGGTGCTAGATATTCCGGAGTTCCACATAGTGTCCATGTCCTTAAAATGTATATTTGAAACAATTATACATTGTTCTTTTTGGCGTCGGAATTATTTTTTTAATTTTAGCACACCCTGTATATAAAATGTGAATAATACAGGAACCAAACAAGTTAGAATTATAAAACAAACTACATTTTGAAGAGAAAAAAACGGAGAGTATATACCATGTTAAAAATATTCAGTACCTATACTTGTTGAATAAATATATAAAATGCAACTTTAGTGGTTAGTGGTGCGGTACGACCACTATAGTTGATATTAGGCGTCAAAAGGTTAAACACTACTGCAAAGACGAACTTTGCTAAGATTTCTATGCTTGCGGACTTCCAGTATATGGCACTGGATATAACGAGAACTTTACAGAATGGGTGATTCTGTCCTACCAGGTATCTGTTGTCCTTGTAGATTGAAGAATTGCTTTAATGATAATTAAATGGTTACATATGTAACATAGTAATTTTGAAATGAAGCCCTGTATAAAAAAACTATTACTTGTAAGAAAGAGGCAGTTGAATGAGAATCATATGTAAATCTAGAATCCTTATGTAAAATTAACACTTTTAAATTAATTTCAAAATGAAATTTTGCAGTGCACAACTATTACAGGTTATGCACGGGATGGTAAATGAGCCAAATTAAACAAGTTAGATTTTTCCTTTTAATTTCTTGTTTACAGGAAAGCAGTAAAACAAATAGTGAATCTCATGCATAGGCCTACATGTGGTCATGTCACTAATTTTTCCAACATTTCCTAATAATACCCTAATTCAAGGGTGCAAAAACCACTGGTACCTAAATGCCCATGTGACCAAATTTTGTACAATGGCACCTAGTACTTTCAGCATAATTCTTGCAGTTTCTACCTTACATACAAAAATATGTTTCTGTTCACTTCCACTAACCAGAAAACACCAGATAACAGTGACATTCACTGATCACTTCAGAAATCTGCATCCTTTGCATGGAGCATGCTTCATGTACCCGTTCTGGTGCATAAGATTTAGAGGCAGCCATTAGATTTTCAGAAAATTTGTTAACCTTTGTTCTACTTGGTAGCTGCTAATTTGGCTTACTTTTGTAATCAACTTTAGCTTCCTCTCACAAACAATCTGCTCCAAAAATAATCAAGACTTGTGCAGCTAACTGTAGTGTGAATGCCAATTTTCCTCAGTATATTCCATAACCAACACATTCATATCACTCATGCATTTGGCCACTTACACAATCTGTATTTAATGCAGAAAAAAGGGATTAGTGGGTTGAACATTTATTTACCTGTCTGTGAGTTTCTTGGCAAAACCAAAATCTGTTATCTTCAAGTGACCATCCTTGTCCAGCAGAAGATTTTCTGGTTTCAGATCTCTGTACACAACTGACTGTGAATGCAAGTACTCTAGGGCAAGTACTATTTCTGCTGTGTAGAAATTGGCTGTAAAAATAAAAGCCTACATTTAAGAAAATATGCTTAAATTGTAAGAATGTTGTGAACATGGAAATGATTTGTTTATTTATTCTATTTTATTGATGGTTCATTCAATAACATTGTCAGTAACTCTGTCTGTTTAGAAACATGTGGTAGAATATTGAATAACAATTAACTGTAAAGGAAGCAGAAGGAACCAGTTGTGGTTTAATACCAGGTACTATCCTGGAATTTACTCAAAGAAATTGAGTAAATTGTTTTCCTTTGAGCCAACTTGCTCAGTTCATGGGCATGGCAAAAATTCAAGCTGATGGATCTGTTGTATTGAGAAAGATGGCATCATCTTGTACCATAGACATTCATCAAATATTTAAGTATGCTCACATTCTCATAGTGTGTGTGGAAGGATGCAAGGACATGATGTTAATGCGGGTCAACAGCTGCTTTCAAAATCTTTATTATTATTATCATCCCCTTCCTCCTCCTCATCCTCCTTCTCCTTCTCCTTCTCCTTCTCCTTCTCCTCCTCCTTCTCCTTCTCCTTCTCCTCCTCCTTCCCCTTCTCCTCCTCCTCCTTCTCCTCCTTCTCCTCCTCCTCCTCCTTCTTCTTCTTCTTCTTCTTCTTCTTCTTCTTCTTCTTCTTCTTCTCCTTCTT
>Ga0123352_10017561_pt1 | contig 11401 bp, 7 predicted proteins | sample TergutLab28metaG_FD_89700 | JGI IMG/M metagenome (GOLD analysis project Ga0123352, IMG submission 89700) | Labiotermes labralis P1 segment gut microbial communities from Petit-Saut dam, French Guiana - Lab288 P1 | ecosystem: Host-associated > Arthropoda: Insects > Digestive system > Gut ... | reverse complement strand
TACGAGATTGCTGTCGTAACCTGTGTACTGAACAGTCACCTAAAGAGAGTGACGATACCACATGCTGTACTAATACAATTGTCCTCCTGAAGATGAGCAAATTAGTGCACGAAACATGTAGAGAAGTGTAATAAATGCGTTAAAATAAAGAATTTGCGCATCACGTTGGTAAAAAAAAAGACTATTATTATGTTAGGATACACGGTCAACAAAACGTAAAAATTCTGCAACTGTTAAATTTTGAAACAGCATTCAGTTCAGTGGAGCGCCTCTCATGAATTTTAACCCTTGGAAATGCTTCATACCACCCCTTCATATCAAAATGGCTTAATGCTTAGAAGACGTTTCCGACCTGGAGGTGAATAAATTAATCTGAACCCAAATCCCATTCAGACGCAAGTTGTTATGAAAATCCTTCGCCTGCAACACTTTTGGTTTCAAGAACGCCAGAGTCATTTGTACTGCTCTTTTGTTATTGGTTCAGCACAAATTAGTCACGTTTCGTGACTCGAATTTTGTTTCTCATTTAAGTACCAACTCTATTTACATTTAACATTCTAATTATAATTTTGAATACTTGTTCTTTCGGGCTCCGCCCCCTGCTTCAGTCTGCTCTGTGCGTGAGAAGAGAGGCGGCTTCAGTTTCTGGGCTTGTATATAACGTGAGAGTTGTGTTCTTAGGTACCAACTTGCTGTGTGGTGCACAGAGACTGATGTGCTTCATGCGTCCGTAACAAAAACTGAGATACGGAGATCAAAAATAGGTCTATATGTTTTGAAAAGAATGTAATTGCACAGACATGTACAATTTTTTTTTAAATACATTAACGTAACCGAATTTAGTACAGCCCCTTGTAGCAGACTTTCAAGGAAAAAAAATGGAGGCTTAGCTTAAGAAGCTGTATGTTGTGTGCGTTCCTGTGTCTCATTCCAAATTATTTCCAGTTTCTACTAACATTAACCTACTAAAAGCCTATTGGTTACGTGATGCACCAACAGGGTTAACATTCAACAACTGTACTCTCTGTCCACACTGTGTTTATATGTTTTGTATTTATCTGAGAACAAACAGCGAATTGTGCCACTTACAGCATAAACTAATTGGTTTTTATAGCCGAGATGAAAAGTGTTTACTGCGCGGTACGGACTGGGTCTTTAAAGAAAATTATCAGCGCTTCGTCTTTAAAGGGTTAAACCACTATGAAGCAACTAAGCGCCGCTCAGTGTAATTGCCTACATTCAGCAATAACAAATGTTTGGAAACTCGAACTTCTGACCCTGAAGTGTTAATACCACCACTGACCCACTGATTGCAGGATAATAAAGCGGTGTATGATATCATATCTTGATAAACCTTGCACCTTACCTTATTTTGAAGTAGTACCATTAGATTGAACAAAAAAACAAGATGTTACAATGAGAAATTTTCTTTGGATTTTGGTTCGTTTGAGTGTGCAAATGAACTGTTGGATGCTAAAAAGTTGGGGAATTTATTGCTCAGCTGAACAAGCGAGCAGGGCTAAGAATATCTCAAGGACGAGTTGGCTATATGACGTTAGTTGCTGTTCAAGTACTGTGGACAGTACTTACGCATTTAGCATTATTCTCACAAATAATTACAGTAACCAACAAATTCACATAAAACGACTAAAAATCATGCAAAAGATATAAAATTCCTACATGTTTCAGCGCCAGGGATTACAGAGTAAAAAGGCGTTCGGCTACGAACTCAACATTCTGGGCATTACAATAAGAAACTACTGAACATATTATAATTAGAAAATTACGGAGTTTCTGTCTTCAGATTTGACGTCGAATGAAGATGTACGCCAGAGACCAAGGTTTCGTATAATTAAGTGCCAGGTATGCGTACGAACACCCGAATACTTCATGTAGAATCCAGAAGGATCTAGTCCGTGTGGTGTGTGTCAGTGAGTCTGTTATCGGCCGGTGCTGTACACACAATACCGGCCGGCCGATAACAAAATCACTTAAGCTAATTCGCTTAAGCTACCTTTTGTGTCTGCTGTGCCGGTTGCACAGACGTGTACCTGAAGGATCCTCGGTTCTACAGTGTGAAGCGCATCGCCGACGTTTCGAAGGTGTGAATCCTTGACCCTTAAAAATGAAGGCAATTTATTCCCTAGAAAAGCCGAGTGTCTTGTGCAGAATGACATGGCGTCATATCCCAAAGAGAAAAGGATTCTTCAAAGTACTCCTTGTCAGAGATCATAAACGTTGTTGCCAGTATCTCCTGACGATTTGTCCCTTTCCTCTCTCAACGTTCCACATAAAATCTACAATGAGGTTTCTTTTACCAAGACCTATCCAGATTCGGACATTTTGTCCTCAGCTCAAGCCATCCGATATCACAGTAATTTCTCTTCACAGCTGCGACGTCATATAAAACTCACAGTTGTTGCTAAACCCAATAAAATTACGTATTTAATTATAAGACACCTCGTAACCTCCTTTAAAGAGGGAAATGTCGTAATCCGTGTACTATACGGAGAGACCTGCATTGAACAGCAGTCTGCCTTAGCGTGTAGGATAGGATAGTGTGAATTAATAGTGAATACGTTGCTCGCGACTCAACGTTAACCATACTCAACAAACTCACACTTTACAAATTAATGATCCGTTCGTTACTTACTTATGCCGGCCCTGTCTGGAGCAACGCATCACAGTCAAATTACCGACACATATAAATATTACAGTCAAAATGCCTAAGGGTAATCGGCGACTACCCCAGACAAACCCCCATACACTACCTTCACTCCACTATCTCACTTGAGTACATTCATACTTTCATCTACCGGCTGACGTAAAAATTTTTTCAGCAGTGTACCACACACTCCAACCCTCTTATTTCTCAAATATAAAATTACTCCCTACCCGACTTCCTCGCACAGTACAGAAAATACACGCACAAACGAACAAAACAACTTCTATTGTAGATTTTACCTAACATCCGCAGTGTTTTTTACATTGTATTTCTTTTTCACTGCTGTAACCTTTATGTATGTATCACACCACACCCACATGAAAAGCATCCAAAAATACTGTTGTAAATTGGTTATCGGAACAATTTGTATCCCCTACATGTACTTGTAAGAACTTCAAACACAATAAATCACATTAAAAAAAAAGTGAATACGTGGAAGTGGAACCAACACTAATGTTCATTCGGTAATACACAGCATGTAGGAAGTGCAAAACACAGTGACTAATAGATTAACAAGTTGCGAAATGCTCCCCAGTTTTAAGACGCCTGGTCCTTCTTTAGGTTAATGATAGGGTTTGAGCCCTTTCAGTCCCGATGCACCTAGGCCTTCAGACGGTCCCTTTGTACTCCATGACCTGATGTCAATTCATGGGACCCTGTTCCTCTACTGAAGTTTCAGTTGGCCCCCAGACTTAGACCCTTAACACCCTCTGGGTCCAAGAAACAGAAACCCAAGCATGTATGTATGAGTGAGGGCAAAGCTTCACACTCACACAAAACGTGGCTTGAGTTTTCTTCCTTCGCCTCACACTTCCTACATAAGGAGCTATAAATCAGCTGCATGAAGTGAAGACGTCTTCTCAGGGTGTTGTGTCCAGTAAGGAGGCAAATGACAACCCTGGATTGTCCTGCTCAACGACAGAAGTCTGGTCTTTACAGTCGGACTGTGGAGCCTGCCTCCAGTCCTTGCGATCCTGTATTATCCATGTTTTTCCAGTTATTGCTCTTATTCTTAAATAAATTCTGTATAGTTTAACTTATATTGTTGTTCGCGTAGGATGCTGCTTTATGTTAAGATCCATAACTGTTTTCGGGTCTCCGTCCCTCTGCCTTGTTTCCAGTGCCCGTCTAATACATGTCGTGAGAATTCTGTCGTAAACGGCGAGATTTTGTACTTCTTGTTCTTCCGTCATAAAAACGGAAATATTGCTTTTCCCCTATTTATATCGTGCAGAGCGTGGTATCGTACTTCTTTTACTTCTCTCGTAAAAGGCGAGATGTTTTTGGCGTTAATTGTAACACACATCTCGGTCAGTACCTCATAGTGAAAACAATTTCCCCGTTACGCAAAATGACACAAATTGGTCTTCGGACAAATCGATATTTTTTACACAATTTGAAAGAAAATCGGAAATAGCCAACAAATTTTGATAAATACCATATTTCACGAGAATTCTTCCGGTAGGAAGCATGTTGTTGCATGTGGAAGGACAGACGAGCAAGCCAAATTCGACGGTCGATAACCGCTCTGCAGAAACGCCTAATAATCTGAATTGATATAGTACATTAGAAGTGAAATACAGCAGATGCAGGTGGGCGGACACATTAATCAGCCGAACGACACTGGAAAGTGAAATGAAGAGACGACTCTAAAAGAAAGTGAAGAATTATGCACGCAGTAAACTTAGTAATTTTAATGCATGAAGTTATCAAATAATTTCACGGTAGTATTATAATATGAATTAATTTAGAGATGATGTTATTAACTTTTTGAACAGTGAGACGCACCCTATTGACATACTTACTTACTCCATGGTGCAAAGTCCTTCTTGTGAAGCTAACTGGTTTGCAGCAGTCAAGAAATTCCCCACATTTCACGAAACCCGAAGGTTCATTACCGCACTCACAAGCGTCCGCCACCTGTCTCTATCCTGGGCCAGCCCAATCCAGTCCATATACCCGCATCCCACCTCCTAGAGATCCAGCCTAATATTATCCACCCATCTACGCCTAGGTCTCCCCAGTGGTCTCTTTCCCTCCGGTTTCCCCACCAAGACCCTATACACCCCCTCTCCTCACCCATACACCCCACATGCCCAGCTCATCTCATTCTTCTCGATTTTATCACCCGCACAATATTGGGTGAGGAGTACAGATCATTTAGCTCCTCGTTATGTAATCTCCTCCATTCCCCCGTTACCTCGTCCCTCCTAGGTCCAAATATTCCCCTCAACACCATGTTCTCAAACAGCACCCTATTAAGATACCTACAAAAATTCAGCTCTCGCTTCTGAGCAAACACACTGCCTTCTTATTACAAACACAAAATTTACCATTTATTTTGAGAATAATATGAAATCTATTGGTGAGTTTTGTGGGCAAAACGTAACAATTCTTAACGTTAAAACAGCTGTTCATTGTAACAGATTAACATCAAAGTGTGAACGGTGAAAATATGCTTAAATGAAACTTAGAAATTCTTGTACGATGTAAGAGAATAGGAAGACATCTTAGCAGACAGCAGACCGGGATTTAAATGTACTGCAGTATATAAATATGCCTGCACTCATTCAGTGTTTCTAGAAAATGGGAAGCCATCTTTTTATCAGTTACTGATTAAGTGTTCCCTAGCACAAGAGGAGTCTTCATTCCTAGTGTTTTTAATATTGATGTGATGGCTATCATTAAAATAAAGAGAATGAGAGAGGCCTGCAAATTCATAACCCAAATCAGGTACTTTAAAAACCCGTGCCTGTAGTTTGTTTGGTGAAAGTACCTTATAACTGTTATGTAAACGCTATTTAACCATAGCAAGCTGTGTAGCAGCTGCTGCAAAATTACAAATTTATGCAGTTCCCCTTACGTTCCTGTCACATGTTCCGCAAGATTCTCGCAGGTAGCCCGCCTGAACACAAGCCGAGTGGTCTTTATGGACTTTATATTCGGTACGAAACCTGTGCTATATAATACAGTGCAGGGAGCAAATTTTAAATACATTCAATTCTTGCTTAAAACCAACAATTTGCACAATACACTTGAAACATTAAAATCACATTTTGAGTTTCACATTAAAATAGATTTGTATTCCTCCTACATGTTTCGATTCCCATACGGGATCATCCTCAGGTAGTATGCATTATATCGTGAGTGAAGTTACTAAAACAAGTTATTTATATAGGTTATCTGGTAGCATGCCTGTGAACACGTAAACACGGTACACACATTATGTGTGTCCCGTGTTTATATAGTGCATAATCCCTGAGGATGATCCCGTATGGGGATCGTAACGTGTAGGAGGAATACAAATCTATTTTAATGTGAAACTCAAAATGTGATTGTAATGTTTCAAGTGTATTGTGCAAATTGTTGGTTTTAAACAAGGATTGATATTGTATTGCACGGCAATACAATGAAAGTTTAAATACATTCCTTATAAAATTAAGTTGGCAAAATAAATCAGTTATGACGTCTTTGCCCACAGGAATAAGTACAGTACGTAATACACGAAATTAATATCCCATTCAAAGACATTATATAAGTAGGTCTGTACAAGTAGAATATTAATTTCATGAAACTCAAAATATAATTAACCTGGGAAAATAAGTAGTCCTAGTTGAAATGAGTTCCAGATGAAATTAAGAAGAGTGATTCATAGTGTCGCGAATTTTTGGTAGGGGTGTTATTTTCATAGTGCTGTCTTAACTTCTGGGTTTCTTTAAAAATAAACTGAAGTAACCAAGAAGTTCACATTCTGTTTCTTGTGGTTGTGAGACGCGACCTCTTAAGCTGATGGAAGAATATAAATTACATATGTATAAAAACACACCTGTCAGTCAAACATTAGAATATTAGAAATTGCCAAGTTAGTTATCAGGATGACAGAAGTTGAATGCTGTTAGGCTAGTGAAATATGAGAGACTGCGATATGCTGCAGATGTGGTTCGGTTTGGGAAAACTAGGAACGTTTACAGAAGCCGTCATCTACGAACCTCGAGGAAGAAGAGGTCGTGGACGCCCCAGGAAACGATGGCAATGCGTCGATGCCGGAACAGGTCAAACGACCTAATCCATGGAGGAAGATGATGATGATGATGATGATGATGATAATGATTAGGAATGTAAGCAATAACAAGTTGTCTACTTACAGCTACATTTGTTATAAAATTTTTCACTCATTCTTCATGTTTAATAAAGACTTTTTCATCACCACGGGTAGTATGCAATGAATAATTCGGGATGAAATTGTAAAATGGACGTTTTAAGATCATTAGAAGTATTATATTTCCTTTATTGTGTCTTTTTATGGTGTCCTGTTCAGTGCCTGAGGTGAATCTCGTAGGACGCAGGTACAAGAAACACAAAAATTTTGTGGGTTTTTAGTAGTCATGGTTTTTAAGAAAAGTAGTCTGTTTCAGATAGGGGCTACAATCGCTTCTGTAATTTGTCCGGTGATTTTTTCTTGTTGAAACTGTTGAAACCTTGTCTCTTGTCACTCTAGGTTTAGCTATAATTGATTACTTTAACCAGAATTTGCTATAGTCTATAAACAAATTGAACTTACTCTTCAAGCATGTACAGATATCATCTCTGAATAAAAGGCAATTGAATATTTTTATTTTACAACGTAGCTTTTACAAAATTATCCTTTTGTATTGTACTGCATTTTCCGATTCATCACAATTCTGCTGCTTTATTTTAAGATGTTTGCATCCCCGTTTTCTTAAGCAAAACGGATTAAGTTAATTGACTTTTATTTGCAGCTGGTATCCCTTATCCTGCTAACGTGGAGAATATGGTGACCTTCTATTAGTGCCAGCAAATCGCAGATGGTATTTAATTTGGTGTTTAATAGCCTACCAAGTCTACCTAAACATCCGTCCTCAGTCCCACCTAAATGTTGATACCCGGTTTCTCCCAAATATTTTCACATATACCTTAAACAGTTATTCTAGTCCTCCTGTCAACACCGGTCACTAGTTAACCCCAGACATCTGGGCCTGATGTCCCTAAATGTCGTCGTACCCAGTCTCCTTGTTTTGCCCCACTTCCGTTGCTCCTGATTTTTCTTATAAATCGGTTACCGATGTCGATAAACATCTGTTCCAGGTCTTCCCTACATGTTTCGTATTTTTCTTAGTCCCTGAACACCAGATCTCCGTGTCGTCAGTTATATCCACGAAACACAACATTCTCCGGTTTCCCCTAAACACTGATTCCCGTTATTTCTCCACACGTCACTGTTGCTAGTTCCCATAAGCACTGGCGCTCGGTATTCCCTAACAGCCACTGATTATTACTTTGTACGGATTGGTTACCGGTCTGCCGTAACTGCAGTGAACATTGTTTCGATTACGATTTTGTGCAAACGCTGCTGTCCGTCGGCTCCACATATGTAGTTGAAGAGCACTCTATTATGAGTTGCTGTTCAGGGCTACAGCATGTAGCAACAAAAGAGGCAATTCAGCCTCGCTATTGTGTCCCACGGTGGCTGAAACCTAAACCCATGCATGAAGCAGTTTTTCATGCCTTTAAACTTGAGCTTGGGTTCTACCAAGCCACTTGACGCGTAACCAAATTTCTTGTAACGAGTCAATAAATCGCTGCAACTTTACGTTCTGGTTCATACACTTACAGCTTGATTGGTTGCAAGAACCCCACTCGCTTTATTTCTAGCTTGGTGGTCTTGAGGTTGCAAGGTTTTCAGGCACTAGTGTACAATATTATGATACAGCGGGACGATCTGCTTCATACAGAATGAATGACTTCTGCAGTTCTGCTTATGTAACGAATCTTCGGAAATTACTGCTTCTTAAGTTGTTTAACCTTTTAAAGCCTACTGGTTACGTGATGCACCAACAGTTTAACATTCAACAATTGTAGGCCCTACCCACACTGTATTTATGTGTTTTGTATTTATCTGAGAACAAGCAGCGACTTGTGCCACTTACAGCATAAACTGATTGGTTTTTATAACCGAGGAGAAAAGTGTTTACAGCGCGGTACGGACTGGGTCTTTAAATAAAGCAGTCTGACATTCGTCTTTAAATGGCTAACAGCGATGTTTTAAAAAGGAAAAAGACTTCGAATTAAAAACATGAAAATGCAAAATGGAAAAGGATAAGTCCGAACATTTGTCCAGAGACTGGTCCCTACATTCGTACCCAGAATGGTCCACACATTGGTCCGGAGATGCTTCCCCAGATTTGTCCTCGGATTGGTCCCCAAATTGTTCGGCGGAACGGTCCCGAGGTTTGCTCCCAGATTTTTCATCAGTCTAATATCCAAATTGCTCCGGACATTGGTCTCGAGATTGGTCTCCAGATTTGTCCTCAATTGATTCCCAGGTGTGTTCCCAGATTAGTGTAAAGAGAGAGGGAGAGAGAGAGAACTACCTAAACCTCAGTCATGACAGTTCTAAATTATAACTGACGGTCTTCTAAATACGATGCAAAATTCTTTCCCTCTTATATAACATGCTTTTTAATCCTGATTAATTTCTGGGCTAGTTGAAAATTTCAATGCTGTCGGTTCTTAAAATTTCCAACATATGGATTTTTTTTTTTAAAGAGCAGAACGAATTTGATAATCCGTCATACCGACGCACAGAGCTATTCGCCCCAAAACAGCTTCGGGCGAATTTCACGTGTTGGCCTGGCGAGTTGCCATTTGATCTTCACCTGAGCACTGACTGCTTTACGACTGCGAATGCGCAACCTACGATCCGACAACAGCGCTACATTTGTCCTCCCGCGCTGTTCTTGCGTCACACGCAAGCGCAGCCAGCAATTATTGAATGTAGGAGGGATTGTACATTCAGCGCTACGTATTCATAACGTAGGTTCAGAGTGACTGTAGCGTATCTAGGTGGCTCTTCTTCCGGCAGTGCTTAAGTGGGATCAATATCTGGACGGAAGTGAGACTAGCGGCTTTTCAAGAAGGAATGTGCTAAATGGATTTGGACTATTTCGTAAATATGTTGCACTCTGCATGGTCCTGGGTAATGGTAGGGAAAGGGTGCACAGATGGTTGAGAAACACGGATAATCCAAAACATATAGCCTATTTCAGAGCAACGAACAAAACAAAACTGTTATTTACTATATACCTACATAAGACGTATATAACTTACTCTTATTGTATTGAGGATGTTGTTTGAGCGCTCAATGCCATATCATTTCCTACCTTTTTCATTAATCGCTAGCAACTTACGATCATACACGGATAATCCGCAAATCCCATAACACACACACGGATAATCGAGAGTAAAATTTAGTCAATAATGAGACCCTTATACCCACAGATAGTTATATCATGTCACGCTAAAGTAAAAGATAAGATAGTTTTAATTGTAAAGAAGGCAAAAGAGGAATTTTGAAAATTTCCGTCCTTGGAGAGTTGGCGGGCATATTTAAGTGGGATGTGACGGTATTATTGTTATTGAAAACATGCAACAGTTGAATGGGTGGACTGCAGGCAAGCCCTCTTTGACTAAAGCAACGCTCGGTGATTTGGACTGCGCGCGTCTGTTTCTAAAACTTTTTTTTTTGTAATTGTCGGATTGCTTGCCACAGAGCGGACGACACCATTGCCGTTTAGCGACCGATGATACCTCCCGTTCTTCAGTGTTCCATTCTACTCCTTCTCGCGTTAAAACTATTTGTGTATGAAAGGTCAGTTACCGTTTTATACAGAACATACACCGTCTGCATTAATGTATAGAGATCTTTGTCGAATTTGGGGTTTTTACATAACAGAGTTGCGAGTTCCTACGGTTGTGTGTTGTCGCTAGTAGATGAACGGAATACGAACGTAGGGCATTGGTGGAATGATGCTGAACAGGAAAACCCGAAGTAGAGGTATAAAAACGTGTTCCTGGGCCACTTGGTCCACCACAAATCCCGCACAAGGAAGCGATTTTTATTTATTGCTAGAATTATGACGAAATTGAAAACACATTTTGGCGAAAATTGTAGGCTTCCTATATGTTACAGCGGGTTGTTTATATAATTATCACTGGACTTTACAAAATAAAGTATGCAATTCACAGAACCGTAAGTTTCTTGTACATTGAGATGTCGTCCATTTGTGTGTGATATCTCATGCATTGACACGGATTACAACATTTAAGAGTTAAACGGCTGTCAATTACCATGTGTTTGTTAAATGCTTAAACCGAGAAACCTTCTCAACAATCAATGCGGCCTTAAGCTCCTCAACACCTGCGAGGTCTCTGTAGCTGCTCCTGGGGCAGCCAGTGCCTGACTTAACGTGACAGTCAATCAATCAAGTAGCGCACTCTAGCCGTGAAGCGCAACACCCCTTTTGAGACATGAACATCGTGACAAAGTTGCAGAAATTTAACAAGTAACAGAGCAAAAGTACTGTGCCTGACTTTCGTGAGGACGGTGTAGCCCCGGGTTTGTCAACTGGGCGGTCCGCACATCCTTGCAGATCCTCACTAATTCTGCGGGATACCTAGCCACTAGGTGCCAACTTTCTGTAATTGTTGAGCTTTGAATTTTTTACAAATAAAAAACTAAACAAATTCTAAAACTACTCAATTATTACACCAACCACTGCACATATATAAAATTTATAAAATTTACACATTAAAACATTAAAAACGCTCCGACATGTTTCGGTCCTAAGACCATCATCAGGGAGCTATATATTCCTT
>Ga0123352_10017560_pt1 | contig 11401 bp, 9 predicted proteins | sample TergutLab28metaG_FD_89700 | JGI IMG/M metagenome (GOLD analysis project Ga0123352, IMG submission 89700) | Labiotermes labralis P1 segment gut microbial communities from Petit-Saut dam, French Guiana - Lab288 P1 | ecosystem: Host-associated > Arthropoda: Insects > Digestive system > Gut ... | reverse complement strand
GTCTTTTGGTTGTCGGATCGTACTCGAAAACCCAAGTTTCATCTCCGGTTATCACTCCCTGCAGAAAGTCGGGCTCACTTTTCACACGATCCAAGATTTCCCGAGAAACCAGCACACGATTGTCCTTTTGTTCATCGGACAAATTCTTCGGGACCAGTTTCGCACAAATTTTTCTCATGTGCAGACCTTCCGTAATGATTCGGTGGACGTCCGTTTTTGGTAGTCCCACCTCCTCTGCGATTAACCGCACTTGCAAACGCCGGTCCCTATCCAGAACAGCCTTCATACGAGCCACATTGCTCTCAGTTCTTGCAGTTGAAGGACGCCCTGCGCGCTGTTCGTCCTCAACGCTCTCCCTTCCGTCCTTGAACGCCTTGTGCCACCTGAAGACTTGGGATGAAGACAAAACAGCATCCCCATAAGCTGTCCTCAACAACTGCAACGTTTCGGAACCAGACTTTCCGAGTTTCGCGCAGAATTTGATCGCGTAACACTGCTCCAGACTTTTCTGCATTTTCGCCCGTGACAAGACACAAGAACAACTACGCACTTTGATAACGTACCGCCTGCTACAAAGGCGAGGACTCAACTGAGCAAGGTCAAACTGTATACCTGGGTTCTCCCTCCATCTACCACGACCGCCACTATCCTTTCCTGGCCCTACTGCGCTGCGCAAAAAAAAAAAAAATCATTCTCATTACTTTTGGGACCGTCCATGTAAGGGCTGATTGTAGCTGTATAAAGTTGGTGCAAGAGCGATACCATGCATATTGTGTAGTGATGTTTCACAGTCACCGAGATGGGTTCCCATGCAATGGAACTCATTTTGCACTTCACATGCCTGCATTGTCACAAGTTCCCAGTGAAGGAGTTTTAATGAGTGCAAAATTCTTAGGAGATATCACAGATAGTACAAATGTTTGTGGCAGCTAAGCTAGACTTTTTCTAGTCCATGTACATTTAAAATGGTGCCATTAACTAAACGTGGAGGGCTGTACAAAACCAAGTGGGAAGCATTCCAGCTGTCTACAAGATATTACTGGACAAAGGACTGTTATATTACAATTGGACAGTATAATGAAGATGGCCTGAATCTGCAGAGGAACTTTCGATGAAATGGAGACTGAAGCCAATAGTGTTGTTCCAGTGAGTGTTTAGTATGGCAGTGAGATCCATCATCTGGTGGCTGAGAGTTTAATTGCAAACCAGCAGAGCTGTACCTGGTACATAAGAGCAAACATATAATTGGAGGTGTGGATGTGAAGCCAGCAGCAGCAGTTGAAGTAACCTTGTTACTTGCTGTGCTTTTATGGCTCTTGCTGCAATGTATAGACATGCATACCAGCAGTGATGTGTGGGACATGTGAAGATACATTGGGGCTTGAATAAGGAACTCATTCTGATAATGTGTATGGCTCAAATGATGACCAGTATAGTGAGCAGAGTGGTTCCAATAACATCTGGTTTGAATCTTAACTGGGATAACATCAATCGTGCTGACTGACAGGTTTAAGTGTGAGATCTGAGGGTCTTGTAGCATTGTTGATTAAGATTCAAGTCTTCTGGGATGTTGCCTGTGCCAGTTGGTGAATAGGCACTGATATTTCCATTATATGGAGCAGAAAGGTACAAACTGTCATACTGACATCTTCGGGAACTGATTTTCCCAGACATTTTCATGTCACAGAGCATGTGATGTCATGCTGACTGCTGAACAACATGGAAAAATGGTTTCAAAAAATAACCAACACGATGACACTTGTGGACTATCCTTTATTTTCAGGGGTAGGAGAACGGGAGGGTTACAGCAAAAGATTACACACTATGCCAGAGGCTGATTGTACAGGAAAAATGAACTCCTGATGATGAGCTTCCCGAAAGCTCGAAACATGTAGAGAGTGAATGACAACTACCCCTGAAAATAAAGGATAGTCCACAAGTGTCATTGTGTTGGTTATTTTTTGAAACAATTATAATGATGCACGGAACAATGAATGTAAAATGGAAAAATGGTTTCATTGTGCCATCTTTATAACTAGGTACAGTATTAACTAATGCCATAGAGCACAGTCTGCCTTAAGAAGCTAACAGATCCTCAGCCAGTCAAGAAAGTCCCCTCGTTTTTACAGACCCTGAAGGTTCGTTACTGCATTCACAATTGTCCACCAACTCTCCCTGTTCTGAGCTAGATGAATCAGGAACAGTATTACAGTGCTAGTCAAAATGTGGTGTTGTGTTGTACTGTGGAAGTGAACAGGCATGGCTTTTCTGTAAGATATTATGATATTAATGTAAAATTGTGGAAACTATCCACAAGGTTTTGTTGTAGTTTGGCTGACCATTTGTGAGCACTTCCTGTAGTTATCTTTTGCTGATACAAATTTGTGAATGTGTGTGTCTGAATATAAATTCCTGTCCAGGAACCATTTTTAACTCTGCAGTTGACATCTTTGTCTCTTCCCATTTTTACCACAAAGCATAATTGATGTTATTGCCACAGGTTTGACAATAAGTTCACTCCCTTTCTGTGGCACACAGCCTTCTGTCGTCAGAAATACACCAAACTGAAAATGTTGTTCAGTATGATTGTGACATGTAGGGGAAGATTCCCACTTCATGATGTTCGTCACAGTGACACAAAGTTAGTATGAAGCAACTGTGCAGTACAACTGAATGGGGATGGACCACAGATGGTTGGCTGGGAAATTTGATGTGTCCTTTTATTTTGTTGTAACTGTAATTAATACAGGTATGTGATCTTGTTTTGTGTGCGTGAAGAAGTGTACAAAGTTTTGGTTAGAATACGTGAAGAAAAGAACACTACTTGAAAGACCCAGGCATAAATGGAGGAATAATATTAAAATAGATCTTTTAGAAGTGGGATAGTGTGGACTAGATTGATTTTGCTCAGAACAGTGGTGACTAGGCTTTGTAAACACAGTAAAAACCTGGGAATTCCTGTAAACTTCAGGATGCTGTAGACTGGCTGAACTGTCTAAGAAAGGTGGCTGCATGGAGGTAGTTGGAGTTCTGAAATTTGGGTTTTTGGTCTTGTGCAAATATGCAGGTGCTTGTGGCTTAAAGTATGGGGAGAGTTAGATAAACAAGACACTATTAAAAATTCCTATTTGGAAGGTGGCTTAGGAACAGGTAGTTCTCCTCTGTATGGCACCAGCTTCATTGCAAATGGTACACTTGGGTACTGTACTTTACCTTTTCTTTGAATTTCTCTCAGTATTTGTTAAACAGAAGTAAAAGTCCTCAAGATGGCTATTTGGTTAACGTCAGATCATTGGAACATCAAACAGCATACTATTCTTCTTTAAATCCTTCCATCCATCTTGTCAGATTTGTGTGGCATGTAATGCAGCATAGATGTGGCCATCTTTTATTTGTACCTCCCACATGACATCCAAAATTTAAATAGGAGGTTTGCTTCACTATGTGTGCTAGCAACAGACACTGTGATTGAAGCGTGTAGTACTAACAAATTTGACAAAAAATTGTTCGGCAAGTTAACACAAGCCCAACATTTCTCCTGCTGCTTCACTGTACTGTCACTCAAATGTGGAAAATACACAATTTAACAAAGGTGGTGAGTCACATGAAAAACAAGACATCCTACCACAAATGGATACAAAATGCAACTACCACTGAAGTTGTTTATCTGACAGTCAGGGTGAGGCCCAGTTGGTTTCAGCTTTGTAATCCTCTGTGCATGCGCAGTTCTTACAGTTTTTTTAGACTTTTAAAGAAAAAGCTATCCAGTTCTATTAAAAATGTGACATGATAGAAGTTTTTAATTGTGGGGTTTAGAGTGCCCTGGAATGACATATGCAAAACGATTGTTTTCATCCATGTTGCCAAATCCTTATTGACTAGTGTAATTGCCTGTACCAGTTGTGAAAGGTGAGGCAGTGTGCACAAGTGTTTGGAGGTCAGTATTTGTTGTAAGAACACCATTTTTTTTTATCGCATTTCTGTTTGTACTGTTACATTATGCACAGACACTAATGCCATCAGAACACAACTTATAGTGTATTTAACATCGCACTTCTGTATGTTTTAACACCTAGAATATCATCGGAAGTTTTGTCCCCACCATCTAGTTCTTACACGCAAATGATACGCATCTACATGTCTGTTTTTTGGTATACCATAATCAAAACTGGTTATGATGAAAGTGTTTAAACATTGTATGTCTCTCTCTCCCATTAATATGCCATCTTATATCAAAACTGTGGGTATATGATGATGTTGTGGTAGTCCTTGCAATGTGTGTCTATCCTCTCAGTGTTTTGTTGTGTGGGTATGTATGTGTTTTTATAGAATTTTCTGCTGTTCCTTGCCTTAAATTCCTGTAACATAAAAATAAATTGGTACATCACAACAAATCTTTATAACAAAATAACTCCATGGAGTTGAGAAGCTAAACAGGTTCTAAGCTCTGCAGTTCTTTACCACATTTACAAGAGCCAACCACCTGTTCCTGTCCTAAGGCAGATCAATCCTGTCCATGCCCACCATCCCTCTTTTTGGAGATCCACTTTAATATTATCCTCCCATCTGTGCCTAGGTTTTCCAAGTGACCTCTTTCCTCAGAGTTCCCAACCAAAACCCTGTATGTACCTCTCCTCTCCCCATATGTGCAACATACCCCACTTATCTCATTTGTGTTGATTTGACCACCTCAAGAAAACTTGGTGAGGAGTAGAGATCATGAAGCTCCTCATTATTCAGTCTTCTCCATTCCCCTGTTACCTTGTCCCTTTCAGCCCCAAGCATCCTCCTCTGCACCCTATTCTCACACACCCTCAGCCTATGTTTCTCCCTCAATGTGAGAGACCATATTTCATGCCCATGCAAAACAACAGGTAAAATTATGTCTGTATATTTTAATCTTTGTATTTGTGGATAGTAAACTGGAGAACAAGATTCTGCGCTGATTGATAGCAAGCATTCCCTGCATTCATTGTGCTCTTATTTCTTCATGAATACAGTTTTAAGGCGCATTTGCAAAATTGTGAAAAGCAACTGTAGCTTCGTCATGTGTGTCCATCTGTCCATCCGTATGGAATATCTCAGCTCCCACTGGACGGATTTTCATGAAATTTTATAATTGAGTATTTTTCGAAAATCTGTCAATAAAATTCAGGTTTCATTAAAATCTGACAAGAGCAGCTACTTTACATGAAGACAAATATTCATTTTTGATAATATGTCACTCAGTTCTTCTTAGAATGAGAAATGTTTCAGACAGAAGGTGTAGAGAAAATCAAAACACACATTTTCTGCTCAACAGCTTTTTTCTTTTTTCTTTTTTTTTATTTATTTATTTTTTTATTTCCAAAAACTGTGTCATTTGTGAGATAATGTGAAAAAACATGATACAGCCAGGCAGGCCACAGATGACAATGTGGTGAATGCACGTTGCATACTGAATACTGAAGTCTACAAACACACACTCAGAATATGTACTACTGTTATTGGTTTTCCATTGCAACAATGGTTGTACAAACGAGCCTTAATGTTAATTAACACGTGCATTGTCTGTCATGTTGTTCCTAAATTGAACTCTTCCACCCTTTCAGGATTTATTACCTGTCTTTATGTTTTGATATTGTCCTGTATTCTGTACTAAATGTTTTTATACATGTATAAATGGATCAGTAGTACTTGCTGTAGCAGTGTAAGAGCTGTACTGCTGATATTGACTGGTATGGTATAGGTGAATAGAGTCAGCGTGGTTACCTTCCTGCTTTGATTATGGAAGGAAAGAGATCTTTATTGTGTAGTCACCTGACAAGATTCAATTGTAGGTCATTATCTTCTGTTTCATGTTCCATCTGTCTCTTTTCTTTTTTTGTTATATAGGTGTACAGTTTTTCCAATATGTCCGTATTTGTACATTTGATCATAGTGTCCAGCTTTATCATTATCCATCTTGTATGTTTTACTTAATGTTGTGGCTGTATGTGTTGCATATTTTGAGTGTCTTACCTCTCTGACATTTATATGAGGGAATTTTTAAGAATGGGGTAACAGCACATCTCGCATGAAATAGCACGGACAGTGCATTTCACCGTGAAACAGGCTGTATAGATAGTTTGTCGTACATCCCTGGAGGGCACCATGAGCATGCTGTATCATGTAGTCAGTGCAAAGACATCAGGTCCACTGGAAACATGTTCAAAAGTCGAAGTACACAGTGTGACCTGATTCTTGCATATGAAGGATCTCCCAGCAGTGGACACTGATCATCAGTGGGTGGAGGTGGACGAGGCCCAAGTAATACTATGGAAACAGTTCAGGACATGGTGCATTGCTGGTGATGATGGAACAGATGTTGACAGAAAGCAGTGACGAATGCCCAACCATGTCCACTATAGATGACAGTGTGTGTCATGCAGATGCCCTTATTGAAGTGGACAGACACATTATGCTGACATCACCAAAGAGCCCTGGAAGTGCACAAAGCATTGTCCACAACTAACTGTATTACAGAAGTGTGTGCACATTGGGTGCCAAACAACCTTGCACAAAATTTGTCATATGTGACACTCTGTTATGTACTTTGCACATTATGCTAGTCATAGAGAGCAGTTTCTGCAGTACACTGTTACAGTGGATGAAACATTGTCTAATCCCATGATGCCCACTACCAAAACGCATCCATGACATGGAAACACCCATACCCGTGGACTTCCGAAGGAAAGACATTGAAAGCTGTGCTGCAAGTAAGGAGAATGGCACCTGTATTGTGACCATAAAGTACCTATCATGGCTTTTATTGACTGGTAGCACCGTAACTGTTGAGGTGTTGTGGCACTGTGCCTGTAACTACTGACCATTCTTGTGAGTGGTTGTGGCACTAGCTCAGATTTTGAGTACCTGCCTTAAGAGTCCTGATCTTTCACCAGCACGTTTCCATCTTTTTCGACACCTTAAGAAGCGCCTGGCTGGCGAGTGATTGCAACAGACACTAATATGAAGGAGGCTATCATTTTGATTTCTTCTGTGTGGGACAGATATGTTCATGTCCACAGGGATGACATGGAGAATAAAGTTCTCAGCATCAGAGCTTGTTACCTCATTTTTCAAAACTCCTGTGAAGACACATTTCCGGTGTAGGCATATAAGCTTGTAACTAGAGTGTTTTTAATATTGTGGTTTCTGTATGGCTCTCTAACAGTCTTTTCAAAGAACAGTTCGTTTTAGAAGTGGCTTTCCCCCTAGTATGATTGAACAGTTTTTTACTCTCCTGACATATGGCATGTGATAATAATCTGTTTCTTGTTTTAGATACATTTGAAATTTTTGGATTTTTATGGTTATAAATATTATCATTCTGTTCATATGTAGTATATCCATTATTTATTGCTATACTAGTGGTTTTGGTGGGTAGGGATGACATAGTTGGTATTGTGGCTCGTTATCTTGAACTTCAGTAAAGGAACTGGGCTCTCCTGAGTTGATATTAGATTATGGGGCACAAAGGGCCCATCATTAAGGCCTAGGTGCATCGGGACCGTAAGGGCTCGAACCCAATGTTAATCAATCAGCAGTGGCTCGTTACAGGCTGAATGGTCTGGGGGTTAAGCGACCGGGCCTTTTGTTGACCAACCATCCCCGTCTGGGGCTCCATGACCTGTTATAGGATGGATGTTACCCTTTCCTTTAAATTTCCTTTTAGTAGTGGTTTTGTATTCCCTCTGCTTATCTGAGTTGCTGATTGGCAAATTTCTATTCATCTGGGCGATTAGAGACATAACGTAAACCTATACCTCTGTATGTGGGTTTCCTGTAAATATCTTTCCAAATCACTTATTTTTGTACAGTGATGACTCTGTGAGTGCTGTAGAATGATTTCATTTGATTGTTATAGGAAAGTCTGTTATCATAACTAGTTTTTATTATAATTTACTAATGTAATGACATGATGTTAGCATTTAATGACTTTTTACACTGATTTCACTTGTAGAAATATTTCTTTCATGCAGCATGTTGAATTTTTTAAATCAATTCGGGCAGCAGGCGTTTCCCTGGAAATTTATATGTGAATAGTAAAGAAGTGTCAACACAGCATTATTAATGTAATTAATAGTAATTTCCTTAATTAGTGTTGCAGTTGTGTGTATTCGAAATTTTCTTCAGGAAGTGAAAACATTCTTTGCTGTGTCAGACGTATTTAAAGAACTACGTCTGACACTCACAAGAGTTGTGCTAAAATCCTGACATAAAACACACACACACACACACACACACATTGATGACAGGAGAATGATGAATACATCAAATTAACTTTCCAGACTTTGCTGTAAACAGGAACATCTTTCATTCCTTTTTGAACAGGCTGTAGCCAAACCCAGTTTGCTCAGAAACTTATATTGTGATGGCATTGATGTGTATGAGTACATACACCTCTCTTTATGTATAAAGTAGATGACAATAAAGTTTAAAGACCCCATAAATCTCATCCATGGTTAAGTCCAGATGATTACATAATGTAGTACTTGAGGTTTGTAACAATTTGAGGATTTGTCTTGTGTGTTTTTAATTTTCACTGCATTGTATTGATTTCCTTCCTTTTCGTCCACTTGTTTTCCTCTTTTGATTGGTCATGTTTTCTTACACCTTTCTGAAATTGTACCATAAATGTTAGCTCATATGTTTCATTGTAAAATTAGCTGTTAGGGTTAAATTATATGGTACACACCAGATTCAAAGAATTCCATATTGTCCCTAATTAACCCAGTGTCTGCTGTTGGTTCTAAATTGTGTGTTGTCAGTTGGGTAGCATTTTTTAAGAAACTTATGAAATGTGAGAACAGACCATATGTAAAGTAATATGTAGTGTGCACCCTGTTCAGTTTTGGGGTTTTTTTTGGGGTTTTGGTATTTCCTAGTAGAATATATGTTGTGCCTTTTAGCATTTTCACAATACAGCGTCTTTTGGCTAAAAGTAACTGTTTTTTAAGAAACTGTAAGATTGCATGACCAATCGCAGGTTCATTTTGGTACCATAATTACCATGTGATGGCATTTGTTGAAATTGGGTTCTCAGTCATGCGGTGATTACTGAAATTTGTTAGGTAGGTAGTGTCGAATTCCTCTGCCTCCCTCTACATACTCAATACAATTTTTATTTCTTTGTGTGGGGGGGGGGGTCTTTAATGCGAATGCTATCCAGTGGTAATAATGTGTATCAGTAACTGAATTTTGCTATGCAAGAAGTGTGAATTTCAAGTGCCACCTGTTGGCACCATCCTGTAAGTGATCAACTTCTTTTGGGTAAGTACCATGGCACAGGAGGGGGAGGAGGGGCAGCCATTTGTCGAAAGTGCGAGAGCTGCAAATTGGGCCAGTGAAAAATCTGAAGAGGAAATCTTGCGCTATGCTGGTAAAAATTTTTCTGGTTTTGGCATGACCACCCTGAAATTATTGGTTCTAGAAATCATTGATGGGGTAGTATTTTCTGTGCAAAAAATTTTTTCTGCGCAAAAAGATAGTTTTTCTTTTCCCCTCTTTCCTCTCGCTTCTAACTTACGCACTTCTTGGAGTAGCTCCTAGATGTCGTGCTGCCTCTCGGAGATCCTGGAATCGGCCGGACTCGAACTGCTGAAGCTTGGATTGCTGGGCCAGTGTCTTATCCACTAGACTACGAAGTTCTTGTTGAAATAACACTTTCGAACCTTCCAGATATGTTGAGGACAAGGAGGTTGAGTAGAAAATTTTCTGTCTGGCAAGTCCTTGTAGCTTGCCGGTCTCGAACCCGAACTGCTGATCATAAAGTTTACCAGTCCAGTGCTTATCCACAGACCACAAGGTTCTTCTTGAAATAAATGATTTTCGAACTTCCTGATAAATTCTGAGGCCGAGGTTGTTCAACAGCAGTAGTGAAGTTAATTCCGCAATGTATGTTAGTCTCAACTGTAGCAGTGCAGTTTAAGTCACCGTTATTGTGGGGTATGGCTCCTCGTCATTGGACGATTGGTGCCAGAGGTTTTGAGACAGTGTAGTGGTCCGACCCTTTAAGATAAGACCACGCTGTCTCTAAATGTCCAGCATCAACCGTCCACATCCCAGAAGAACGGAGACTTCAACCACACCGCTATAAATTCACTGTGGCACTGTATTTACAAACCTGACGTCACAACCCTTATCTCTCAGTCTCCTTAACACTGCAAACAAAACGGACGTACTTATCGAAACATTACTGCTATTTACGTAAGTCTACAATGAGGGATACAGACTGTCGTTGGGCAAAGGTCGGGAACCACTCCCCCAGCGACACATAGCACAATACTGATGTGAGCGCCTCAAATCCCACATTATAAACTGAGGTGTTGTGACGTCCAGTATGTACCACAGTGCTACAAGGAAATGTACTGGAAAGTGTCAAGAGACAAACATACAATGTAAAATTACCTGTAACACTACTACTTACTGAATTTAACACTCCCGTGGCACTGGTGGTTCTGATTGTTCGGGACAGCTCTAGGACTATTTCTCCAGCTTCTAGGGCTGCTGAGTCCCGAATTGTAGACGAATCTCGTCAGCTTAGGCATTAGTCAAAACTTTGGGCATAAAATGTCTTGCAGTATTGTTATTGTAGGAATGAATATACATATGTGTGTGTATCATTACTGTACTATGTAAAGAGCATAGGTATACAGGGCACTTAAGGTTGTCATATTAAAGATCATATCCACCAGCATTACTGGGTCTTCAACTTCTACGAGAGCTGGTACAGTTCTGTTATTGTGTGTGGACAGGACACATGATTTGCAGTGAGAAATGTTGAAATGTACAGACCATAATTGAGGGTTGAAGTTCTCCGTAGTCGTATCAAGTTTGTGATCTACGATGTAATAGTGTAGTTTGGTAGACACGGCTTCGGATCCGAGGAGACGGTAACTGATAACGTTGAACCAGATGAGGTAAAGAGGGTGTGACTGACTCGGTGGCTGGGATTTGGGGTTAGAGCTACATGTTGTAATGTGTACAGTAACATAAAATATGATCTCTCTCGCCGAACAGCAGTCACCAGGAAGAGGCGTGTTACTGTTATGGTTGGCTGCTCACTCTTCTTGAAGTGCTGCACATGGGAACAGAAGATAACATTTCCAGCGATACAGATTTCACTACACCTGGAACTTCCCATTGCCACTACTTCCCTTTGTAACGAATGGAACCAATTACAACAGCTCAACTTGCAATCCCTCACTTTTTCAGCCAGTACAATAAAAGTTGGAAAGAGACTCCCACAATAGTGGCGAACAGTAACATATGTAGGGGGATGGGGAGGGTTCCAGCCCGCCAAATCGAAATTTCAGTATCACAGATTTTGTAGATACTGATGCCAAAATCGGTCAAAGACTAGTACATTAGTTTGGGGGGG
>Ga0123352_10017559_pt1 | contig 11401 bp, 7 predicted proteins | sample TergutLab28metaG_FD_89700 | JGI IMG/M metagenome (GOLD analysis project Ga0123352, IMG submission 89700) | Labiotermes labralis P1 segment gut microbial communities from Petit-Saut dam, French Guiana - Lab288 P1 | ecosystem: Host-associated > Arthropoda: Insects > Digestive system > Gut ... | reverse complement strand
TCCATTCAACTTTGTCTTTAATATGCTTTTTGTGCGATTTAAGTATTCTTCGCCTAGCTTCTGTTTCATTCGGGCATGCTTAATTTGTTTAGCTTGCATGTGGCCCAGGTATCTATAAATGTCATCCTCGTTCATGGCTTCCATTGTGTCGTCATCCTCTATTGTGAAGTTACTCATTTCTAGTTTCCCCATTGCAATACACAATGTTTTGCACTTTTCAATCCCAAATACCATTTTAATCTCTCTTGAAAAAGTTTCAGTGAGCCGTAGAAGTTCTTGTAGTTGATTGTTTGTAGCTGCATATAGTTCAATATCATCCATGTATAAAAGATGGTTCAATCGTTGCATTTCTTGGTTACCAGAGTGTATACCAAAAACATAGTTTGTTCTGTTGAACAGATAAGAAAGGGGGGTTAGTGCAAGGCAAAACCATAACGGGCTAAGACTATCCCCTTGGTATATTCCTCGCTGTATACGGATCGGGTCACTCATAATCCGATGATTTTTCACTTTGACTTGGAGGGTAGTTGTCCATTTCTTCATCAGCTGCTGTAATGAGTTAATTATCTGTGGGTCTATTTTGTATATTTGCAGTGCGTGTGGCACTGAGTCAAAAGCCTTACGATAATCGATGCATGCTATGTACAGGTTTCGGTTATCTTCATGCGCCTGTTCCAATACTACCGAATCTACTATTAGTTGTTCTTTACAGCCCTGGGAGTTTCTGACACATCCTTTCTGTTCTTCTGCTAAGAGTTTGTGTCTGGATGCTTATAAATCTTTTCAGCTATACATGCTGTGTATATCTTGTAGATTGTGCACAGACAAGTTATTGGCCTATATTTGGAAGGACCCTGACAGTCTTGGCTTTTCGGCAGTACGTATGTAATTCCTTGAACTAGAAAATCTGGAATGTTTCCGGCATCCTCCATGAACTGAATGAAGTGATGTGCTAAGTATGAATGAGTTGCAGTAAACCGTTTAATCCAGAAGATGTTTATTCCACCTGGTCCCCGTGACGTCAAGTTAAGTGTTTTAGTAATTATTATTATTATATTAATGCTCTCTAGTATGTATTATATCACCTCTCTTCTCTTTCGTTTTTGTTTGTAATTTCTGTATTATTCTTACATTCTTGTGCTGTCTCCGTAATTGGCCGTATCGCTGTAGTGCTTGATAATTAATTATAAAGGACTATTATTACATTCAACTACTGGTGCAATACTGTTGAAACATTTAATTTAGGTACCAAATCAGCTAATTAATCTTTTTCTTGTTGATGTTTTGTTCATGTGTGTTTAGTTACGCAGTTTGTGTTGTATTCATTTTGTGCCAGTTTTATACATGGCCACTGCGCTTATAAACTGGCATGCCATCAAATGAGAAGAGGACTGTATTTTCAGTAGCATAAGCTCCTAAAGCAAAGACATGGAAGAATTATTCTTAAAACTAAATTTTCTATTCCAACCCTCGATTTAAAACATCATCATCTCGATTCAATTCCCCTTAATCTTTAGCAAAGCGTTTAAGAGCACAGCCAGTTGATCCATGATTCTGGATACTGTCATGCTAGGAGATCCTACGAGGTTAACCGGACATAATCATGTGCTGATTGTAACAAGATCAGAGCAAGGTCAGTCCCTTGGCTGGATACACGTACATCTGCTGACAATAGGATGCACAGCAGTACAGACACACTCAGCAACGTCTCCATTTCGACCGGTAGTACCCCCGCTCTTGGAGACAAGACACTTCTGGGCTTAAAAGCAATTCCAAGTTACGCAATTTAATACTTACGAAATTTTTAAAAATTTATAAAAACACTCCTGAAACCCGCGGCGAATTTTTCCTTGCAGAAATGAAAGCGCACTGACACGGATTTGGCGTAAGAATACTACTGGGCGATAACACAGGCGTCGGGGCTGTCACATTACGGCCGATCAAGTTCCTGTGTGTTCCAATTTGCATTTCGAGAGGAGTCCCTTGTATATATACACACACATTTGAACGCATGTACACTCCATTCCGATTTGCGCCGGACTTTACGGAACATAAGTACTGCGTAAGCGAGTGTAATCAAAATTAATGGTGACAAAAACCTCATAGCGGCTAACTGGGCCAGGCCTCAACGACTCAATCTCACAGTGTATGCGGTGGTGATGTTAACAACAACATTAGGGCCATTTCTGTATTTGCCCAACTTTGCAAAAAGCATCGCCGATTCGTTTACTCACGAGTCATTTAACGACGCTGTCAGTGATTCCGATTACATTAACTCGAACGGTACGATGACAAGTGAAGAACGAACTGAAAAAGTATCTTGACAGGAAGCAGGCCAAGCATAATCTGGGACAACGTCCTGCCAGGAAAACTGGCAAATCTAAAAAAAAGCGTGCCCCAACCAGATTCGAAACGGCTGCTTCCCGAATACAGGTCAGAAGCGTTGCCACTCTGGCCAAGTTGCTCACTGAGGGCATCAGCCATTAACCGAACGCCACATATTAAGCATACAGACTGCGATAACTTTCTAGGAAAGTGTCAACGTAATTTATTGAGCATATTTAAAAATGTACATCTGTTGGCTTATCATGTCAGCAGTCAGCATTCTCTCACGCACGGACAAGGAACATCTGCGTGTAATTATGAAGGCAATCTCTACTCCTTTGTTATTTAAAAGAAAAGTTATGAATGGCCTTCGAACACATCATCCAGAATTTCACTCACGTTATAAAACACAAGCCGGGTGTCTGACGCATACACTACCCACTGATAATGACTCTGGGAGCTCCACCATCAAATTCAGTGTGATACATAACTATAGCTATATCTAAACAAACGGAAAATGAATTGCTGGTGTTGAAGAGAACTGAAGCAGAAGAAGAAAGGGGTAAAGATGACGGCGGCGACGACGATGATTATGATGATGATATAATCGATGAAGCAACATTCGGTTTACAGCCTGCAGTACATTACGGACTTCGACATTTATTTATTTACATTTACATTTGCAGCTAACGAAGGACACGGGGAAGACAGGCAACATCATATCCAAAACCATCGTATACAATAAACGATATGCTGCCATCATACCATTCACATCATAAACATATATCACAAGAGTAACTCTAGTCAAACTACGCAGCTCCCTGATGATGGTTGGAAGAAACAACCAAAACATGTCGGAGAATTATGTATGACTTTTTAAAATGTTTTTAACCAAGTGAGGTTTTATAACGTTTTAATAACAGTGTGCATTTGTGTTGGTAATTCAAATAAATGTAAATTTATACAATATGCACGGAGAAAGATTTAAAAAAAATTATTTATTTATTTATTTTGACAAGCTAATGCTAGGTTTATGCCGGTCATTTCCTATGTTTATACACACGAATTAATGTTTTAACATTACGTTCATGATTAATGGAGCCTCCGCAACGAATTGATCACCCGTTCAGAAACGTCCCACTGGCTGTGTGTCTAATTGTGTGTGATCTATAAACCGTAACAGTGAGGCGGCCTTGGCCCGACGTCAGCTGATGCGTTAAGAATTTAAAAAAAAATAACGGAAATAAACACATTATCGATATTTATCAAAGATCGTCAACCGTCAACGGTAGCAGAAGACATACCAAGATACGGACGAATGAACAGCAGAGGTCTTCGTCAGAGGATATAAAAATGGATACACCACATAATACAATAACATACCGTGCACAACAAGCAAAGTGTTTCCGCAAAAATATTTAACAACTCGTGCCCGGATAATACACACGTACTGGGCTGGTTGCTGTGCAGAATATGCAACAAATGCGTGAACACAAATATACCGTGCTGCTACAGTATGTGTGGGCATGTCAGCGTGAAAGCCTCTGCACGCACTGCATTACTCCAGCACCTCGCGGCATGCAGCAAAACCACACACACGTGAACTGCGTCGTGGACACAAGTTGGCGACGGAAAACCCAGGCAGAATTCCTTATGCCATGAGTCGCAGTCCGAGTGACAAGGACTGTGGGACAGCAAGACGGGAAACCTGTACTGTTCTCGGGGATGTGACGATGGGCTATCGCACAGACCACCGACCACTGACTTGCATAGCACGTTCGTCCGAATACAACATAAACCACCAAAATGCAAATTTTCTAAACTAATATTTTAATTTTTATGATGCCTTCTACATGTTTTGAACCCAAGGGTTCATCCTCAGGAAGACAGCTGTACATACAGGTATGGTACAGTGAGTTTTACTTACAGCGGTGTAGGCAGTCTTGTAGGTGGAAGTGTTAGTACAATTTTAATTCTACCTTGATGACGACGTCAAAAGTTCGCCCGAAACGTTGGCTAACTTCTCACTTTATTATGACGATGGAGGCCGAAGGTTCATCCGAAACCTCCGTAAATTTCTAGTTTTGGCCAAAAAATGGAGGCAGTAAATTCCTGTTTCCATCCTGACGATGGATACGGTAGAATAATCCGAAACCCGAGTAAATTTAAAATTCGAACCTTCAAATGAAGGCATTAGGTTCATCCGAAACGCTGTAAAATTCTGAATTCTAACACGAATATGAAGGCAGCAGGTACGAAAGGTTGGTACGTTTCTAGTTCTACCCCGACATGAAGGAATAACATTTCTCCCAAACTATGGCAAATTTGTAATTCCACCCAGTTAATGGAGGCAGGCAGCAGATTCCTTCGAAACGATGCTAAACCTACATCAGACTATGATGTCACAAACCATAAGCAATGGGAACAATCACCACAATGAGAAGCTCAAATCCCGGAAATTTACTCCTCACCAAATCGTGCCACTATCAAATGGCGCAGTCACGCAGCGGAATATGACTGTTAAGTCAAACAGCGAGATTTCTACTATACGACTTCAGTGCTTGGATGCTGTATCAACTTAATGGGTTATATGTGTGCGGGTACCTTACAATACGACAAAAGATTGGAGGTGAATGTAATTCACGGAAAACGGATTCTGCGGAAGTGAATCGAGTGTGAGTCTCTTCTGCACAACGTTCATATTTTGACGACATTTCATCAATTACAGGAATTGGGGATGGTCATCAACCAAGGCCTCGTGAGAAATGCCGTGTTTACTGAAAATTCTAAACGTTACATGTGAATAATGGTTCGGTTTCCGCAGAGGAAAGATATTTTTCTCTTTACCGAAACGTCCCACCTGGCCTCTATTCAACGGGCACACATGCACCTTTCCACGAGGGAAAAGCGGCCTAGGCGCGAAGACGATCACTGTCTGCTGCCGAAGTTAAGAATGAGTGAAGGTTAACTCCTCTGCACTATATGGTGTGATGGCGCGCACAGGGACGTACTTACGTTTGCATGCGGTACGGACTGGCGACACACTCACGGTCTAGTGCTATGTCAAGCAGTGTCCTCCAAATACTGTATCCTACCCCCACGGAGGGAGGTACGGAGACAAGATTGGCTTGGTGATTATTACTTTTGAAATAATCACTTACCCAAAACCACAGCGCAATCACCTAGAAAACTTACACACCCCACCTTCTGTAACACGAAGGTCCATTAAAGTGCTCACCAAAGCCGGCCAATGGAACGTATTGTGAGACGCGTTCAACGGTCATCCTCTCAAAATATTTAAGATCCATTTTAATATTCTCCCCCAACCTTAATCTTCCAAACAGTATCTTCCTTTTAGGTTATCCTTCCACAAATGTTGTATGCATTTATCCTCTGTACCATGCGTATTTATGTAACTTTGAATATATCGACCAGGCTGGTGTATCAGTTGTAATTGTTCAGACTTGTATTCTGAACATTTCAGAATCGGATCCCTTCCAAATGAGTGGCCATCCTGAGACTTTTGGCGAGGCTTCTCTTCCCAGACAAAGAAAGGAATACCTTGAAATATGCCCAAATTGCCACTAAATTGCACCTTCTGATTTTTGTCATATGTACCGTATATTCTCGGATCTAATCCGCAATAGTTTCTGCCGATTTCTTAAACGAAAAAAAAAAAAGTTAGTTCGCGGTTCTAATCCGCACATTTCCTTCAACCGTCCCTTCCCTACAAGGCAGACTGATTCTGTTACGAGTGATGACGGCCAGTACGATGAATAATAAATTATAAATATTATATATTATAAATAATAAATAAAATAATGAATTACTGTATTGCATTGTTCTTACGGCACGTACAGCGGCTCTATCATTTTTCCAAAATCCAGCTCACGACCGCGAATCTAATCCGCATCTGATTTTTTAGCCCTCTGAAACTGTAAAAAGGGTGCGGATTAGATTCGAGAATATACGATAATTCGCTAGTACGTAAGCTACACAGCTGACTTGTCACGTAACATAACCCAAGAAACAAACGAAAATTGTTACAACCTGGTGTGTATGGGGGGTAGGCACGTTAACCTCAGCAACAGAAAATGTTGGGACCAATTTATTGCGACTCAGACGACAAATACGTAAGGGAGGCTGGAAGTAAAAGCCCACGCACAAATGCAGGTGGGTGTCCTCAATTTCGTGGCCTACTTGATCTTGTGTATGGGGGTCCTGGGCAGCTCACAAGTTCTGTACAAGCCGTTATCTTGCCAGTAGCTTGTTACCCCGCTAGTAGCCCGCCCTTCTCGGAACCTGAAACAATGAACATGTCTCCGCCTGGCAGTAGGACGGATGTCTTCCGATTCTCATAGAACGCTTCCTCGTCACTTGCGACAGCTCCGCCCAGATCAACTTTCATTACAGCTCGTCTCCATATTCTGACTGAAGGAAGACAACTCCGCGTGCTCTCCATTACCTTCTTCTTACTTCACTTTGTGAGAAACCACAGGTTATGTGCGTAGTAACCTGTCACTTTGTCATCCACACCTTCCGTTAAGTCACAAAAATGCTTCAATAAACGATCCACAAACTTGCACTGTACATCTTATGTTTATTGGAAGGCGCATCATTGTGATAGTTGAAGAATAAAAGACCAACTTGATGTCATATGCTATTTTATTTCACTTCTTATGTGCTCAACATGTTTCGGACATTAATATATCGATCATCAGGAGCTTGCGACTATTCTGTTGAATTACCACATTGGTCTATTGTTCTTGGTTCGATGTGTGTTGGAGATTCGGCTTGGTTGTGTTGGAGTGGTATCCATGTTGCAGGCTGAACCCTACGAGATCTCGTTCCCCCCACCCAACCCCCAATACCCTATAAGAACACCCCACACATCTTGTATAGTTGCTCTGTAAGTTAAATCACAACCTGAAGATGGCCAACATACTGGGCCGAAACATGTAGTTGTATACCTACTGTACTACTAGGTGAAATACAGTTGTGTTCGACTGTATGTGTAATACACAATAATTCTTTGTTATTGAACCAACACAACGGGGATGACGCACCTCAAAATGACAAGTCTAGTTGTCTGATATGTTTTCATCTTAAGACTATAAAAAACAGTGGTTACTAAACATACCATACACTTCAACACTCTACCCACACACTGTATTTATGAGTTACGTGCATACTTTTCTTGCAATACACGGCGACTGTTTCCCCATTTAACCGACTGGTCTTCTTAACTGAGATCCCTACTGTCTGTGGTGAGGTAGGAACTCAAGTGTTTAATCCAGGCAAACGTAAAGCAGGCCCATTACAGGCAGGGACAGGCCCAGAGGGTTCCAGGAAGTTAAGGTTCCCAGATTTCGTGACAACGGCACAGGAAGGTGGTAGGCTGTCAGACACGCACCGGACGCCTTTACCCCGCAGGAAATACTCCTGGTACTCATTTCTGCCCATAGTGCGATCGGAAGGATTTTATGTCAATGAAAAAACCACTGACATCAGCTGGGATCGAACCAGCGACCTCCCGATTTGTAGAACAGCACCTTAACCACTGTGCTACCGCGGTCCTCCTTAATCCAGGTACTTACGTCATTTCTTGAGAAGCTACCAGTTGCTCAGCTAGTAACCCCCCCCCCCGGTACCGTTAATTACCGTGTTAACAAAAACCCGCCAGTAGCCTGTTCTGAGCAATTTTAATTCTTTAAATTTTAAAACCCAATTTTAATATTTATTTTCTCTACGTCTGGGTCTCCCGAATGGGCTCTTACCTTAAAAATTTTCGACAAAAACTGCTTTATCACCTCTCCCACGAAAGTAAACAAACTCTCCACAAAACTCGTTAATTTTCTTAACACTCTGCTTACCCATTACTACTGCAAACTTCAACCGATTCCTCAATGGAAGCAACACAGAAGTGTAACGGAGTTACATCATAGGCAGAATGCAAATTCTTTCCTGTGCTTAATTAAGCAGAGGATCGAATACCCCGTACGAGTGAACGGATGTGGCATAGCTCCACGCATTCTTAAATTCGGCACTAAATGTGGATGCATGGTCAGCTTCGTGCTACGCCCACTTTACCGTCAGAGACGGAGCCTTCTGGGTATCTTGTCAGATTCGTGCAAGGGGTAGGGTAAATGCCCTCGATTAAAAGTAGGAAATTAAAATACACGTAATATTTGTTACATATTGCGTATCTTATGTATAATAAGCGACAAAAATGTCAGAATTTTTAAAACTGCTGTGCACGGGCGCATGGCGCGGCTCAGTACCTGGCCCCAGGCGTAGATCAGAGTTACGGCCCTGCCTACGGTATAGGAGGCTGCATGGGCCCCAACAGAGAACAGAAAAATAAATCTCTTGCTTCTGCCTAAAATCGGACCCCCATGTCCCGGTTGTGCAGCCCATAACTTAGTCACTATACCAACTGAGCTACCCATATACGAGCGTTTGTATAAATGCTGTTATCATCCGGTACCCTTTGGTCTGTAATTTGTCTGACACACATAACGAGGAAAAAATGAAAGACAACTTGAATGCAATCACTGCCGAGAATACGACGTTATGTTACAAGAGCCGTCACCATAGGCCATTCACAGAGTGTGTAAAAGTATAAAATTTAATTACATGGGGTGTGCGGTTTCCTCATCAGTGAGGAAGTAGATGTGAACCTGAAAGATGACGAAGTAGTACGTTCCACTGACGGAGGCCACCTACTGTCTGGGAATCCGTTCTTCTACCACACAAGCTGGCGAATGATGGGGAAATGTGAGGAAATATAAGCCTGGCTGGCATTCCAAACAGAGTCGCAAAGCTGTCTCCAGCAGTACACAACTAAAGGGTATTACAGCCCAAAACATCAGAGTTTACAGAACAGTCTACATACTTCGGCAACAGAAAGATGTCACATCGACCGACCGACCGATCCCCTTCTCCTCTAATGTACTACTTCCTCCGTATTCCTCTCCAACCATCTAGCCATTCCACTCGCAGGAATAACACTGGCTACAGGCAGAAGTTATCAGCTGGTTTACACGTTACAGCCGGGCTGGAAGGATACTCAATAAACGGCTAGGAAGCGGAAGCTTCGAGCGCTGTTACCCCTAACAACTCTTCTCCGTGGCTTCAGTATACTCATTTTCAATGCTTCCAGGCCGACATATATCACTTCAACGGATTATGTTAATATACTAAACAGCTGATTTACATTTTAAATTGGACTTAAGTCTATTTCTTTCTGACACACAACGGCTACCGACAGATAATACCACTCCCCACTTCCTCTTCGAATTAAGAATTGTCTCCTCCTATTCATAAATTATGAACAGACGAAGCGCGAAGGCTTGTTTCGATCTTGCAGGCCTCTATCTGGACAAACGTAAATAAGGAATTGGTAATTCCTGATGAGAACTGTTGATTTCCTTCGCACGTACCTGGTTTCCGATACAATCCGATTTATTTTTAAGGTGTGGAGCTAAATTTTAAATACGGTTGATTTAACACGTTTAGGATATGCGAACAAGCACGTATGCCACGCATGCGCAGTAAGTTATCATAGTAATGGTGTCGCCTTAATGAGCGTAAGGACTAACTGCGCTCTGCATGATGTAACTTCAGAACTGCAGATCAACACGCAACTTCAGCTGCAGATACTTTCAGTACGAGACATCGAGATACATAACACTCGGAGCCTGCAGATAACGTAACAAAAATGGGTGTGCGCGCAACGGCTGACAGTTCAATTTGGCCTACTACGTTACCTGAACACAGAGATACACTTCTCGAAAAATCCAGGAGCCATCTACAAATTCTTGGCGGCAGAATGGTGACAAGAAGCAAATTCCACACGAAGACCCACAGTCCCGGAGTGACGTGCGAGCCTCAGTCTTCTTCTCGGGCCTTCTGCTCGGTGCACGTGAGCTGACGAACACTGCTGTACGTGGCGGGGGAGGTGGGCTGCAATAATTGTGCTGAAAATAGTAGGCGCCAGCGCACCAAATTTAGTCGGCCGGGGTCTGTGTACACCTGCTTTAAACAACAGGGCATCCCCCCCCCCCCATGGCCCAACAGCCCCTTATGGGACAGCTTCCTCATTATCGAGGTTTCGCGATCACTCTCAGACACACAATTGGTAGGCCTAAACTCGTCTGAACGAGTAATCAGCCCTACACACAGACCTCTCTCTACCTGACAACACACCCAACACTCACGACAGACATCCACGCCCGCCGATGGGATTCGAACCCACAATACCAGCAAGTGAGCGGCCGCAAACCCACGCCTTAGATCGTGCGGTCACTGGGATCGGCAGAAATACTGCATACACTGCCTAGAACAACTTCCGGTGTGCATCACCATCAGATACAGACATTATGCGGTACTCGATAATTAAAAAAATATCGTAATTATTACATTACATTTTACTATTTACAGCAACTGGAATTCATACGACGGTAGAAGGTGAACAAGCTAAAAACGTAGTACGTATAACGACGTAACACCAAGGCACGTTTGGATCTTTGCATCCAACGCGATCACACTTTATTACTGTGTAAAACTGTACACACGTTACATATCATTCTTGACCTATTTAGACCCAGTATAAGTTCGTACGAAGGTCCTCTGATCCGTCGGTAACTATTTACCAATCATTGCGCAGTCGCATCCCAGGAAACCTGCACGTTTATCTCCAAGTGTGACAATTCGGTATTCCGCTGTACTTTATACTCCAAACAGGGTCACAGAGTCCGCCATGTCACCACCCACACACACAGTACAAGCTTAATTACTTGCAAATAAATATCACGAAGTGTGTATGAGCTGCAGCATTTATCGGTGAACAAATTACGCGCTGTGGGCCACGGCAGCGTGACCGGTATAGTGACTAGACATGGCAGCGTGACTGGTATAGTGACTAGACAGGGCAGCGTGACTGGCATAGTGACTAGACAGGGCAGCGTGACTGGTATAGTGACTAGACAGGGCAACGTGACTGGTATAGTGACCAGACAGGGCAGCGTGACCGGCATAGTGACTAGACAGGGCAGCGTGACCGGCATAGTGACTA
>Ga0123352_10017553_pt1 | contig 11405 bp, 7 predicted proteins | sample TergutLab28metaG_FD_89700 | JGI IMG/M metagenome (GOLD analysis project Ga0123352, IMG submission 89700) | Labiotermes labralis P1 segment gut microbial communities from Petit-Saut dam, French Guiana - Lab288 P1 | ecosystem: Host-associated > Arthropoda: Insects > Digestive system > Gut ... | reverse complement strand
GGACCCGTTGCGCTGACCACGTGACATCCCTCTATCCGCAAAAGTTGGCACTAACTTCGCCGACCGGCGGCGGCCGCTCTGTCGGTATAGTTCGCGTGCGGACTAAGGCCACGGAGTTTAGTTAGTTTAAGAGCCCTCCTATACATTTCGGCAATTCGCTTGCCATATTCAGTAGGACCGTGACTTTAGTGTCATTGTCTCCCTGAATTTGGCCAACAATCGCCGACAGATCTAGGAGAGCTGTTACGACAAGAAATTTTGTGTATATTTTAAATATTATAAGTATATTAATTGGTGCCATGCCAATTAAAATCTTAATAAACAGGGTGGCTGATATTAAATATCAAATTACAGAGAACTACGCTCTTCTGTGTTGTTACGCAGCGAGTAGTGATCATTCCTTGCGACAGTTTCGGGACAAACTATCGGTCCCATCTGCAAGGGTAAAGAATTCTTGATCTTTGATTGCGCCGACGCCGACTTTGATAGTGTCGTAAGCTAACACAAACCTACCGTGTAAGGACCACTTGGCAGATTCAGGCGTAGATTACGAGTACAGTAGGGTCTCTTTTTATGACGGAGTTACGTTCTTGAATATTTGGTTGTGAATCGAATCGTCGTAAAACGAGTACTATTTAAATGGTTTAAATTGAGATAGCTTCATGGGCCAAACAAATTAGTCAAATAGTTTTATAATTTACAATATTTTTCTACTTTATGACATTCAGTTTTAATTTAATGAATTAGGTATATTGAAAATTACACAGCTAATTGGAAAAATGTCAATCAAATCACTTTTTATTTTGTTGAAGAAGGCCCAGGCCGTGGTTCAGAAGACATCAAGAAAGAATGTAACGTCAACTGTTTTGATTCTTTCTTCTTTTCTGTCTCTTTGATGGACGTCATGGGTGGAAAAATCACAGTCAACTTAAAACAGCTGCACTAAAATGGAATAAGAAGGAACACAAAGAAACCGGAAAAGGGCTAGAAGCGCACTAAGTAGAGAAAGGACGCTTGGGTTGCGACAGTGGTGCACCACAAGTCGGGAGTGCTCGGTCCGACTCGACAAGGATTCGTAAATGTGAATCGTCGTAAAACGAACCGTCACAAAACGAGACCCTACTCTGTAGTTAAACTTTCAACGACGCTGGGGTTTAAAATGTAACTGCTCGTAATATCCAGGACGGAGGAGTTCTTAGTTTTCAACACCCTTAAATCCATTCAGTACCGTATAGATCACCGCAGCCGGCAGCATGCAATGGGTGTCTCCTTCTGGTAATGGGTCATGAGAGGCCGAAACATGTAGGTGGCATATTGTAGACAGTTCGGAGTTATTTTCCAATAAAGAGTGTTTAATGGTTTAATTACGAAGAATGTAAAATAGAGTGCAAGATGAAACTCAACACCATAAGGCTGTACCAAATTTACGCTCTTCTGCGATATGGCGCTGCGTTACTGCAGGATGGGCACCCCAAATTTCGAGACAATCTAGTTGTTTCATCTTCAAAATTTTAAATATCTAAGAAGATTTTGACTCTTTGAGATGAGAAAAACAAGCTGTCTCGAAACATCGGCCACAAACAACTCAGTGAGACACAGTCATTTCCCAGTAGAACGGTGAACTGAACTGCATTGCTACGAAAACCGAAATGCTCGCAATAGTGTATCAGTTGCAAATGTTGTTCAGAAATGAATTACGTTAGAACGTGGTTAAATTAGACAGGATGAGGGAGTGTCGTGGCCTAATTCATAGCACAAAACTCTTAAGACAAAAAAGCACAGATTTTAGCTGAAGTTGCGTTAAGGTACTGCTTATGGGAGCGACTGAGTAAGCCCAGAGCCTAGTGTTTACAGCACAGAGCAATGTAGGGAAAAATGACAAAGAATGCAGTTCTTGCTGTTGGTGAGGTGGTCAAGTTACTGCGGTCAATATGCTTGAATATACACCACACAACGAAGGTGTAGGGATGAGTGGAGGTATGTTGCGTCATCTATTTTAACGTCGGTACGAAATTGGTGTTTGTGGTGAGCTTGACTTAAAAAGCCAAGCCAATTTACCCTTGAGGAAAAAACCGCTTTTCGGTTTGGAGAGCAGGACAATCTGGAAAAGGTTGTAAAGACAAAAATTGGTCTCCGCTTTGAGTGAATCTCGGAGCGAGCAGTATCAGGATCCTGATCCTGCTCGCAAGCTCTCAGCAAACCTGTATGACATATACCATTGCTGCGTCTACGGTGAAAAACTCCTGATGATGGACAGAGGAACTGTCCGAAATATGTAGAGTTTTATTCAAAAAATAAATTTGAGAAATTAGTTCATCTAGATGGTTTTATTATAAGAATTTATCACGATGCACGGTCACCTGAACGTCAAATTATTAACCTTTATCTGCCCGAATTTTGTGGTTCAAAAGGTTAATTTTTTTCATGAAATATAAATTAAAAAATTATCCGTTTTATTGAGCAAATTGTTCATTATGATTTTTCATAGAAATGAAAAATCTGGACAGCGTCATCACTGTTACAGGAAATTGTAATTACACGTGAATCTCGTCCTCCCCCATCTCCGAACTTCATGGCCACCGGTTGCTATGGCTGCTTGCAGCGTGACAAATCGCCAAGCTTTTTAATCTTAGCTCACGTCTTCTGAAGACTTTGCTAATCATACACTTCTAGAACAACGTAAATCTATTAGCGTAGTTCCTGATCCAGAACGCATACAAAAAGACAATTGCTGGTGATCCAGTAGGAAAGGACGCTTAAAAGCGATAGCTGAACTGCCGGAGGTGTTAAAGAATTCGAGCCTTCTATACTGATGGGCTGACAGTGTTCAAAGAGGTGTTAAAGAATTACTGTTCAGGGTGTGAACCGGACAGAACGTAGTTTATAATAAGACAATGTGGTAAGCCTAGAGTTACGTAAGAACACTCAAATGTGTGTCCAGGTGCCAGAATTATGAATTAATCAGAGCAACAAGTATTTAATTGGTCAATTAATTTTTTAAGTTTAATAATTCAAGTCCCAATGTGGAAAATTTAAGACTTTTTCTAACGTGTTTCCGTATATAAAATAGCACTTATTTCTCCTTACTCCAATTTTAACAGTGAAACTATTCTTTAAATATTCTTCTTACATTTTTATTATGATCTGAAATTGCCTGGCCCCTCAAATATTTCGGAACGGACTTGCGTTAACAAGTTTCAATTTACACAGAAAGGCTTAATCGATATACCTAGGAAATTCAGTAAGCTTTGCACGAGTCATTCTATATGTTGTTAGGAGCTGTATTTAATATGACGTGACAGATGTATTTAATATGACGTGACAGATGTATTTCACACTGCTCGAAGTCTTTGAAAAAAATTATGAATTTAAATAGAGGCATCACAATGTAGGTACCATGAACTGAAGTTAAATGTGAATGATGCAACATGCACAATGATGGGCTCACACGACATCTCCATTTTTCCTTCATTTTATGCAAGAAACACACAAAAAGTTTCACACTAATAAAAAAGGAGCCCAGGTTATCATACTAAATGTCTTTAATTTATACCTTACTTTAACATGCAATGTCACGTTTCCAAGCAGAATCGTGGTGATACCACGCTTTACATAAAACACGAAGTGGCAAAGTTGTAGAGAACGAGTGAATGAGGGAGAGCATGGGATATACTTCACGTGTTTTGTATGGGGGAGAGGTGTATGTTATTCGAGGAGAGAAAAGTTTTGTTTTGAAACAAATGGCCAAGTCCATGTTGCTGTCCGTTGTGACAAATACCAGTTGCTTTTACATTTGGCCGCACCAGAGGCTGGCCAGGGACTACGTAAATCATTGGCGGACTCGACTGCTGGTCTGCCCGGTATCTTGACTTACCCGCCTGCCTGTCTGCCACTGGACACTTTCAGGTCTTCCATTTGGTAAACCTGCGTTGTTTGCGCAAAATGAATAAAGTGATGGCTAATTGGAATTCGCGTATACTCGCATCTTTAACTTGCTAATGAAACTAAATACCGCCATGGAATAGAATTCTTCGTGAGAAACTGAAAGGCTCTCACCTAGTCGAGATAATCCACGAATTTTATGGTGTTTGAAACATCCTTAGCGTGTGCACAACAGCCCGACACTTGCTACTGCCCTGATCCAGACAAATCCATTCTACATCTGACCGTCCTCCTGCTTTAAGATGCACTTTAATATTATTCTCTGATATGTGACTACGCATTTCAACGGCGTTTCTTGCAGGTTTCCCCGCCAAAACTGCACATATCTCTTCCCCTCCATCCGTGCCACATGCCCAGCCGTTTCAGTCCCTTGATTTTCTCGTACAAATAATGTTTGAAGAAGAGTACCAATCATGAAGCTGATCAACGTGCAATTTGCTCCAGCATCCTGCCACTTTCTCGCTCTTGGTTTCGAATAACTTCCCCAGCACCCTCTTCTCGAACACCCTGCACTCACGCATCTCAAAATGTCAAAACAAATTTAATGCTTGTATAAAAACGACTGACGGCTTAATATTTCTGTCCGTTTTCATTTATGTGTGTTTCTAGGTACATCGCATTTTCTTGCGATAAATGGTAATTATTAAATGCAAGTGTGGGCCGGGTAGCTCAGTCGGTATAACGATTGACTACGGGCTGGAAGGTCCGGGATCGAATCCCGGTGGGGATGAGATTTTCCGCCCGTCCAGACCGGCCCTGGGGCCCACCCAGCCTCCTGTAAAATGGGTACCGGGTTTTCCCCGGGGGTAAAGTGCGACCGGAGCGTGCTACTGACCACTCACCCCCTTCTAGTGCCGCGGTCATGGAAGAGTAGAGCTATATCTCTACCCACCCTTTGGGCCACACCGGGCCTGTAACGGGATCGCTTTACATTTTATTAAATATAAGTCTGTATTAAACTAGATATACTAAAAAATGTTTATATGACACAAAATCTGTAATTTCATTACGTAGAAACATGATAGAAATTTTAATATAATTTAACCGTCTTAAGTACCAATAAAACAACTTGAAGTTATGTTTATTTATTCTACAATTAACAATAATATTTTGTAATGCGATGGGAAGTTGATCCCAGTGGTCCCACGGCCTAAGTCGCGGGACTGCTTACTCTCGCTTGCTGGGATCGTGAGAATGACATTACTGTGTGTCTGTTGTGAGTATTGTGTGTCGTCAGGTAGAGGTCTCTGCGTCGGGCTGATCACTCGTCCAGAGGATCCTACAGAGTGCTCTGTGTCTGAGTGCGATCGTGAAGTGTTGAATACGTGGGAGCCCTGCCCCACTTGCAGGTGTTGTGCCCTGGGAAAAAAGTACGTTGTGAAGTGTACCACAAAATGAAAGTCGGTACAGGGTTTGAGGTTAAAAACTATGTATTCGTGATCTTGACGTTGAATTGAGGGGAGTTTTTCTCATCAAACTCCGGTCATCATCATAGTAAGAAAATGTCACTAATTCTATTGCGTTAGAGACTCGATGATCCCACAGTCAGTATGAACACCACAGACTGAACAGAAGTCTCTCTCTGCCTGTGTGGCGAGTGAAAACCCGGTATTATGGATGGCACCGGTGTGCAGTCTATGGTGGCATGGCAATGAAAGGCGATATAAACTAAAATTTATTTACATAACAATATTATTTTCCCTACTTTATGTGAAGCAGGAATTCAACCATTCCATAAGAAATTACCAAAGATTCTCAGATACATGTAAGCGCTTCACGGCGTCGTCTGATGCTATTCAGATGCACGTATTTCGTGTCAGTTTCTCTTTCATATTGTTCATATGGGCCTATAAAAATGTAACAGAGATCGGTTTCTTCCTCTTTCCTGTTCCTTCCAAGAGAGTTCGGCCAAACACAGCACACAATTGATTCTCTACTCTACCGATGTGCACGGCGGCCATTCGCCTCTTAAAAATTCAATTTTCAAGACCGAGAATTTGATGGAAGCTAACGTAAGGAGAGTGTATTTAAGTTAAGAAAATGGGAAATAAGACGGCTTAAGGTTTTACCCACTTGCGGATTTTGTGTTGGTGTTGAAACTTTAGTGTATGGTTGGTTTTGTTATAACCTCGAAGTTACTTGTTTCTCTCAATAGTATGGAGATGAGGGCACGAACTGTGTTGGGGTACCACGTCTACCTGTCGGGCTAAGTAATGAGAACCACTGTCCATGTTCCAGGGGGGCGCACGACTGCGTTGGCATGTGAGAAGACAAAACACACAAAATTAAGATGAATTAATTTTAAAGAAATCAAGCTATTGTAAGTCCGGACGATGCTTAATTCCTGTAGAGTGGGCGTGATAATTGTTTGGGGAGGAGGAGGCGAACTTTGTCTCCTCACATTGTGACCAAGATGTAGAGAGAAACATATTTTATAGACCTGTCATTTACATCTGCCTTACATATCTTAACTTCACTTTCTCTTTGCACTTCGTTGTCTTAAGGAATGGGAGGAAAGAGGGGTGAGAAAATATGGCTACCCGCTAAAAGGATGACAGAACTTCCAGGAAATAAATTACTCCATTTGCCCAATTATAATTCTCATTATTCTTTCCCACCAAAACCTCCAAAATATTAACCGCCTTCTGTACTAGTATGCGTGTTACGTAGCTTGCTAAGATGTGTCACTGAAATATTATTGCATGTTTAAAATACTTGATATTATTGGTCTTTAAGATAGAAAAATAACAGAAGACAATTATATCATTAAAAACTTCTTAATTTTTTCTCGTAGTAAGTGAGCCTAGAACAAGAAAGGCAATATTCATATAAGATAACACTGTGGTGTGTTCTTGGCTGCCCCAACAACCTGATACTATTTCATTCGAAGAGTTCGTCTTTGTGACGATTTAATATCGCGTCTAATAATGAGACGTACTTAGGTCCTTATGTGGGTTCTATTTTCTTGGATCCTCAGGATCTTAGAAGTCTAACTCTAGGGGCAATTTGAAACTTATTGAAGGAACAGGGCTCCTATGACACACACGTCAGATTGTGGGGGTACAAAAACCAGTTAAAAAGGCCTACGTGCTTTGGGAACGAAAGGGCTCGAACCCACTTTCCATTCTATTCTTTTCTATTCTATTCTAGGTCTTTATGTAAATTTCCCAACATTTCTGTTCGACATTAACCAAATTTGAATTTTGTTGATGGATTTCCATAAAAGGCCGCCATATCAAATTTCGTTGAAATCCGCCAGAGGGAGGCGCAGTGATATATGAGAACAGATGGACAGGCAGACAGACGACCAGGTGGAAAACCGGACAGGTGGACATGACGAAGCCAATAGGCAGTTCGCAAATATGTGTACGCGGCTAACATGAAGTACATGAAGTACGTGGAGCCTATCAAGGACCAAGCAGTCCAAAAGGACTCTTGACCTTTGAAAGTGGGACCGATTGACTGTCCCGAAACGTTGGTAAATAACTACGCCGCCTGACAACCCAGAAAAATAAAGGACCTCGCCTTATTTATTTAGTTGGTGTTGAATACACACGGCATTACAAATACACTATGCGACACTTAAAAGGACACTGCGTCATTGGGAGGGTGATTTCAGACGTTTCGAGGGAACAACGTAAGATATATTTATTTTTCCCTCTCCACACAATGAATGCATATGGGGGAGTAGGGGTATAGCGCCACTTATTCTTAACCTTTTCACTAAATGGAGGTGAACGATTAACTTCACGGCCCCGACCGCTTTTTCTAAGGAAAATCCTGGTACCCTTTGCACAGGAGGTTGGGTGGGTCCTAGAGACGGTGTGGGTGATTTGGAGGCGTAAAATAGCTCTTTTCCCTCCCTGCATATATCGTCTTTATGTTGAAGGGTCAACTTCTCTTGTAATCACTCATCCAAAGACACAAGTTCATATTCCAGAAGGACTGTAACCCTTTTGTTTATTCATCTGTTCCTGCATAATTATTTAAAAACTTAATTTTTTCGGTTCATTTTTATTAAAAACATAATAATAAGTGTATTTTTGTGATAAGGGTACTACAACTCATATTTTGTTTAACACATTTTTCATAAAGCTCCTCAATATTAGGGTTATCAATATCAATATTATTTCACCATCCACAGTCAGGTGCATTCCTTTATCAGTCCATTTTGCTGTTTTAGTATCAGCCACAAGTGAAAATGATATCTCTCGCGAAAACGGATACGTTTCTCATAAATCTAGCATATTTCGTATAAATGTTTATCGTTCTATGACAAGCAGATAAATGTGCCTCTTACTGGATTCGAATTCATGATATTGATATTTGGAAGTCAAGGTTTTATAATTCACGGCCAGATATTTCGTATTTATTAATTTTTTGTATCAGTGAGACAAAATAAACAATATTGATAACGATGACAAAATAAAATTAATCAAAAATTAACGCCAAATTTTAAGGTAGGGTCAATGTAGAAGACAAAGGTACAGATGGGCAAATAAGTCTGTTCATATTTTTAGGGCGAGTGTCTTTCAAATGGCGGTCAACAGAGAGCCGAGGGAGAGATAATGCGTCTCACCGTCTGCGTAGCTGTAATTGACCAAAACCTTTCAAATGTCTCTATACAGTTTAGCAACAAACATTACTCCTTCCAGTCACGTCATCGTACACCTAATCGAAGTTGTTACCCAGAAGGTGAAGGCAGTAGGTTCGTCCGAAACATCGGGACAAGCTAAATGAACGACACGGTGCAGAAAACCCAAAAGGTGACCATCATTTTAATGGCGAGCAGTTGTCTGAAGATTTGAACTTCAGACCGAGTAAGCCGGATGAAATCCCGCGGTGTACGTTCGGGTCTGACAGCATCAGGCTGGAATTTCTTGATGAAAATTTGAAACGTTTGTTTGATGGTTCTGCAACAAAGTGCTGGGAGGATTGTTCTTTTTTCACATAAGTGGGAGAAAATAAGAATATTGAGAAAACGAAATGAATATTTATGCAAACTTTACAGTTCTTGTGATATTTGAGACTGTGACGTCACTGATAGAGTGTGATGATTATGGTCTTTGGGACGTGACATTGTGCAGTTTGGTAGGAAAGTACAAGCGATACCAAAGGATCTCACTGTCATGGTAAACTGAACCTGGAATCAGTAATATCCTTTGAAATGTTATTACCGTCATATGAAATATAGCAACGCCACTCGTCAAATCAAGACGTTTCTAAAGCCATCTTCAGACCTCCAGTCGGCGTCGTCTTCAAGAGTTTTTGACGCTTAATATAAAATTTGGGTTGGACACTGGGGCAGGTTTATTTCAATTTTCTTGATTTTAATGGACTGCACCCTACTGATGAGGACAGACCGCTGGTAATATGTTGTATTGCCCCCCGAAGATGGAAGCAGCAGGTTCCTTTAAAGTTCTGGTAACACTATTGAAGTAAACAGTCTGACACTTCATAAAACAGAACCATTCATTCTTTTTTTTACATTCCTCTATATTCAAGTGCGGGACCGCGGTAGCACAGTGGTTAAGGTGCTGTGCTACAAATCGGAAGGTCGCTGGTTCGATCCCAGCCAGTGTCAGTGCATTTTTCATTGACATAAAATCCTTCCGATCGCACTATGGGGTCGACTCAGCCTCTAACAGAAATGAGTACTAGGAGTATTTCCTGGGGATAAAAGCAGCCGGTGCGTAAGGCTGACAACCTACCACCATCCTGTGCCGTTGTCATATAATCTGGGACCCGTAACTTCCTGGAACCCTCTGGGCCTGTCCAGGTCTGTAATGGGACTGCTTTACCTTTTACCAGTGTCTTGCCCAAGTACCAACTGTGAGATAACTTTCTGCGTAAGAATTATTCTTAGCACGTTGCGTTGTGGTAATAAGATGGATTGTGGTCCTGAAACTTGTGACTTATCTTCACCGTCAGTAAAAGGGTAGCCTCTACTCACCACTTGGGTCAAACGTAATGGCTTTGACAACAAACTGTCATCACAGTAGCGTCCAATTTGCATATTTCTTGTTTACCCTTGTATTTGGTTGCACGAATAATGCAAGTACATAACAGACTGTAAAATACACAACTTGCTTTTATTCACAGACATAGCATTAAATATATGCTGCATAACCATGTTTGTTCGCACAGACACGCAGGTCCTCACACAGGTAAACACCAACAAATGGATTGAACATCACGTCTTGTCCTTCTCGCCGAGAGCCAAGAGAGAGCAAGAGGTGTTTCGTTCAGTGACACTGTCATATACTAAGATTATACAGCATCAGTTGCAGATAAATGAAAGGGTTAGGAGCATTGATGGAAGACAAAACTAAATTACCCTCAGCAAGCCTCTCCCAGTGTCACTTTGTCCATCACAATTCCACAAGGATCGTAACCGTGCTTCCACGATGAGAGGCAGTCCTTAGTAAGTTGTTATATCCCAAGGCAGGTGACTATAAACTTACTCTCTTCAGTGGCCTGATACCATGTAATCTGGTAAAATCATATGAATCCTTCAGTGCAACGTGCCTACCTTCTCTCTTATGCCCTGAGGAAAGTGGCAGTATCTTACTTCGAAACGTTGGTAAGCCTGCACCATTCTATATGTCAGCGGAACTTAGTAAAATCTTATCTCAGACATCCTTTGTAATTACAGAATTTTTGTTTCCAAATTAGTTTAAAGTAGAGCACAGATTTACTGCAAATGTTACGAAATGTGAAATGGTCAGACAATAAAAAAAATTTTCAAGCTATACTGAACCGTTGGTAGTTCAAAAATAATGACATAATTTTTTTATTTACAAATAACACCTGAAAAGTACAGAATCTGACCTGGTACAATTAGCAGAGTAGGAAAGTGTAATGCTTAAGGGGCTAAAATTATTTGTAGCGAACCTTCCATTTTCATAAGGAGGGCCGGATTTCGTGACGAAGGAAGATACTTTTGGTTTCTTCATTGCGACTGTATAAAAAACCTCATTGTCCGCTGAAACTAATAATGGCAATAAAGTGCGATAAATATTTATAATTTTTTTATTCTCGCAGAATATCTCGCATTGTACGAAAAGTGATCCTTATGAACGTCTTATGAACCTGACTCCGTGAATAATGTTCCCCGTCACTCTACCAAGCGACTACACTTTTCTTTACAACGTCCAAACCGACTACGGGTCGCACCTAACCTCGTATTTAATGGGTTATCGGGGGTAAAGCTGCCGGGGCGTTAGGCTAACTACTCACCCGCAATTAGTGCCAAGGTTTAATTGCGTGACGCTTTTCTTCCACTCACCTACATGTTTTCAAAGCTTAGCACTGAATTAAACAAAGAGTGAATTGTATTGTGAATAAAGGTTGACCAACTAGATGACACTTGCTTTATTATATATTGCTCAACATGTTTCAGACGTTAATACGTCCATCTTCAGGAGCTAGCGAGTACTTGTTGTGTTGTATAGGCTGACTTG
>Ga0123352_10017552_pt1:0-10000 | contig 11406 bp, 6 predicted proteins | sample TergutLab28metaG_FD_89700 | JGI IMG/M metagenome (GOLD analysis project Ga0123352, IMG submission 89700) | Labiotermes labralis P1 segment gut microbial communities from Petit-Saut dam, French Guiana - Lab288 P1 | ecosystem: Host-associated > Arthropoda: Insects > Digestive system > Gut ... | reverse complement strand
TACTCGTATTTTACGATAAATAATTTGAGTTGCCGATAATGTCGTTGAATAGACATAAATAAATATTTATTTGTGTACGAGGTCCACCGATACAGTAACATTAAGTAAGAACGAATGCTAGAGAAGCATCATGTAAGAACAGAGAGTGGAATGGCTTCATGTAGGAGTGGAAGAGACGTTAACAGCATAGATTTATAACAACAAGCGATAGAGTAACATTAGGCAGAGCAAACTACCTATAACAGAAGTTCTTAGTTACACCATTGTAGTGCTGCAATGTCGTTTATAGGCGCTTGCGCAAAATTGCGAACAGCGACTATTAGCTTCATCATGCTGTCCGTCCGCCCGCGTGGAACAACTTGGCTCCTACTAGACGGATTTTTTAAAATAAAATTTAATATATCAGCGTTTTTAGGAAATCTGTCGAGAAAATCCGAAGTTCCATTAAAATCTGACAAGAATTACGTGTACTTTTTGTGAAGACCAGTACACATTTTTGATAATGTCTCCTTCGATTCTTCTTAGAATGAAAAACTTCAAAGACAAAAGTTGTAGAGAAACTCAAAATTCACATTTTTATGCTGAGTAAAGTTTTTTTTTTGGGGGGGGGGGACATTCGCCCCGTTCATGAGATAAAGTGGAAAAATTTGTGGAGCCGAACTTGCCACAAATGATAATATGGTGCATGCGCTTTGCGTGCTGGATACCCAAGGCTACAAACACACACTCAGAATATGTAATACCTATTGTTTTTCCAACGCAACATTGGTTACAAGAACGCGTCTGAATGTTACGTTATACATATACTGCCTCTCTTGTTACCGTTAAATTTTATGGTATATAAAATAACCATTACGGTGTCCACAGTTCACGTAATCGCCAGTTTCACACAAGGCATTGAACTGGCAATCGCAATGCGTTTCAGGCATGTAACCTCCGCGACTGGCGAGGGACTGCTAATGTTCTGTGCTCGAGAGAATGCAATTAACCTGCACAGCGTGGGTAGAGTCCATTAACACTCGCGACGGCAACCGGGGAAGATTTATAGATCCTTTCAAAGAAATGATTCTGTATCACTGCACGACCTGCTGTCCACTAGTCGTCATTTGTTAGGCGTTTTCCTATGTAACGAGTCTAAAGTCAAATTTATACACAGCTGTAACTGCATATAAAGACACAGAAAGTAACTGTCAGGTGACATCGCCATTTTGTCTTTTCATCAAACAAGTGCTCATTTTTTTACATTCCCAACATCAGCACTGTGTAGATGCTGTATACTGATTTTTATTTAGTACTACATGTTTCGGCTGTCTATTTCAGCCATCGTCAGGTAGGAAAAGGAAGGAGTAAACGGGGAGAGACTTCTCCCTACAAAAAGAGGGTATAAATTTGTTGTAAAATTTAAAATTATTAATCCGGAAATGGAATAATATGCGAAATTAAAATTAATAGCCGGAATACGGTGCTAGACTTCGCAGTACATTCCAATGTTTTGAAATAAAATATAAGCAGTGATATAATACAACGGGGTAAAATATGCAGTGGAATAGTTTTTGCAGGCTGTATTTATCAGCGTCCGGTCGTTCGTAGTATATATATATATATATATATATATATAATGTGTGTGTGTGTGCTCGTATAATTTACGTTCTGGCTTAGTATTTTTTTCGAATAGGATATATTTTTTTCGTCTTGCTTCTTAGACCCCCTGTGTTCTAGAGTAAAGGGCAATGACCTTCTGGTTATGTTGCCGTGTACAGGAATCGGTCAGGTAACCCATTGTTACTAGATTGCAAGACGGCTTTAAAAACTCTAATATTAATGGAATAATATGAGACTATAATTATTATGTTAATATGTGATGAGTATAAATTAAGCGTGTAAGTAATTGCTTATTTATGAATAGTAAATAGTTTACATTTGATATGTTAATTTTACGAGATTTAGCTTCCTAATGATGACCATTTTAGTACATGTTTATGCTAATGTATTATCTAATGTTACTTTTCGTGTATATGTATATGTATGTGAGTGTATATATACATACATATATACAGACAGACACATAACATACATACATACATACACACATACATACATACACACGTACATACATAATACATACACACACACATAATACATACATACATACATACAATGTAAGGGACTGCATATATACCAAGGTGGTAGTTAACGTGTTTTGTGTTCAGCCTGAGACACTTCGAACAGTAATGCTAAGAATTGCATTCTTCTTGGTTATGACGGTACGTGACTGGGTAATTAGATCCTGATATTTCGAGGCAACGTGGTGCTGCCATCTTGAAGGTTCCAAATTTGCGAGACGGTACTACGTAGGCTCGAAATGTCTGAATCCGATTACTGACTCAGCCTCATATCACAATGTAACGGATTCCTCAGTTGCACCTCCGCGAAAATATCGGAATGGGAAACTTGCGGTGAACTTGCGGGTGCTGGGAGAGCATTGGGCAGGAATGGACGTGCTTTTTCTTGCCATTTAAGAGCCAATACAGTGTTATAATATCGCTGTTTTCGAACGAAAGACGGCAAACCCGTCCAGGTGAAAGACAAGAAATACAAGAAGAAGAAAAAAATAAAAGTTAGACGAACATCATTATTATGATAGGTGAAGAATGGATTGTCGAATTGTTAGACACACAAAGGTAGACACTGTTGAGCGGCAGATGTATTGTTGCATATGCTTAATGATATTCTGCGTAACAAAGAAGCTGTGGTGTCATTGTTGTCTCGGGAACAGAAATGTATTTTGAATTGCATAAGCATGTCTTTCCTTGTGTTTTATACCGTGAGAAGAAATCCCTTTCCCGTGCGCAGGAAATGTAATCACTCGTTGCTGATGTAGAGGGGGGGGGGGAGGGTTCAATCTTCTTAACAGCAGAACGTTATTCTGTCATGTTATTATATTTCTCTCTACAGCACTAAGAGGCTTAGACGAATGCACACGCTCGCGCGCGCGCGCACACACACACACACACACACACACACACACATCACTGTATATAAGTCATATTAAAACTGGAACATGCAATATTATAATTTAGATGGAACACAAAATTCATAAAGGCAAGAAGACACTGTTTCACGGTAGGGGACCGACCAGCGGTCGACCACGCCATGACTCTTCTCAGGTCTGAAAGGAGTACTATATCCATAACTAGATTCTTTGAGATACGCACTGAAGGAAAATTTGTCCGTGTCCACGCCGTGAAAGGAATATTGAGATAAATAATGTGTAGCTTCTTTCTTGGGACTTTGTCCATCATATAACGTTTAATATAGCTCTGTGTACTTCCGTCTTCAGGTAAAGGAAAAAACCCTAAGCTTGTGGATCCCTCAGAGCTATTCTCAGTGGTCACGCCGGTGACTGACAATAGCTCCACATAATGGCTTCCTACTGAGAATCGAACCCCGGGTAATTCAGCCTTTAGCCTAGTTATTTGACTTAATCTGTTCGTGTATGTCTTATCTTCGGACGCTAACAGTGTCTTACACTGCCTATAGCGTCAAATGATGCGATGGTTGGTGGGGCGATAAGTTGGGCTGCTATCCCTGCATTTTTATTGGGGGGACAGACGAAAATGACGTAAAATGTCAGGGTAACTAATGTTTCGGCCGGGATCAGAAACCAGCAGCTGCAGAGTACAAGTCTGATATTCCTTTTCAAAATGTTAACTAAACAACATAAGAATCGCAGTTTTATACGGCGGGGGCTGTGAAAATTACCGTCTTCTGGGCAGTGACAACGTGTGGGTTGTTCACATAAAAAGGTAAAAAGGTAAAGTGATCCCGTTAGGGGCCCGGTGTGGCCCAGAGGGTGGGTACAGGTATAGCTCTACTCTTTCTTGAACACGGCACTAGAAGGGGGTGAGTGGTCAGCAGCACGCCCCGGGCGCACTTAACCCCCGGGAAAGACCCGGTACCCATTGTACAAGAGGCTGGGTGGGCCCCAGGGCCGGTCTGGACGGGCGTAAAATCTCGTCCGCGCCGGGATTCGATCCCGGACCGTCCAGCCCGTAGTCAGTTACTATACCGACTGAGCTACCAGGCCCATAGGTTGCTCAGATAGGTACCAAAATTTAAGAATAATCCACTGGCTCATTGTTTGGTTTCGTCGCTGACGTTTAAGGCGGAAATTTTCTCGGAAACGTTGATATTTTCTGTGAAACCAAGATCACGACGCTACCTAGGAAGTGTGTCATCCCCGTTGTGTGTGTGTGAAACTTGGAAAATTGCATGTAGTCAAACACAACTCTGTCACATGAGGTGTATTTAATGACTATATAATGGACAACTACATGTTATAGTAAGATCTTAAGTTCCCCTAAGACAACCTGAAGATGGCCAGTACAGGCCGAAACATGTAGTTGTCCATTTTATAGTCATTAAATACACCTCATGTGACACAGTTGTGTTTGACTACATACAATTTTCCAAGTTTCACGACGCTTCTCTTGCTTAAGGTAAACAAGCTCTTTTTGTTTACGATAATTACTACATGTTTCGGCGATTGACTTTGAAAGCAAAAACAGTTTTTGCCTTTGACACACCATTGTGCTGGTATGTATTACAAGACAGCTATCAATCACCATGTGCACAATTTTGTACTGTATCGTGTCAGGGGATTACAGTAAGTGGTCGTATTTAGGACATTAAAGTACATACAGCTGAAATTACAATTGCAAGTAAAGTTTGTGTGGTTTGATTGATGTCTGAATCTACCCATGCAGAAAATAATTTTGTTGTTGTTGTTGTTGTTGTTGTTGTTGTAACATTTTGGGTTATGACGCGGCAAAATATTGTGGGAAATATACGACGTTTCGGGATATAATTCGGTCCCGTCCTCATGCTTGATGAAACATACGCGGCGTAATATTGTGGGGAAGAGACGACGTTTCGGGATATAATTCGGTACCATCCTCAGGCTTGATGGAACAGACGCGGCGTAATATTGTGGGAAAGATACGACGTTTCGGGATATCTTTCGGTGCCATCCTCAGGCTTGATGAAACAGACGCGGCGTAATATTGTGGGAAAGATACGACGTTTCGGGATATCTTTCGGTCCCATACTCAGGATATCCCGAAACTTCGCATCTTTCCTACACTATTACGCCACGCCGAAACTCCAAAGAGCCACATCTTCAAGTTCATCGTAGCGAAAACGTTGGTTTACGTAAATAGTTGTGTTGGTCGTGAGTGATATCAACAGTTTGCCAGTTAGCAAGGGTTGTGTCGACAGAGTCACAAAGCTGTCTTATATCAAGCACAACGTGCTGCTAAACGCTAAGTTTAGTAGTTTCTGTCAGAAGCCAGTAGTACTGTATTCAAGTCTAGGAATGCAAGACGTCATATAACTCTAGTCAAGGCAAGTTCTGGAATACTTTTTTTTTTTTAAAAAAAAAAAAAGAAATACCGTATCAAAAGCGTAGAGCCTCAAAATCGCCATTTTAATAATCGTGTACTTCTTATCACTTTGCGACACGCAAATACGTTGTGTGTGTTTTTTTTTTGTTAGCGTTTGGTTTATAATATGTAGACTGAATAATGTATGTGTGTCCGGTACATTAGCATGTCTACCGACATCCCACGTCTTCGTATGTCCAACAACGCTGACGTGAAAGAGCGAATAATGTATGCTGCGTGATGGTGCACTGACACTTGCCCACGCCCATGGGTGTCCACTTTCTGTGTTAACGTCCTTTTGTGATAGAGTGTCAGATGTGTGAGACATTCTGCTCTCATATTAACTGGTATTGCAGCAGAGTGACGTGACAAGTCAAGGTTCTTGTGTTGAATTACTTACTTACTCCATGGAGCAGGGTACTTCTTGAGAAGCTAACCGGTTCTCAGCTAGTCAAGAAATTCGTCGCATTTTGGGGAAACCCAAGGTTCATTACCGCATTCACAAGTTCACGCCACCTGTCTCTAACCTGCGCCAGCTCGATCCAGTCCATACCCCCACATCCTACTACTTGAAAGTCCATCTTAATATTATCCTCCCATCTATGCCTGGGTCACCCAAGTGGTCTCTTTAATTCACGTCTCCCCACCAAAACCCTGTATATGCCTCTCATCTCCCCCATAGTGCTACATGCTCCGCCCAACCCATTCTTCTCGATTTGATCACCCGAACAATATTGGGTGAGGAGTACAGATCATTCAGCTCACCATTATGTAGTTTCCTCCACTCCCCCGTCACCTCGTCCTTCCTAGGTCCAAATATTCTCCTCAACACCATATTCTCAAACGACCTCAGCCTGCTTTCCTCCCTCAGTGTGAGCGACCAAGTTTCACACCCATACAAAACAACAGGCAATATTATAGTTCTTTATATCTTAATCTTTAAATTTTTGGATAGGAAACTAGAAGACAAAAGATTCTGCACCGATTGATAGCAAGCATTCGCTGACTTCAGTCTGTTCTTAATGTCTTCCTAAATAGAATTTTGATTTGTTACGGTTGTTCCCAAACATTTGAACTCTACCACCATTTCAAAAGAATCTAATATCTCTCTTCATACTGTGAGTTTGTCCTGCATTCTGGTCTCGAGACATGACCATGCACTTAGTTTCATCAGCATAGACTTCTAGTTCACTCTCCTTACTAGCCACTATCAAAACTTCTGTGTTTTCCTGCACAGTATGTACGCTACCTCCCAACATATTAACATCATAGACATAAACCCGAAGCTTTGTGTACAATTTAATTTCAAGCCATCATGGTTTACCTGAACCCTCCTAACAGCATACTCTAAAGCAAAATTAAAAGCAATGGCGATAAGCTTCTCGTTGTTTAAAACCATTCCTAATAGGAAACGTGTCAGACAAATTCTTTCCTACCCGGACTCTGCTATAGGTTTTATTAAGACACATTTATTAGCCTTGTGGGCCGGGTAGCTCAGTCGGTATAACGACTGACTACGGACTGGACGGCCCGGGATCGAATCCTGGTGGGGACGAGATTTTCCGCCCGTGCAGACCGGCCCTGGGGTCTTTCCCGGGGATAAAGTGCGGCCGGGGCGTGCTGCTGACCACTCACCCCCTTCTAGTGCCGCGGTCATGGAAGAGTAGAGCTATACCTTTACCCACCTTCTGGGCCACACCGGGCCTGTAACGGGATCACTTTATCTTTTTTACATCTATTAGCCTTACCAGTTTCATGGGGATATCAAACTCAATGAGAGTAATATACAAGACCTCCCTTCTAACTGAATCATAAACTTTCCTGAAGTCTATAAATAGCTGATGCACTACCTCATTGTATTCCCATTTTTTCTCAAGTATTTGACGAAGGATGAATTCCTGAGATATTTAATTATGTCTTTTTGACTGTTGGTAGACCACATGACGTCGAATGGTGGGGTGGTGTGAAGGGTGGGTTGGTGAGGTAGTGGAGAAAAAATTAGGGCTGTGGAGGTACTATTGTAGAATTTTGATGGAGAAACTGAGGAGAACCAAGGTACCTCTACCCGTCACAGTAGCCGGTTTCCAGATCCAAATTCGAACAGGAGACCTCGCTAATAGGAAACTGGAATATACAGCGTAGCGCCAAAACCTGTTGACGTTCTAATGTTGATTCTAGTGTCAATGGACTATTGAAGATGGAAACGATAGGTTGTCCCGAAACGTCGGTAAGGAATTGCCACTACTCGCTGCTTAATAACGCTGAAGAGTGTAGTTGTCGTCCCGGAGTTTGTCAGGCGTGATCGAAGAAACCCACGAAAACAGTAGGACTCTTTGAACCTGCAAAATCAGGAATGTTGCCCCTTGAGGCACACCGCTCTATAATTATGGGCTACAAGGGGCTGCAACGGGACACCTTACGTGTGTCAAGGATGTAACTCACCAGATAGGAGGTCAGTGCCATAAACACTGTAATTTGGAGGCTGGGTATTGTGTATTCCATAGAGAGGTGGTTCCCGAAGTGCGGTCCGCGGATTCCAAGGACTCCAGCGGGTACGTAGAAACATTTCTGTAATGGCTGCCTTCAAGTTTACTAATTTTTTTAATTAAATGAGAATGTTTTGTAAGAAAATAATCGCGGAACCTCTTGATTGGGCAATGTATTTATTTCGTACGACCGTTACAATATTTAATTAAGAACCCCTCCCCTGTACCCACGAAGCGAGCAACAGTCAGTGTCACACCATGCAACGCTGCTGGTGCGTGCTTGTATCTCTCCAAAATCAGTTCTGAGATATAAATATTTTGGTTTTTGGTTACCCATCATCCAGACACGTGAACAAGGATGTAAGGATCCATGGTTATTTTTCGAAACCAAAAAAAAAGGGTCCGCGAGGAAAGAATTTTGGAAGACCGTGCCGTGGAGCATGGACATCGATATAGAGTGTAATTTTGGGGGTTAGATTATTAGGGGGTTTTAATCGGTGACAAAGAGATCGCAGTTTAGGAGACGAACATCCATCTTGTTTCACCAAAGCAAATGTCTTCCATGACTCAATTTCGGGTAATCTGTCATTGCGTTAGTTCTTTGTGCATGTAACCGGTCGCTTCAACCTGCAGCTTCGAGATTAAAACTCGGGAGAGCGTTATCGACCTGCGAATGGATGACTGTATTTGATATGAGTCACTGATTGAAGCTTCTCCTTTGACTACAGTTAACTGTATATCCTCTCGAGTCCCCTGAAGCACGAAATTCATCTAAATTACTCGCATATTGAGTAGGTCATTTCATAATTTACAGACGAATGACGTCATTACCAATGCTAGTCGGTTAGTGTTGTATAAGAAGAGAATACGGGGACGGGCACAGTGGTTAAGGTGCTGTGCTACAAGCCGGAAAGTCTCTGGTTCGATCCCAGCTGGTGTCACTGGAATTTTTCACTGACATAAAATCCTTCCGATCGCACTATGGCCCTAGGGTCGACTCAGCCTCTATCAGAAATGAGTACCAGGAGTATTTCCTGGGGGTAAAGGTGGCCGGTGCGTAAGGCTGACAACCTTACCACCGTCCTGTGCCGTTGTCATGAAATCTGGAAACCTTAACTTCCTGGAACCCTCTGGGCCACTCCAGGCTTGTAACGGGACTGCTTTACCTTTACCTTTACCTTTTACGGAGAGAATAAGGATTTATTAGAAGCGCGGTCGGTATAGCGACTGGCTACGGCCTGAACGGTCCGGGGATCGAATCCTGGTGGGGACGAGATTTTAAGCACCCGTCCAGACCGACCCTGGGCCCACCCAGCCTCCTATACAGTGGGTACCGGGTCTTCCCGGGGGTAACTGGGCTGGGGCGTGACGTTGACTACCCACCCTTATTTAGCGTCTATGTTAAAGAAAGAGTAGAGCTGTACCCCTACTTCCCTCTGGGCCTACGTGGCCTGTTATAGGGTGAAATTTGCCTTTACCTTTACCTTATTAGAAAAATAATACGTAATACGGAAATAAACTTTAGGGAAGATGCATATTTTGTCAGTGTTAGTACAGGTGGTTCATATATGTACCATTGTACTCCGAAGAGTTAACCAGAGTTACAGTAAGAATTTGCAGTAAATTTCGCGAATTGCTACCCGAACGTATTTCAGGTAACCCTATATAAACACACACTGTCCGAACATCTACTGAATAAAACAGGGGTGACTACAGAGTGGCTTACCACGCAACTGATGCGGCTGGCGGAAGTTACATGCGAAAAGACAATGCTCATTCACGTTACGTGCACGCGATGCTCCCTGCGAAAGGCGTTTTGAAAGATTTTATATACAAAGGAGAATCATACGTGACAGTAATGGCGCTATTGTGGTTGAACGGAAATAGGACGTAATCCAATAAGGAAAGAATTTTTCAGTTCTTGTAATAAAACCAACTAGATGCACTAAATTCTCAAATTTATTTTTGGAATAAAACTCTACATGTTTCGGACAGTTCCTCTGTCCATCATCAGGAGTTTTTCACTGTACACACAGCAATGGTATATGTCATACAGGTTTGCTGACAGCTTGT
>Ga0123352_10017551_pt1 | contig 11406 bp, 14 predicted proteins | sample TergutLab28metaG_FD_89700 | JGI IMG/M metagenome (GOLD analysis project Ga0123352, IMG submission 89700) | Labiotermes labralis P1 segment gut microbial communities from Petit-Saut dam, French Guiana - Lab288 P1 | ecosystem: Host-associated > Arthropoda: Insects > Digestive system > Gut ... | reverse complement strand
ATTTCGGGACCCACTTCGCGGAGAGCTTCCGCATGTCAAAATCTTCATGAATGATGGACCCAAACCGCTCACGTGAGATGCCCAGTTGCTCAGCTATTGATTTAGCCGAAACCCGGCGGCCTTCCAAGATTAGCTTGTGAATTTGTTCATTAATCTCCGGGGTGGTCACTGTTTTGGGTCGTCCAGGACGAGGCGCATCACAGGTGGAAAAATCACCACGTTTAAACTGGGCTACCCAGTTTTTGACTGTGGTATACGATGGTGCATGTTCCCCTAATGTTTCTGTCAGAATGGCATGAATTTCCTTCGGGGCCTAGCTTTACAGAAAAAAAAACTTGGTGGCACCTCGCGTCTCCATGTTGTTGAAATCGCGCGCGTCGTCTGACATGCTTCCTTTCAACCTCTGTAACAAGAAAAGCCGTGCAATTCGGCACGTGAACAGACCCCTCTTTCCGACGACACTATCGATTCCGTCCTACGACATCGGGAAGTAGGTCGGGCTAAGGATTTATCAGCACCCCCTCGTACGAAGCATATAATTTCCCAATTGTTAAAGGTGTTTACCCTCAATGTCACACACCAGGTGGTTGTATAACGGCGAACCAATCGAACCGATGTGAAGGAGAAGAGTGGAGCATGAAGAATTAAGTCCTACCCGTAAGTGCCGATGATCAGGAGAAAACCCGCGCATAGGCAAGGGGATTTTACTGAATCCTTCAGGATTCTTATTTTCACATGCAACTGTGTGTACTGTCATATGTAATTCCCAAGTACGCAGCTATCTCAAAAATAAACTACTGTATGAGGAAATTTCATAGCTTTATTGGTAGCCAAATGTACCGCGCGATCTGCTTGGTGATGTTTGAACTGCAACTGAAGGGTGTTTTCCGGAAACACACGTAAGAGACAGCGGCTTTCCTAAAATACGGCAACGAATTGACATGCCTGACAAAAGAGTGTCGTTTCTTTGCTTGTTTTATTAACTTCTTCGTTAGTTAGGCGTCTAGTGTTCCGATTTGGTCAAAAGAAGCTTATTTCTCTTCAGGTATGTGCATCTTCATATGCAGGTCTGTAATTACCCCCCCCCCCATTTCTCTATCATTGGTGCCAGAAAATGTCATCGGGTTTGGTTTTAAAGTACGAGGAGGAGGCTATATGCATGGGAGAGGAATTATTTTCCACTTGTAGCTTACTCTGCTTCCAACATCGTGAAGGGAGTCACGGTTGCAATGAGAAGAAAGAAAGTGTGGGAGTGAAAGTTATTGTTCATTGGATTAAACTGGAACTTAGGAGTCTGCTTCTCAAACCCCACACACGGGGCCGGTTCAGAATTTTTTTTTTCTTCTTTTTGTTGCCGTTGTCCTAGGCGAAACTTAGGCTTGCCGCCCCTCCTCCTATGATCGACATCATCTCCTGTATATGCACACTTCCAATATAAAATAATCGTTATAATGTACTTTCTCGAAAATTCCTTCGGCAAAGTACTTTATTCTTGCTCCCTTATTTTTCCTCCAAATTCTAATACATTAGGCGACCGCCTAGTTTGACCTCTGCCCTCCTTTGTAACTTAAAATTCCAAGCAAGAGCTTCGAGGGGGAAACAAACATTACAGGAAAATTTGTAGTGGATAGTTTGAGAACAATATGGAAATAGACTGGGCATCCGCAAAGAAAAGGGTAAAGGTAGTTGAAAGATAAACACTAGGCTAGAATCCTCAAGTACGTAAAAGCAGTGGAAGACCAAGACCTTGCAAGACAGTTATCTGTGAGGAAGGCTTGAAAGACTTTGTAAAACGTGGAACGAAGTTATTAAAGTATCCGAAAATAGGGCTAAATTGGGGTAGTTTGTGGATACACTACACTGAATACTTCTACTGGATGTGAAGAGAATTTTTTTCTTCAGCACGACAGCATGCATTTAACATAATGTCATCATAGTATGGCTGTTCCCATAACTATACTCTCCAAAATATGTAATGAATCTTAGTATTTTCTGTATAAAACTGTAGTTTATTTTCATAAATATCAGTGAAGAACTATGCCTTCCGCTCGTTATTGCGTGGGCATTTATTTTTATATTAGATATTTATCAATGTAACACTGTACCAAAAATCCAGCCTACAGCAGGCAGATAAATTTCGCGGCATAGTGGCACGTTGGTGACACTGATAGTGGCTGCTAGAGGAAGATGGCGTTGGTGGTTGTGTTAAATGTTGTGGGGGGAGTGGTGGTGTGATAATTGAAGCGATTGTTGCATGAATAGCTAATATTTTCTTTATACTGTCATGTTGTACTTACCATATATATGATTTTTGTCTCCATAATCCAACTTAACTCGTTGCTGTAATTGCTTTTTTTTTGTATCAATTCGTACCGAAGGATTAAGTTTGTTGCCTATGACATAATGTGTGCGTGACTCAGGACTGTATTGGTATGTTTCGTACAAGTTTCTGTGCCCGCTTACGACTAAGCAGGAAAATGTACATTATGTCTAGCTACTAGCATCGAGAATAATTCGATGACCATGAATGCTGACGTGAAGGACCTAGGGCCTGATAATCTCGGGTTGAAATGTGATCCCAAGATCTGTGGTGTGTGTGGTGATCGAGCCCTGGGTTATAATTTCAATGCAGTTACGTGTGAATCCTGTAAAGCCTTCTTTAGAAGAAATGCTCTTAAGAACAAAGTAAGTTTGCAAATATTTCTGCATCACGACACGCTTATGTTATGGAACAACTGCTTTTATTACTTTTGAAACCAAACGTGACCGACGTGGTTTATTTTCCTTGCATCCGTAAATCATGACAACCATCTTCATTAATGCATTCTGTTCCATGGAAGAAGATTGTGATCCATTATTTATATTCCTGTTTTCATGTTAATCGTTTGCTTTGAAGAAGAAGGAATAAAATATGGATGTGTTAGTGAGTCAGGATATGTTGAGTTTCATATGTGGAACAAATGTGGGAGCTAATGTGGACTGTACCAGAAGACTCTGGTGGTTTTTGCATGAGTTATTGTGCTGTTTTAATCATGTAGTAATTGTTGTTTGTAGTGTGTACATTGCTAGGTATGGCCCGGATATGACTGGTTTAGTGTTGTCAAGGGAACATGCTGACTTAGTAGGTGGTGTATTGTGTTCCATATCACAGGGTTTGTAGAGGTTGAGTTTAATTTTTTTATACTTTTCTTTCAGCACAGCATTGTGCATACTTCCATTGTCACCATCATCATTGATGGGAGTAAGAGTCATTGGTGACTGAGTGTTTCTTAAATGAAATAGAATTTCTGAATTACTTTTTAATGCAGGAACATACTTTGTTGTTTGAAGTAATTTCTGTATTTGATATCTCGAGGTTGAGCTGGCTATTAAAAGCATATAATTTAACACTACTATAAGTTCTTAAGAAGAGTTCAAATAAACTCAATCACAGTAATTGGCATTGCTTTCATAGACATTAGTAGCTAAAATTCTTATCAAGTCTGCAGTAAATTGTTTGTCAGGTCATGATGCTCGGATAATTCAGTTGTTCAATAAAAACTGTTGACTGGAATTCCCTTTTATTCAGATATAAATACAGCCTAATCAACAAAGCAACAACCTTTCATTTCACATGTTACAGTACCTTTTGAAATAAAAATTGATCATGCTTTCCGGTCAAATGTATAGAATAGTGAAAGTCATTAATGAGTGGTTCAGGAAATAAGAAACTGTGTAACATACAAGGGAAGTACCTCCATCGTAGGGAGCCAGGCTAGTATAGTCTGCGTAGTGACAAAGCTATGGATGTGACATCTGAGGATTGGTTGTTCAATACCTGACACAGGCAAAAGATGTATTACTACTCCCAAGGGTCCAGACCAGTTCGAGGTCCCACACAGCCTCCTGTTCAGTGGTTCTGAATACCGTGTCACTGAGGATAAAATGAACACGATGTGAAGCTGACTCTCCCCCCCCGAGGTTAAGAATGAGTGGAGCTATACTTCACTGCCCCATATGCCTTATGAATTCATGGCTTGCACAGGTACAACTTTAGCTGTTGTACTTTTACATTCATGGTAGGGATAGTAACAGCATCCACCAAAATTCCTCTACATAAAATACTGGAAGATCGTAAAGAGCATAATTAAGGAAGCCAGGTAACAGCTTTGCAGTGAAGGAATAATGAATTTAGACAACAAAATAAAGGCATATTTTCAATAGTAAAAAACGTAATTGGTTAAGTACTACTGATGGATGAAATGGCATGAATAAACATTCATAATTTAGAGATTGAGGAATTCATAAAATTGCTAATGCACTGAACAGTTATTTTCTGACAGATTCAAGTCTCATTATTTGATAAAAGCAGTGTTAACTCATAGCAGTTCCACAGAATATCCAAGCATAAATTGTGTCTTACCAGTTGCTAAGGAAGTCAGTAGCCTTATGCAGTCCCATAGAAGTTAAAACTCATCTGGCTATGTAAGTATCGAATAAATCAATAAAAAGTTGTTCATATGTTTATCACAACATGTTAGTGACTAAACTGCCTTATTGTGGAATAAATGGAAATGCCAGTAAATGGTTTGTGTCATGTCTGAAAAGCAAATGATAAAAGAGTTATGATGAAATCCCCAGATGCACAGAAAATTATGTGTTCTGACAGGAGTGAAATTGAACATGGAGTTTCCCAAGAGTCTCTTTTTGGTGTCCTCCTTTTTGTCCTGCATGTCACTGAGTTACAACTTGGACAGTAATTTAATCTGTCCACCTGTTCTGCATGCAGATGATAAAGTAAAATAATCAGTAATCCAAATGCAAGACACTTCGTAGAACTGATAATTCTTATCTTTGACATAATGAAAAAGTGGTTGATATCCAATAAACTTACTTTAAATCTTGCTAAAACAAGATTCATAAAAGTTGTAATAAAGGCAGTAACTTATGTGCAATATATACAGATATTAGGCATTTAAGTTCAAGGATTATGAGTTGATAATTTATTCCATTTGCAAAATCTTATAGAACTCATTTGCCACATAAGTGCAGCATGTTTCACAGCAATATCCCATGTATTTCTAAACATTATAGAGTGCTTAAATTTTTATAGTTCTACTCAGTTGTGAAACATGTAGTAATATGAGCTCTGACAGTAACAGAATATTCCTACTGCAGAAGAAAGCTGTTTAATATCATGGCTGGCACTGGTAAAAGAGTAACATAACATGGTACTTACAAAGTTCCATATATTACTACAAACAAGTCACTTAGTATTTCTTGGCTATGATTGTGTTTTATGATTAACAACTTAAGAAACCTTCAGACTATCAAACGATATAATATTATGCTGAAACAAAACTGTACAACCTCCCATGTAAAATGCAGTGCATGTCCAGTACAGTAAACAGTTACAAACAGGATTGAAAGATTTTTTTTTTAAATCCATCTTTTGAATTGTAGATGAATTATATTGTGCAGAAATGGCTGACTCACAGACTGATGGAGTGACCGTCATCATGTATCTAATCATACATTTTTTTGTATAGCTCTGTTTGCTTTTGTGGTAATCCTTACTCTGTGTGAGTAAGTGTATATAATTATTCTTGGGCTAACTGTGTCTAAGTATACTATAAAACTGCTATGAAATGGAAACATAAATTCATCTGCATGTGTCATTTATAATTTCTCGAAATGTGTGACCAACTAGTGACGGCTTTCTCTATTCTAAGGAACACAGTGGAAGCATATGAAGTGAATTACATTTATGATACTTCTTGAAAAGACAGAATGCAGTTATAAATTTGTGGGATAGGTTATTAGAATTCAGTTATTTATTTTTTGCATACACTCGTGACGAGGTTAATCCAGAATCTGAGGTGCACTGGGTATTGACAGTGAGGTTTTGTTGTGAACTTCTGTTGTCCTCCCTGCAGATCCAGAGTAATACCTTCAACTAGACATAACTGCTTCTCCTTATACAGTGTTATTAAATCACATGTGAATCAGTCATTTACATGTGTTATTGAATTATGTGTATTTCAGGAATTCCGATGTCCCTTCACTGACAGCTGTGACATTACTGTAGTGACTCGTAGGTTCTGCCAGCGCTGCAGGCTGAGAAAATGCCTTGCAATAGGAATGCGCAAAGATTATATCATGTCTGAAGAAGATAAAGTGATGAAGAGACAAAAGATAGAGCTGAATCGTGCTAAGAAAAGACCTTTAAGTGACAGAGAAAATCATTCCAAGTCAAAACGCAGATTATATGATGAGAATATACAGTCTGTGACAGACTCGGGGCTGTCTGTGTCATCTGTGTCCAATTGTCCTGAACAGGACTGTGTTTCTGCACCAGAGGTTAGTAAGACCTGGGTTGCAGATATTAGACAGCCTCACCAGAATTTTGAAAATTCAGACAGACTTCACACGATAAGTCCTCGAGCTTCAGCATCTAGTGACTGCCATCGAATGTCAGAGCCATTTCCATCTCCCACTTCAGCTGCAAGCATACCTAGTCCATCTTCGCCTCCAGATAGTGCCACAGCAGCTGCATCAAAAACATTAGAAATGCTCTCAGAAAACACAAACAAGCACTTTGGTGCTGTAAGTGTTATTACTTCACCAATTCTGCCAACACAAGCCCTTCCACGTACTTGTCTGAGTGAACAAGATGGTTCTGCAATGCAGACATCCATTCTTCATCACACATCCAATGAAGCACATCTGCCTGAGAGTAATGACACGCCCCTACTTTCATCCCTCATCAGTAGTGCTAGGACTGATGTCATGTCTCCTGAAACTTACATCATCTCACCACCACCAACTCCTGTTGTTTCTGTTATAAAGAAAGAGGCTTCTTTGTCCCAGAATTCAGCTAGCTGGAACAGTAGAAGAAGGAATGATGTGATTACATCCACAAACAACCAGTTGACTGGCATGGTCCATAACAACTTGAGGGAGAATGCTGCCAAAGAAATACTTCAGGATGTACAAAGGTATTGTGTCTTTATTTCATATCTCTGCTGTCTGAGAAATATGGAGTAGAATTGATTTCTTTTGCAAGAGGAGTAGCTGTTAGATAAGCATGCTCTTTGTGTAACTGTATGTGGTCTGCCTATCTAGCCTGTAGTATTCCTGCTACAGCTTATAGCAAGGTAGACTGATTAGAATTTGTGATTTCCATAAGTTTATTGGCATATGCATCATAATTTCCAATTTCAGGATTCCAATAGCTCCAAATTCAATAGAGTCAATTCTGAGTGAGGCCATAAAACTGGAGTATGAGGCATACAGTTCTCTAACAACATCACATCAGAACTCACGTGAGCTGAATGATGCTGAGAGAGCCAAGTTGAATGAATTGATTGTTGCTAATAAGGCTCTTCATGAACCCTTGGATGATGACCTTTCAACCTTGGTTGGTGATGACACCCGTTTCAAGGTTCGTTCAGTATCACAGTTTCAAGCTTTGGTAAGAATATTGGGTACTGAAGATGTTGATATAGAAATGTTAATAGTTAGTGTGTAGTTTAAGCAGGAGTTTTAAAGTATCAGAATGTGTATATATACCATATTTACTCAAATATACATTGGGCCCCTTCACGGTGTTCAATTTTTGGGAAAGTACTTGTACAGAACATTTTTATTTCTTTGTGTGATAATGCAAAACTTGTTTTGCAGTTGATGAATTGGGAAAAAATTATTATCATAGGTGTGTGTGTGTGTGTGTGTGTGTGTGCGTGCGTGTGCACATGCATCGTTCAAGATTTTAAAAAAATATATGACAGTCTGAAAATGAACCTTTTCCCTGTCATGTTTCTCAACAAACAGTTTACGTTTCTGTGCCATGCTGTGCATTCACGTAAGATAACGCTTTTTGTATACAGTGCATTTAATGTGCTTACATGGTTGGTAATAAAATGTAAATCCTATATGTTCTTAAAAGTCAGCTTATTATGTCAAAACCAAGGGTTGCTCCAGCTTTACTGTTCGTTCAGAACAGCAGCTGCATCATTTTTAAAAGTCATCTTTAATTGTGGAATGTAACATGATAGAAAAAATACGTGACATATTCAGTCCAGATGTTGGTTGAATACATACAAGATTTGTTCAGATAGTATCCGGATTGGAATTGTAGTGGTTGTTCACTGGGTAGGATGTGTTTGCAACCAGTTTTGACATGTTCATACATGTCTTAGCAACTCATGACACAGTTTGCAAGTGGCTGCGTTTGCTCAGTTGGCTGTAGTAGGTCGTGGAAGTAACACGTGTGTTTATGTCATAGCGATTTTTACGATGTGTGAAAGTACCGAACAACGCATTTGCATCAAGTTTTGTTTTAAAATCAGAAAAAACCTCAACAGAAACATATCAATTATTGCAGCAAGCATATGTTGAAGATGCAATGGGTCATACACAAGTGTTTGACTGGTTGCGTCGATTTAAAGAAGGTGCACCAGGTGTGAAGCAAAACAAAGGTCATGTTACTGGCGTTTTTTGATTCTGAGGGTATCGTACACCATGAGTACGCTCCCGACAAGCAAACAATTAACAAAAAATTCTACGTGGAGGTCTTGCGACGTTTGCGTGAATCAGTTCGCCAAAAACGACCGGAAAAATGGCGGGATGGTGACTGGATCCTGCACCAAGACAATGCGTCCGCACACACTTCACATCTTGTGCAGCAGTTTTTGGCCAAACACAGCACCACTCAGTTGCAGCAGCTGCCATACTCACCAGATCTCGCATCGTGTGACTTTTTCCTGTTCCTAAGGCTTAAGAAAGTTCTGAAAGGACACCAATTTGAGGCAACGGAGGACATCAAACGAAATTCAGCGAAGACACTATTAGACATCCCAAAAGAGGAGTTCGTAAAATGTTTCCAACAGTGGCAGAAACGTTGGGTGAAGTGTGTAGCTGCGGAAGGAAACTATGTTGAAGACAGTTAGGGTTAAAACCCTGTAAGCCTTATCTACTTCATATACTGTTGTCAGTCCAGATACTTTTTGAACAAACCTCTTACTTCTTCTTTGACATTTGCCCCTCGAATATGAAACTACTACATTGTCTAAGAACGTCAGGAGCATTTAATCAGTGACACAGATACATTGTTTGTGTTGTACTTTTAAGATTTGCTAGAGTTACAAGTTTTGGAGTTCTTACGAGAATATAAAATCCATACAATCCTGGTGTCGAATAAAGATTTTTTGTTTAGGCAAATGGAGAACACAGTCCAATGTTGCTTGATGTGATCAACTTGACCGCTATTGCAATTCGTCGCCTTATCAAGACTTCCAAGAAAATCAACGCATTCAAGAATATGTGTCAGGAAGACCAGGTTGCACTGTTGAAGGGTGGCTGCACTGAGATCCTTATTCTGCGTAGTGCAATGACATATGATCCTGACACAGATTTGTGGAAGGTAAAGTATTTGTGTATGTGCACATGTTGGTAGTATATGGATGTGCACCTCTTATTGTATGTTGTGTTTACTAAATATTGCTTACTTTGTGCATGAGTAATGATCCATTACCATGATATATAGCAAATATAATGTTTTGGTATCCAATAATAGTGTGGATGTTCAACATTGTTGAGTACTTGACATAAATTGTTCCAAGTGTATAGAACAGAGGTCTTGAGTTGCTGATAGTCATTCATTGTACCCAAAGGTCCATTACTGTATTCAGAAGAGCCGGCCACTGCTCCCTGTTTTCAGCCATTTTAATCAAATTCATACCTTTATATGCCATAGTAGCCAAACCTTAATATGCCATTTCTTTAAAAATGTTACCTTTCCATTTATGCATAGGTTTTCCTAGTGATCTCTTTCGTTGTAGTATCCTGACCAGAATTATGTTTGTGTATTCTGATCTGCCTGATGTTTTTGAAGCTCCTTTTTGTGTTATTTTCTCTATATTCCTGTTACTTCTCTCTTTTTAAGTCTGGGTATTTGCCTTGATGCCCTCTTCTGAACCTGTTCTGTGCTGTACTACTAACCATGTAAAGCTGAAGGCCTCAATGCTTTTCAGATCCCTCACACACAAGAATATCTAAATGTGAAGGTGGATGTCCTGAAGGAAGCAAATGGCAACATTTATGAGGAACATCAGCGCTTCTTACGCACATTTGATCCTCGATGGCGCACAGATGAGAATATTATGTTGATACTTAGTGCCATCACTTTGTTCACACCAGAGAGACCACGGGTAGTTCATCATGATGTCATCAAGTTGGAGCAGGTTTGTCTGACTTCACGGAACCAGTAATGCACAGGACAGCATGTTAGGTCTGTCACACAGGCTTGGTTGCTTATGTCATTTTATGTGGTTGCCAAAACTGTTTTTCCCAAATACTCTCTCTGTCATCTACTCTTTTATGTTAAGAAGTCAGGTCTGTCACCTACAACTTGGCTTGAATGGGTTTGATATTTTTATTTCTATATCAACTAGTTTAAAGTACTTCTTGTTTATTATTGACTGTTGCATATGATTTAAACCCATATTGATGGCATTGCATATCTGTACTGCCAGTTCATGTTTTTCGGAAGAGTAAAACATATTTTCCAAGGTTGTTTTAAAAAAAAAATTAGTCAACAGAAGCTACACCACCTTCATATGTCATTTGTGCAGCTAACATAAATTTTGGTTTCTCATATATAAATTATTCATTTTTTTATATGTGTGTGTGTATAACACTGTGATCAAAAAGTACAGTGAATGCTGCTGCTGAGTGTGATCCAATGGAAAGGCAGGGATCTTCAGTACGGGAAGCGGTGCATCGAACCTTAATAACAGGGTGTGACAAGTTTCAACTTGTCCAGTGCAGTCAGTCGGTTGTGAGCTACAGTTGAGAGAAGGTGTGTTTTAAAGTGTGCCGTAAATCATGGATCACGAAAAATGCATTAACATGAAAATTTGTTTCAAACTGCAAAAAAGTGCTAAAGAAACACACAAAATGTTAAAATTAGTTTGTGGTGATGCTGCAGTGACCATGAAGACGGTTTACAAGTGGTTCAAGCGATTTCATAATGGTTGTGAATCGTTTGAAGAGACGAGGAGAGATCGGGACTCCTTCAACATCAAAAACTCAAGAGAATGTTGAAAGATAAAGCCAAATGATTCAATCAAACAGGCATTTGACTATTAGGGAAATTTTGGGGGATCTGAACATCTCTTATGGTTCCGTTCAAAACATTTTAACAACAGATTTGAACATGAGGCAAGTGAGTGTGAAATTTGTTCCACATGTTTTGACAGTCGGACATAAGCAACAGCATTTGTTAGTTTTCATTGGAGCTTCGTGATCGTGCTGCTTCAGATTCCAGCTTTTTGAGAAATGTCATCATGGGAGATGAAACTTGGGTCTGTGATTATGATCCTGAGACCAGGGTCCAGAGTTCTCAATGGAAATCACCCAGTTCTT
>Ga0123352_10017549_pt1 | contig 11406 bp, 4 predicted proteins | sample TergutLab28metaG_FD_89700 | JGI IMG/M metagenome (GOLD analysis project Ga0123352, IMG submission 89700) | Labiotermes labralis P1 segment gut microbial communities from Petit-Saut dam, French Guiana - Lab288 P1 | ecosystem: Host-associated > Arthropoda: Insects > Digestive system > Gut ... | reverse complement strand
TAATTTTTTAATAGATGGTTTTTTTATTTGTGGTTTGTTTTCTTCCCCACCATTTTTTTTGAATGTTTTATAGTTTTATCCCCCCCAGCCGTTTTGTAAATTCCAAAAATCCCCCCCCCCCCCCCCCCATCCGGTTTTTGACCAGACTGTTCCATTTGTTTCTTTTCGATGTGTGATACATGTGTTGCCTAGCCCATACACCATGATGTGCTTATTCTAGTATTATATCTCGAAGCACTTAAATTATGAAATTTATGATGTAATTGTTCATATCCTCGTGTTATTTCCCTTGACGACACACACGTGCACACGCATGCGGACGGTCAGACGCGCTTACGAGACAGTTTTTGCTCCTTTAGTGAACTCTCCTACATTGTTATGTTGTTCTGTATCTGGACTCTTTCCCTGGGGTAAAGCAGACGGTGCGTGAAGCTGATTACTCACCCCATGAAGTTCAGGGGTTAAGAATGGGCAGAGCTGTACCGCAATTGTCCCAACCTTACTGTCACTTTTGCCCATATTATTCTTCACAACTGTAAGCCTTGTTTTGTACAGCCCTGCCTTACACCTGTCAAATTCATTTATTCCGCCCCTGCTTGTTTAAGCTATCTCAGGGCTTCATTCATCACTATTGATTATAATGGTGTTCTCAATTGTATACTTGCCTAATAGGATGCCAGTCTTCATTGTGATATATGCGTTCATTTAGGTTACGTAACGTGGGACCCTCCCTCATCAGCTGTCTTCAATTTGTTCTTGTCATGTCGCTGAAAGCTGCCGTGGTGATCTGGATTTATTGAAGAGGCTGCTGGTGGTGTATTTACGTTAGTATGGATGATATGCCCTCATCGATTTCATAGCATTCTGGTTTCATAATAGCTGCGTTGCGTGTTTACGTTCTGTCTCTTCACTGGAGAGTGTATTATTTATCGTCATTTGATAGGGAGTAACAATTCTTTGTGTTGTTTACATAACCTTTCGATCTGATACTGTCTCTTTTATTTGGTCGATGAGCCCGGATAGCTCGGTCGGTATAGTGACTTCGCGACGTCTGGACTATCCGGGATTCGATTGCCGGCAGGAACAGAGACCTTTTTCTTCCAAAACCTGTATACTGGCTCTTGAGTCTACCCAGCGTCCTATTTAAGGGCTACCTGGAGTTCTTTCTCCGGGGGTAAAGCGGCCGGTGCTTGATGTTGACCACTTTTATTTGGTTCCGAGGTTAAGACTGAGTGGATCTACACCCCTAGTTGCCCAGTCTGTCTACATGGCATGGACAAGGAAAACTTCACTTTTTTCGTTTGATTGTTGGCCTTCTTAGCGTCTTCTTTCCTTACCATACACAGCGGTCTATTATTTAGCATTAGCCTAGTATTAGGAAGGTCCCGGCTTCGAATCTGAGCTTTGAGACCGACAGTTCTGATCGAGTTTTCGTGCTTCTTAGTCCCTTCTGGGCAAATGCATGCTAGTAATATATTCAAGCAGACCACATTCTCTTTTTTCCGCATCCTTTCCCATTCTTCAGTCTCATTCTACGTTCGACGCTATGAAAACCGTAACTAGGGCAATTCCTCTTTTTAACTTCATGGTTCCGTGTCTAAAAATCGGACCTTAGAAAGAAGCAGCTTGAAACGGGGCATTTCCCCCATAAGAATTAATTAAAACGCCCGATATCTTTGAATTTGAAGCTGCCGCCCGTTGCCAACGAAAACAACGTTAATTCCGGATCCTGCGAGTTTTTGACTCTGTCCCAGAAATTTGTCAGCGTTAAAGTGAAATAACGTTGTTCATGGTAACGCTGAACGACAATCGCCTGTATGTCCATGGAGTACGGTCTTTTTTGAAAAGCTGTCAAGCACTCAACTGGTCAAGAGGTTTTGGAACCCGAAGTTTCATCACCATTTGTTTGTTATGAATACATCTAACAAAATATACAGGCTTTGCATATGCTTATGTATTTTAAACTCATCAAGCTTCTCCAACATGTTTCGGCCTGTCAGCCTGCATAAGGGAGACTGTCATAAACACATTTTGGTTACCGTATCTGAAAGAGGCAGCCACTGTTCGTTATCCTAAGCCAGATGATGCCAGTGTATTATACCCCTTATTCTGTTCCTTTAAGATCAGTTCTAATGGTATCTTACAATCTGTGATCAGGTCTTTCAAGTGGACTGTTTTCTTGTATTTCCGGACCAAAACTCCGTGTACATTTGCCGTGCGTACTAGTTACTCTGTCCAGCTTTTCCTCTTTTTGATGCCTCTAATCACGTTTCTTGAGGCGTAAAGCTTATGGAATTTGTCACTGTGCAGGTCTTTCCAGCTTCCTGTAACCTCCTGTTACGTCCAAATATTCTCTTCAGTACTCTGTACGTAGCTCTTCGTCCCCAATCAATGCCCTACCCTTAGAATGAAAGACAAAGTTTAACTGATTATGCATAGAGCGCAGTACTTCTTGAGAAGCTAGCAGTTCCTTTGCCTGTGTTTTATGGAACTCGAAGTTTCATTACCGTATTCACAAGAGTTTCCGTCTGGTCTCCCTCCTGAGTCAGCTGAGACCAGTGCACATCATCCCATACCATTTATTTGAGATCCAGTTTTGTATTATCCTCCCGTCTGCACTGTTTGTGCCCCGTTTTCGTTTTTCTTCACAACAGAGCCCTGTTTCAGCTGTTGTTTTCCATTCAATAACCGCAGTTAAAAATGAACCAGTTTATAGAATCTGAGCTTAACTTGTTGTTGTTTGTGTATTGTAAGTCGTGACCCAGATGTTCGCGAGGCAGTTGTTCCGGTTCGGCCAGGCTGCTTGTGATTGATCTCATGCTCCTGTTCCGACTTGTGTATCCCCGTAGCTGTGTATGGTGTGACAGCCTGAGCCCAAGCGACGCGATGCTCCGGAGCCGTTTGGCTCCAGTGGCTCCGCACAGAGGTGAGTTGCTCGACGGGGCTCATTACAGTGTCGATATTTCAAGGCACTGCAGGAGCAATGCAGCAATTACTGCATGTCATGAACACGATCGCAAATAGTTTGAAGGCGCCGTTAGGAAGCTGTGACTTGCCTGATGCATGACGATATTTATATATGAGGAACGAAAACGCACAGTGGGTGTAGAGAGTTCGATGGTAATCAGAAGCAGTTGTGATGTTTTTGTTAATTTCCGTGACTTCAAAGTCTTTGAGAAATGCACCCATTATTCATGTTACCTGGGGATTTAATCGACTGTTTTTTTCCCCGTGTTTCTGTACGTTGGGATACGCAGTGTCGTAGTTGGTTGCGGCACTTCGCTACCAGCCAGAAGGGCGCGGGTTTGATTCCCGCTGAGGAAACTGGAATTTTTCATTGACTTAATCCTCCCTGCTGCACTATGGCCCTGGGGTCGACTCATTCTCCAACAGAAATGAGTTCCAGGAATATCTCCTGGGTGGGGGGTAATGGCGGCCGGTCCTTAGGACTGACAACCTAACCATCTTCATGCGGTGATTGTCTAGAAATTCTGGTAGCCTCAACCACCTGAAGCCCTACGGGCCTGTTCAGGCCTGTAGTGTGATAGCTTATTCTGTCCGTTGGTTTCCATGTTTTGCGTACGCAACTGTAATCTACTTTAATGTCCGCGTTTTTTTGTTCCATGTAACACGGACCATTCCCCTATTCTGTGTACGACTGACAGAGGGCGTCTGTCATTGTCCGCGGGGTATGGCCTCAGAACCCAGAAGGTTAATTAATGTAGCTCATCGTCCCGCGTAGTTAGCCAGTACGATGCATATAGTGTAACTATTCCAGCTTACATTTCGCGCACAGTAGAAAGCACTTTGCTTACACAGTGAAGACCCACATTATCACATTCACCACTAACAGGGGTCTGTATTGTCATTGTGTAAGTCAAGTTTATAGTAGTATGTGTATAAAGGCAACCGCGGGTGTGGGTTACGTTAGCTACTGCAGCGATCACCAGAAGGTCGTTATAGCAAAATGGTGTGTATGGCAGAGAAGCTCAAACATTAAAGTCTGGTTCCGAAGCCATTTAGATGACGTGTTACCAATTGGTAGCCGTTAGACACGTTGGTTCAATCACCTGACTCGTTTTATGTACGTAATATGCATCCCCTTCCCCGACCCTCAGTGGTTTTCGCGAGTCGCATGTGTTACCACAACCGAGACATGATTTCCAATAGTATAAGCTTCAATAAAGTGAATTTATTCTCATTTTTACGTTTTCTGCCCACTTTTCAGTTGAATATTTTAATTCTACTATTTGCCGTTGTTTCGTATTCACATGTTTCCCGCATTAAAATCTCACCCCTGCCACCGGCTATGCTTACAGAATTTTTTCTTAGTTTTACTCAGATGCTAGGAACGTTCGATTGTAGTACCTAAAATTAAGTCACGACCGCTTTCTTCCACATGCTTTCCACTCTTTTCATTAATTACGCAGTGACTCGACGTTATATAATTTGGGCTGTTGAACGCGTCTTTGAAAACCAAGCATGAATAAGCCAAATACTGCTACGCATACGTTATTATATAGACCGGTGCTTAATAAACTTTCTCCCACGAAGGAACCCATGAAATAATTTAATAAAATTTAATAATTGCAAAACAAAATGCGACTTATTCAGTTTATTACATTTTTTGTAGGCAGTTCTACATGTTTCGGGTGTCAACACCCGAAACATGTAGAACTGCCTACAGAAATGTAATAAACTAAATAAGTCGCATCTTGTTGGACAATTATTAAATTCGATTCACGATGCACGGACACATGTATATAAAATTCCATGAAATAATGTTTCATATCCCGAAGAACCCCATCATTTGAAAACGTTTACAGGCCAGAAAAAGTTGGTAGAGGGAGAGCAAGAATTTACACCCAGCGTCTTAATTATAAACAACTTTTTTATTATAACTTTTTTTTTTTCCTGAATGTTCTATCATCTGACGAAACGTTGCATTGACAGTGTGTAGCGTAAACTAACATCTCCAACTTTTCACAATTCCATCGTCGCGTAAGCGCTATGTAAGTTGATTCGCATGCATCCGTGGAAAGAAACTCGACAAAACTGGCGTGAAGTGTTTTGTTAAGTAGAAGTTTGTGGGATAAAGTGATAAATCGACTGATTTTGCAGCATCGTAAGGGGCGAAATTCAGGATGAGCAGTGTATATCGATTTCTGTATATAGGCATACATATATCGGTGATGGTGGTGATAATAATTATCTAGTGGGTGATAATACACATGATGAAAAATGTTGTTCCATAGCTCTTTCATTACAATTTATTCTTCGTAAATGCTCGATCATACGGCGATACGGTCAGTTCTGATGTTGAATCAACATTAATGCGATTAAACAGGTTCGTGATTTTGCGATTCACTAGGCACAATTGTGTCTGTCGGACATCTGGCGCAACTATCGGTAACTAATCGCTGCTTATACTTCACAGACCAATCACATAACATAAGGTAGGCTGTATAAATATGCTCGAATTTACTCATACGTAAGATGAAGCCATGCAAAAACTGGCTGATATTTTTCTTCAGATTTCTGCGGTGTGAAACATTCGCATTTTGAAGGTTCGATTAATATTTCGGTACTTCTGTTATGTAACGTTTTTATGTGCATTTCAGTGGCCATGTTTATTTATCGCGGTTCTGTTTGATATGGTGTTAAAAGGTTGAGGTACACAAAGCGCTTATTTGTAGGCTGTACCGCCCTGCCCCATCTTAACATCAGACTCTCGTTCTGAATTGTCGCCACCGTCTTTTGTTTTGCGGCACCTTCAGGATGCTGTTACGTTCCACCATTGACCGCAACTTTCCCGAAACTTGCTGAGAGCTGTGGCTGCAGGTATACCCACTTTCATACAGATATGGTATGTGCCGGGCTACTTGCGGTGCCCTCATTAAACGTCAGTAAACTGTTAATTGTATTTGGCAAAACGTAAACCCATCCTACCACAGTAGTTTTAGTTTAAAGCTCTGTACCTCTTACTTTGTGAGCAGTGTTGCGTTAAAGTCGTCTACATTTAATTTGTTTACTACTGTATTACACTAGACCTGTTACTGGGATTGACGTCATTCTGACATCAGATATGTAGAGGGTGGACAAAATAATGGAAACAGTTGTGAACGATACACATGTCCTTATTAATATGGTGCTGGGCTACCGTTAACCTATAATACAGCTTCTATCATTCTTGTAATAGACTCAAGTAAGTTCTGAATAGACTCTATTGCAATGTTGTACATCTCTTCATGAAGAACATCTAGTTGATGGAGAGATGATATAGGAGGGAATCTGCTTCTCACCATATTCTCTAAAACTGACCACAGTGGTTCGATGATGTTTAAGTCTGGTCATTGAGCTGGCCAGGTAAGATGTTGAAGTGCATCTTCATTCATCTCAAACCAAGACTGAGCACTTTCGGCTGTGTGTATTAACGAACTGTCATCTTGAAAAATTGCATTATTGTTAGGAAACAACATATGGGTCACAGGAATCACCTGGTTATCATACATGTCCACCTAGTCACTGGCAGTAATTCGACCATTCACGGTAATTATAAGACCACTAGAATACCAAGAAATTGCTGCCCAAATGATCACAGATCCGCCTCCATGTTCCACAGTTGGAACCAGACATTCAGGATTATAGGCTTCCTTGGGCGTTCACCAAAAAGAAACCTGCCTTGATGTTGTGAACAACGTGAAGGACGACTCATCGTACCATATTACGTATTTCCAGCCATCAGCCGTCCAGGGTTTATGACCATGACACCATGTTTTTCGCCTTTTAGCGCTGTGTTAAGGAATCACAGGTTTAGAAATTGCAACTCCACCGTGGGTGTTGGATTTGTGAAGCTCTCGTCAGAATGTTTTTGTGGAAACGGGGTCTACAAGATGAATATTGAGTTCTGCTGTCACCTTCGATGCAGTAATTCTATAATTTTTTAGACACAATCCTCTTCAGTTACAGTTATCCCTTTACCTTATTTTTGGTTTTCGGCCACTGTTCCTCGTAGCTGATTCTTTCCATGATTTGTGTATGCTGTCATGACCTTGGACACTGCTGCTCTGTACACACCTGTAAAAGTTGCTGTATTGGTTACAGATGCCCCAGCTGAACGCTGTACCTCTTTGAAAATCTGACAAGTCCCCCATTTTGCAGTACTGTCACACGAACTGTTACTGAACACAATATGTCATGCATTGACACTGGCACTAAGCGTAAACAAATAGAAGAATAACAACAGATAAAACTGATGTTATTTCAATGCAGCCAACACAAACAGTTTTATTCCTATATTGTCTAGTGTTTCCATTATTTTGCCCATCCGCCGTACTTTGCTCACTGTACATACATACAACGTGGCGCAAAAGCCACTTGACACCCGATTTTTTCTAACATACTGTCTAGTGTGGAGTCATTTGCGCCATTGCAGTAATTTTTTTTTTTCACCAAGCCGATTCCAAGATTCGTTCTTCAATTTATCTTAGTGGGTTCCGATTATTAAGTTGTTCCTATGCAGGCCAGGAAGGTATATAGAAGGGCGGAGGTATAGCTGCACTTATTCTTAACCTCCGTACGAAATGGAGGTGAATGGTCAGCGCCACGCCGTGGCTCCTTTACCCTCGGGGCAATAGCCCAGCTTACTTGTTGAATAGGAGGCTGGGTAATCTCCAGAACAAATCTGGACCTATTTGTAAAGTTCAGCCCATTACAGTGCAAATTGCTTTTTGAATTTCAGCAGTCTGGTCCAAATTAATTTCCGCAAAAACTCTATTCTTCAAAGTTAAAAAGCATGCCCTACGAGACAGGAGCTGAGGGTAAACCGGTATGATGCAGTGTACAATGACGTGTCTGTTTGAGCTCGACATTTTAACTGGTACAGCGGGAAGCGCCGTCGAATTTAACTCGACATTGGGCCGATAAGGATTAAGGTTCCCATGGCGGTAGCTGTGAAGGTACTGTCTTTTGGGATGTCACGCCTGACACTTTGGTGGCTAGTTATCAGGGCATCGGGGGACACTACTGCCGTCGTCTTCAGGGTAGAAGATAGAGGGAGCTGTTTCCTCCGAATGCAGACAATTAGCTGTCACTGTGTACGGTATCAATCGCGGAAGACAGTCTCACTTTATTTTAAGGCATAAACAGCTTGTTTTGCGTTGGTATACAGATGTAACGCTCTGCGGTCTCTCGCTTGCTGGGATTGTGGGTTCGAATCTCGCTGGGGCATGTCTTTCTCTTGTGAGTTTTATGTATTGTCACGTAGTGGTCTCTGCGTCGGTCTGGTCACCCGTCCAGGGGAGCCGTACGGAATGTGGTGTGTGATCGTGAAGCCTGGATAGAGAGGAGGTCCTAGTCCACTAAGGGCTGTTGTGCCATTAAAAAAAAGTAAGTGACGCTCCCAGAACGTAATACACTCGCAGTGTAAGGTACAGCTGTTGTAAGCTAGCGAAGCAGGGCTGGGTTTATTAACACGATAAATCTCACCTGTTGCTCATGTTGTACGTGTATTGCACTTGTCACGACTCATTTACGTTTCAGCGTGTAAAATTCGCGTCGGCAGTAGTACTGTGGCGCGCGTAATTTTAGTGCTTTTGTAGGGCTACTCTTCTGGTTGCTGTCGAGTATGGCCGTCTTCTTAATACACTATTTCTGTAACTCCCAGTCTCTCCTCTATTCATTGTGTAACAAAACAGTAAATTTATGAGGTTATACAGACAAACCCAATCATAATGGCACCTCCCCTACTCTGCGAGGTCTGCACATAGTACGGTATGTCAGCTTTATTGTCGGTGTGTTTATAATTGATATGAAATATTGCTGCTATATAAACTGGTACAATGTTCAATAATCGTGTTACACCGCTTAGCTATTAAGTACCTCATACACGTTGCTGCAGTCGGAGTGTGTTATGTACAGTACGTCTGTAAGCGCATGGGTTTATTTACTGAATCCCTTCTAATTCCAAATCCCTCGTTTTGGTAACTGCACCTTTCCGTTGGACTTCTGCTGTTTGTTGATGTACACTGATGTCACTGACGTTATGTTTGTTAACAACGTCCAGTAGATCGCTACGCACTCAGCGTTACAAATTAGTATTCTTGCTGAGAATTGTCGTGGGCAAGTGACTGTGAACCTCGTGCGCTTTGTACTTCTCAGGGCTTTCTTAGTTTTTTGTTTAATTTTCTAACCACGACACGAAAAACAAAACAACTACATTATTGTACTGATTTTTTAATGTCTGAGTGTAGCGCTTTCTGTGATCACTTGCAAGTTATTTTGAATCTCTTCTGTCTGAAACTGCGGCGTTTAATGACCCGTTGCATGCCCTTCCGGCTTGTAGATGAATGAATGTATAGCTTTGGTCGTTTACTTAATAAACCGCCTCCCGGTACCACTTTTACATTTTATATTCTTTATGGATTGCCTTGGGATTAAGCCAAGTGAGAAGCCGGCGACTAACCGCCCGGACTATGGCACAATAAATCGATTTTGTTGCACCCACGGTCCTGTGGGACACAGGTCTGTAACTTCTTGTGTATTCGTGGCCTTCCTCATGGTAGCGACAGGTGCTATGCCATTTTCACGATATTATTCAATTTCGTATGTTTCCCATAAGCGCGTTTGTATTAGGCTTGTGGGCTGATCGCTTTTAGACGCGTTCGCCGAAGTCGCGAAACGGGTTTGTTAAGTTTCATCGTGTCCGTCTGTATCATCGGAATTAGAGATTTCGATGGTGAATCTTATTGGGCAAGCTGCGAGGAAGCGCAGAACACATCTTATGAACTGTGTTTTGTTGCCAAGAGCAAGTGTTACGTATGAATGTGTTTAAAAATTTTGTTCTATATTGTACGTCGTCGGGTCGGTTTACACTGCGGTACTGTGCCGGAGCTGTTGGGTGGGAGACCGTGGGGTGTGACCCGCATCACAAACTGACGGACGGGTCAGACAGACAGAGGGCAAATTGCGGTTGCCGTCCTTCAAGAGCATAGAACACAAGCCTCGCCTTTCTGTATTTGTTTTTCCTTTTTTCCTTGGAATAAATGCAGCATAAAGGAGTGTTCTGCTCTATGTAAGCTCAGACAGACTGCCCCACAATGCACCGTGTCTGCCTGCGTGTGTCAATTATATTTTTCCCTCTCAAACTAAAGCCTATCAGCTGCGACCCTCCACGAATGAAAATGAAAGCCGACTGGAGTCGCAGTGTGTGAGGATATAATTGAAAATTTTAGTTTATGGTAGATGAAAGGAATGTCTTTCATATTTTCTACGCAACGCGAAAGACCGTTCTTTATAATGGAGCCTGGGTTGCGGGTAGTTTATTATGGTATTGAGGGGAAGAAGAAGGGGAAGTTGGTTAAACTATTGTAATCTTATCTGCTCGTCTTGCTATTTTTGTGGCAGTTTTCTTTTAATTTTTCTCCGGTAGATGTCTCGGAATCAGCAGCTTGTTAGTGAAACGCTGTCAGTTGTAGATGTGTTGGTATCTTTGCCGTGGATATAGTGACATGTTCTACTCTTTCTCCTGTGTCATACAGATTTACACCTCTAACAGTCGTTAAGCGGACTGTTTTCCCGTAAACCTGCAAAGGGAAATATTTCCTTTCATCCCTGTTGTTCCGGTCTTCGTAACGGAATTTTTTCGTAGAACTTGAAGAGAACGGATCACTTTCGAGGGGTGGATATATATAGCAATATGGCATTGAAAAAAAATTGGATCTACAATAAACTGGGTTTGGGAACGTGGACTCGATTTACCTGGCCCAAAATGGAACCATTTGCGGACTGTTGTGAAAAATGTAATGGACCTTCGGGGGTTTCATAAAAGGCGGGGAATTTTTTAACAAGTTGAGCGAATTTCGCTTTCTGAAGAGGAAATCCATTCTATCGTACATTACCCTAATCTGGTCATTATTTTCCGTAACTTTTGAGTGAATCGTAAAACAGCACAATTTATATTTTAAATCCAGAAGAAAGTTTAGAAACAATACAAGCCCAAAGAGGATTGGCGTATGAACTTCGTTCTCTCTGCACGTCAGTTGTAGATGTGTCGGTATGAGCACGCGAGGCTGTAGTGGTAAGCTGCTTGGGTAATCATGATGAAGTCAGAATGTCGGATTAGAATGAGATTACTTGTTGAAGGATAGAACAGTGAACTTGTTTTTTTTTTTCTGACTTTTGTCTATTTTGAATGGAGCGCGGGGCGAGGAAAATTTGAACCTTACAAATTTGTCATGTTTTTTTCGTACACGGAACGTGCTTTGCACATATATAAACAAATATAAGAATCACATTATTAGACGAATAATTCTTTCGGGCACGACATAACATTACGGAACTGTAATGCATGAATTTTGATCAGTTTCACTCTTGTCTAGGTATGGTACAGTAAATAAAAATATTTAT
>Ga0123352_10017542_pt1 | contig 11409 bp, 7 predicted proteins | sample TergutLab28metaG_FD_89700 | JGI IMG/M metagenome (GOLD analysis project Ga0123352, IMG submission 89700) | Labiotermes labralis P1 segment gut microbial communities from Petit-Saut dam, French Guiana - Lab288 P1 | ecosystem: Host-associated > Arthropoda: Insects > Digestive system > Gut ... | reverse complement strand
TGAAATGTCTGCTAACTTCTCGTCTTACACTGTTCAAATTATCTTCATTACTTTGGCATGGATCCTGTACCCACTGCATTTTTGCCCGCTTCCTTTGATCCAAAAAACCTAAACATTCTTCATTAAACCAGGGTTTATGCAGCTTCCATTCATGCATACCTAGACTCTCTTTTGCTGAGATTTGGATATTATGTTTAATGTTCCCCCAAATCCTATTTACATCCTCGTCCTTGTTTACATTCTCCAAAGCTGCAAACCTATTTGTAATTTCAACCTGATACTGTTTCCTAACCTCCAGCTCATTTAGCTTACTCAGGTTAAATCTGTGCCTGTCTAACCTCTGTGCTGCCTGTTTTCCCATTGCTAATCTTTCCCTAACCTTTGCAATGACCAGGTAATGATCTGTATCACGCTCAGCTCCCCTGAAACTTCGCATATCCAGTACACTAGATTGCCACCTTAAATCTAGTGTAATTAAGCCAGTTCAAATTTTCTAAATGAACTGCAGTTGGTCTGAATAGACTCTACAGAATGCTTTTGTGAATTGTGTGTACTACATTATGAGGGATGAGAGGACTGGGGCATGCAGAACACATGGGTGTGAAGAATATTGCATATAAGGATTTAGTTGAAAAATCTGAAAGATCAAGATTGCTGGTAAGACTGAGGCACAGATTTGAGGATAGTTTAAATTGGATGTTGGAGAAATATGGTGGAGGGTCATACATTTTAGTCATGTGTTTTGTGGTACAAACTCCTTTCAACATGTATTGAACCTTCAGGTTTTGTAAAATGTAGAGAATTCCATTACTAGCTGAGGACTTACTACTTGATCATGAAGGACTATTCTGTGGAGTTACATTGTTTGTTTGTTTGTTTATTTATTTGCTTTTGTTTGTATGTCTGTTGAACCATTGGTCAGTCAGTTAATTAGTCAGTTTATTCATTAATGGCTTTGTGGAATACATTGTCTTCAGTCTTATGGCCATTATCTTGGGGAAAATTATTCTATTACTGAGTAACATTCAGTCATTAGGTTTCTAGAAATGATTGTCACTCTAAACTGGGGTGATTATACTTACTAAATAGATAAATAAAGGAAAATAGTATGAGTAGGTTAATTTGCTAGCACTTTACGCGTTGCCTAACCCAAGTGAGCTAAAATATGTATTTCCTGCAGGAATTGTGTCATAGGGTAATATTATTCTGTCAGCTGTCATTGTTCTTTGTGTTTGTGTAGAGGTATTTCAAGAATTTCTTTAAAAAACATTGAATTATAAGTAAACTGGTATGTTAGCAGCACTAAAGTTAATGAAGTGTTCCAGGTTTTTACAAATGTCTTTGGTAACTGTCAGTTTCTGCTAAAAGAAATGTAATGTAAAAGTGCATTAAAATATGAAAATTCTGTAATAAATCAAACTTATAAGAAATCAAATCCAAAAGTTTTGCTCTGAGATTAATCACAAGGAATAATTTGACAAACATTTATTCACATAATCAGAGAATGCTCAGTTTCTATAGAGTTTTCAGATATAGAACATGGATATATATCCTATATGATGAATGCTACCAATGTATACATTTAAGAAATCTGTAAGATTTTCACTGCACTTGAAATCAGTTTAACAGCTACATGAGATTTTATCATTGTTACAATTTTATTGTGATATATACATTGTGATATTTTAGATTTCTCACACATAGTGATATTTTACGTTATTTTTAAGAAATTTTATAAGACACCTGATCAAATCTGATAACAACTGAAACATGTGGCATTAAAATAAAAGTAAAAAAATTTTCACGTTGTTTGGAGTAGCACGCATTTATATATTTCACTATACTATTCTTACTGTTGCAGGAACTGTTAGTCCAAGTCTTGTGATGATGGAAACTGAGACAGAGCAGAGAGCACCACTTCATAAAGATGTGAAAATAATACTCTTGGGAGTGTGCTCGGCAGTAGCATTGTGCCTCAGCTTGTTAGGTGTTTGCTTCTGTGTAAAAAGAAGTAAGTCAATAATAAGTCACAAGCATTATGAGTATTCAGGTTTCCATATCAGTAAAAATCTACATTGTAGTTTAGATTATGACATCATGCAGTCTGGCAAATGGTTACCATGTTCTGGGAGAAAATACTACATACCTACATCTTCACTGCTAGATTGAAGGTGGAGGTAACAGTTCCTTTGAAAAGTTGGCAATGACCTGTCATGCAGCATAGTGTCATAACCTGTACCACCACCATCTAAATGTTATATAGACTTACATAAGAGATGTTGGTTTATGCACTCAAAATTCAGAAGCGGATTTATGAGGTTTCTTATGAAAACATATCGCTCAAAACTGTTTGGAAATGTAGATTATATATCTTGCATAGATGAGACTTCATGTTGTTCATCATTTGTTCCTTTAATATTCTTCAATACTGAGTATTCATCAAAATATTTGTTGCTGAACCACTACTTTTTTGGAGGCGGGAAAGTGCCTATTACAGTGAAAAAATATGGTATATTATGTTTATACAAGCTAAAAAAGTACTGAAAATTTTTAAAGATTGTCTTTCAGTAATATTGTAAATATCAGAATTTTTTCAGTTAAATTACCATTAACACAGAATTTTTATAAAATCATAGAGAAAGCCAGAAGTGAACAGATGTAAGATATAAGTCAGAGCCGTTGATCATGTAGTGTGAAATTCATAACATGTGAATTTTCTTCTGATGTTAGACCATTGTTAACCCAATTGTGTCAGAATTGTGTCATAGCAGATATACCTAATGAAAGGATAATGTGCTTTAGGCCAATTTTGAGATTTGGCCTCTGGTGTTGTTGAAATAAGGATGTGAAAGAGGACATGAACTGAAATACACGTTACACAAGGTATTTGAATTTTAATAAAATGTAGTACAAGTTTTATAACTTCAGAAACCACCTGATGATTGTCTGTTAGTAAACTCACTCGCTTCCTAAATTTTCATTCGTTTTTCAAAATTTATGTTATTTTAAATCATATGTTTGATTCATGAAAACAGTTTTTAAATATGTTAATTTGTTGTTATACTATTTATCTTTATTAAGTGATCTTGTTTATTTGAATTTTGATGTACTGGAGACAGTGAAGCTATTTTATAATTGCTATCATTTGCTCTGTTTAAGAGTCAGGCTCAAACAGGCCATCCCCCAACCCCAGTCTGCAGGATGTCCAGAGCAGTGTCACACAGGACAACAAACACAACTTAGCTCGTAGGGAGCAATACTATGCCACTGTACGCAAATTACCACCATCCCCAGCAACACTAGAATGTATTCCAGGTATAACACCTGTTCAGCATTTATAATTTCTGTATGTTTTACTTTAAAACTATGATTATTCTGTAAACCTGCGATAGTGGTAAATTTGCAGTTTATGGTAAATGTGAAGTTATTCTGCAGTTTCCTACAAAATCTTTTATTGGAATTTTTCATGATGTTATTAAATTGGTGAGGATTGGTTTATAAGATAAATACTGATTTTGGTGGGCATGTTTTTCCTTTCTTGTTCATTTTGTTTTGTTTTAATGGGGGTGTATAAAAAATTAACACTATGTTGCAACATAGTTTTTTTTTTTAAGTCACTCAGCTACTCAAGATATTTTCTTCGGTTTATGAAAGTAAAAAGTTAATTTTTATGCTTCCAAATGTCTGCTACACTGGACAAAATCCTTTCCACCTACTTCCAAGTGTTTTGATGTAAGGCGTAACATGCTTTAAAAATTCATGTATAGTTATATTGAAATTGAATTACTCAGTCTGTTATTTCAGATAAAATAATTTTTCCTATGAGAAATTACAGAAAGTAATCCAATTTTTATCTAGAATATTCAGAGGATATTCGGCCTTACGCTACATTCCATGTCCCAGGACCACCCAGTTCTGAGACTACAAAGTTGCAGACATTTGTCTACAGGGACAATGATGCTTCTCCAACAAGGAAGGTACTTACCTGCCGGTTATTATAACATCATTTCTAAGGGGCTGTGATGATAACATACAGTAGAATTCCTTTAATCTGGATGCTGATACTCAGGACATTCTAATACTTTGGCAGGTGAGGAAAATAGTCCCAAGTCTGTAAGTTTCACCATCAGTAACATCCAGTACACATACTGATACCATGACTTGATCTTGTGTTATCTGGATTTATTGAACCTATCACAAAAGATCCCAAGATGAGTAAACAAGTTGCTGCTGGTAAGAGGATGCACACAATTTTAAGGATTCCTCAGAAAGGGTAAATAATTAGGAAGCTTGAAAGTGGTGGCAGCCATAGTGTGGTTATAGTTTCGTACAACATGGGATTATCAGCTGTCTATAATAAAAGAAACAGAAGAACCAATTGCAATCCTTTATGGCATCAAATGAAAGTGTGAGGGGCCCTCTAAAACAGCAGACATGCAGACAGCCTTAATTAATGCATTTGGACAAAGTGTTGTGTAAACGGCGTACACCAGTTCATTCTGAAGGAAAACTCATGACTGTACCTATGATGATTACCTCCAGACCTCAGGAAAAGTAGCTGTACTGTAAGCTGAAGGAGATCCCCAGATGAAATACTCATCTGGTTAGTTGTGCAACCCAAGAATATTAGTAATAACAAAATATTACTTGGAAGAATTTAGGTCAGTATTGGTACTGTTTCATAATTAGGAATATTAATAATGTAGCACATGTCCAGTCCTGTGGATGCTACTGGATTAAAGGAATTCTACTGTAATGTGCTTACAATTGCTGGGTTTCTGGACTTTATGCATCATTTGGAATTCTGAATAGAACCCAGTGTTTGTTAACTGAATGTGTTCCCATCCTCAGGTGAGAATGTCTCTACAACTGAGTTGAGTCTGATAGAAACAGCTGCTCCAGTCCAGGAGCAATCTGATTCAGTTAGCTAAATCTACATAAGCGTCCACATTCAGGTTTTGTTAACATCAAGTAATAAGAAAATTGAGAATAATAATTCTGAAACTAACCATGAAGACCTAAAGCTAAGACAGAATGAGATGTTTTTCAAATTAAGGCATCTGACTAAGTGTTTCTCCTACTTTTTACCTCTGAATTAAAACAGATCCAGTTTCCAATATGTTGTCTTCTCTTCAGAATACTAGATGTTGACCAAAGTCCACAAACCCAGCAGTCTTAACTTATTATTACAAATTAACATAATGATGTTTGAATGTCTGGACATAAAGGCAGGAGTTACTGAATGACACTGAAAAATAGAACTAAAGTCATTGAAAAGTGGTCTAGTCTTTTAACCCCTTGTGCAGGTAATTGAATGGCTTGCTGCAATGCATAGAATGGCCATATCATTTTGTAGTGTGGCTTTATAAACCCAACATATTCCTCAGTCAGAGAACAGTATCACAAATGCCTGCGTGAGCTGGTATAGTGATGCTTTGCTCTACCCTTTGTTTGTAATAGGTGAAAATGTAATACCAGAGTTAATATAAAATTTAGAGGCCAGACACATTGCCAAATATGACTGTCCTTACCTGTCATTGGCTTACAAGTTGGGTTAATTATTTTTATAATTTGAGCTCTTCATTGGTGGAATATGCAAGGTAATTTGTATGTCCTTTCATCTCCTTAGTCTAATACACACAGAACAGTTATAGTTGTGATACAAATCTTCATTAATTTGTATACAGATTTCCTAAGTACTTGTTTGTTTAAGACTGTGATTATACTGCAGACCTGAGATAGTGGAACTTGCCATATAATAGGTCATGTAAGGTGAACTTGCAGTCTTCCAGATTATTCTATGCCAAAGTGGAAATGAAGTTTCCATTTTTCATATATTCGTATATATTAAACCATACAGACTGCTTTTGTGCCTGCTAATAAAAATTAGCTTTATCTAATGCATCCAACTGGTAAGGTCTGCTCACCACTACTGCCTGATGTTGGAGACAGTGTCAGTCTTCAAAGCATTGTTGTGATTCTAAAATATTACAATTTAATCAATTGGCATGCCATAGTAATAATATAAAACTAATTCATAATTCCCATTCATAATAGCAACATACGTATGTATACACAGACGTATATATTCTTATAATTGTTTTGTTATACTTTGCTATCATTATGTGCCATCTGAGCAACATGCAAGAAAATGTATACAGGAGTGATCATGTCTGGTCCCCACAGAGGTGTCTCTGCTTTGGCATAGTGGTGGGCCTTGCATGGTAAAATGATCCTGAGAGCTATGCCAGCAGTAGTGTAGATACTGGTAAGGCCTCGTATGCTGGATGTTTCAAAGATGATGAATCAGACAAAAAAAGGAATACCCGGGTCCTCCAGGTTAGGAGTTCAGTGTGGGGTTGACATTTGCACTCCACAAAATTTTAACTGTTGAGAAGGTTTTACCAGCTGTAACCAGAAGGAAATGTGATAACCTAGCAATATTAAGGATCTGTATGTAGAAGTGGTACACTAAGGAGCATAAATGAGGGCAATTCAAGAGCATGGCATTGGGTTCAGACAAGTATATTGGATAATAAGAACAGTACAATCTACTGTGTTTGTGACAACAAAAAGATATGGTTTTGGAATAGGCTTCATTGTTGGCAAACATACAAGGTCATGGATCATTAATTCTATGCCTTTACATATGATAAGATGTGTTTTAAGGGTTAAAGGCAGATTTCAAAAGTCAAAAGTACACCTTTATTGGTGTGTAGTGCCTTGAGTTTAAAGTACATATGTATGTCGTACACTTTGATTACTGTGAAAAAAACCAAATGGGGATAGTAGTGCTCAGTGGAAAGCTTGGGGTATCCCGAGCGTGTTCGTGGCATTGGTATATCCGTGGTGGCAACATGTACGTTTCAGGCCGGCTGTATGTATGATTGTGGAAGTATTCTTTTAGATCGAGTATCCTTAGTCTGTCAGGTCGTGGAGTTTGTTGGCGCATGTGCAGCTATGTTGCCAACAAACTCCACGACCTGTCAGACTAAGGATACTCGATCTAAAAGAATACTTCCACAATCATACATACAGCGAGCCTGAAACATCCATGTAGCCACTACTCAAGGTACTTTACTCATAAGACATCACTTACAACATGTATATATACTTTATTCTCTATCACTTTACCTGATGAATATATTATTAGTTAGACAAATCTCATTAAAAGCTCAGAATTGGCTCAACAACTAATGTTCTTATACTGTATATTTTCTCCTCATTATATATTTTTGTGACCTGAAGATGGCCCACAGTGGCCAAAACATGTCATCAGCCTAATAAATAGGATACTAAGACAGTTGTGTTTTGACATACCCACTCCCTCCTAATTTACATAAAACACAATGGGGATGATGCATCTAAGTAGTATATGGAAGTCAAGGTTTGATCTGAACTTTGTAAACAATATAATGAAGCCTGAAGTAGTGAAGATGCACCATCAGACCACATTTTGTTATGCTTTTCAGCAGTGAACTCTGGTGTAGCTAATGGTGCACGACATTCAATCAAACTTGGCCATACTTGCCAGGAATGAATACTCCGGCCTGACTAATAGTATACTGCCAGACTGAAACTGGAGGAATTGAAATAAACATTTTCTCATTTCCATTCAGTGAGAACAAATATATCATAGTGTTTCTTAGGTCCACATGCACAAAGTCAGGGGAACAAGTAGATTCACCACTCATCTGTATGCCTTTGTGCACTTGTTTCTGTGAATAAAATATAAATAATACAGTTGTCAGTACTGTGAGATAGTGCATTTGCATTTCGGGATATTTCCTTCAGTTGTTCCTCTTTACTATGGTGAAAAATAACAGTCAACAGTCCATTCACTTCAATAACTATTGATATGTAAAACTAACTAAATTCTTCATATTTATTTTTCAGTCCATCGGAAAAAGTGACTATTGCCGGGTGAAAAAGCCTCGACCTGGCGATGAATATGATAGTTTTGGTTCTGAATCTGATACAGAACCTGGAACATCAAGTCGTACAGAATCATCCAATCAATTGGATGATGGTGGAAATCAAGGTGACCTGAACCGTCCATATCATCCACCAATCTCTCGGTTGCCAAAATCTATGATTGATTCGACATACCATGGACCAGGTCCAGACTGGAGTCCTCCTACAGAATCTGTATTTCCACGTCGGTACTGTCAGGCTCATCTACTGAAATGAGCAAGTTCCATGCAAGTGCCAACTCTTAATACTGTTGGAAGTTGAAAACTAATGAAAGTGTGTTCATTCTTACCATTGATCTTGTGTCAAAGTTGTATAATTCTCAATTTTAAAGATGTGCATCTGTTTTTTTAGGTGAATATTGTGTAATAAATATCTTACAATTGAAGGGCATTAATATATCACAGAACTGACAACTATGAACAGCTGATTGCTCTGATGGTTGTTGTGTTGGTTTGCTGGCTGATCATGAAAAAAGCTGTCATACATCTAGTTATAAATAAGACAGAAGAAGTAATAACACTCATATTTGGATTGTCATCCTGTGAAAAGCATTTAATACAACTTATTCTACTAAGTTTAACCTCATGTTATATAGTAATTATTTGGCTGGTACACCATGTAGTCATGTGGTTATTTGAGCATTTACAAAATAATCTGCTGCCTCTATCTTCTGCAAAGTACTAGAGCCAAGCACAATGCACAGTTATCTTAAAAATTGGTTGTACCTGCTGTCCTGAAGATGAAGTTAGCATTTTTTATTCTAAGCACCATCAACCATCCACAAGGCTACAAGGTGTCACAACGCACAAGATGACAATCTAAATTCCACTGCCATGATGATCATAGCTCTCATATTATTATTTTATTTGAGGTTGCTTCCTATGAAGAAAACATGTTAATTTTTTACTGGCAATAACTGCAACTGGACAGTGTTATAGTAGGGAGTAATGTAATTTTAAGCAGTTCTCCAAGTATGTATTTTATAAACATGATGTAATTCAAGCCAGACAGTAATATCCAAATTCTTATACTCCATACTGTAACATGCTGTATCTTGAATTAGTGCATTGAAGTTTACCAAGAAGCAAAGTGAAACTTGGAAAGCACAGTTATTGTTCAAGTTGTAAGTATGATGATATTATTTACATCGATATAATGTGATGAATAGCTATTTTGCATATTGCATTTGTGATGAAACTACATTGGAACTTACACTTAAGGCCAATTATATAAATAATGAATATATATTTATTATCTTGCTGATTGCAAAATATGTATGTTTGTTGAAGAAGTTTCAAAATATGCATTTTACACACGCAATATGCAAACTGCATGTAACCCTAAGCCTAGTGATGAATCGGAAGGGTTGAATTGAAGCATTCTGGTCAGAGCTGGTTTTTGTGAAAGGGGGGTCCAGTTAACATAAGGAAATGAAACACTTCACATGCCAGGCAGATTTACAGGTGCAGCAAATAACAGTCTGCATGCAAGCCATTTCTTTGCTTTTAATCTTCATTGGCCCTTTGTGTACTCATTAACATGTCCATGGTAGACCCTTTACCTCATAGCATGGTGATCTCCAAATCTATTCATAATTCATACAAGCACCATGTGTGATCTGGTGGCAAGCAGCTTCTAAGAGTGTGTATTTGCTGTAGTTTGTGGGAACTGTAACACTTACCAGTGCCTAATGATTTAAAAATGACATATCTCATAACTTAGCCTACGGCAGAAAGTCAAAAAATCACTGAGGTATGAGACAAACTATATAAAGATATCATGACAGTCAATACCTTATCACAAGAAGTCTCCACTTTTAAAAATTTCCAGTCACAAAAACCTACATCATATCCATACATGAAGAAGCAGTGTATGTGTGCAAGACATTTGCAATTTGTGGCACATAAGATGGCTGAAATTTATTCTTTTCAAATATATATATATATATTTAAACAAGGCCCAGGTTACAAATTATCACTTGTTTTTCCAATACAGAAAATTGCAATTTTACTGGGAAAATGGGTATGATGTTCTGATAAAATCTTACTTTTTGATCTAAGGTTCAAATATAAGTAATTGCTTCACTGATTCAGTGTTATGTTTTCATCTAATGTAAATGTTTCTGACAGTGATGTGTTACAGTAAACATAACATCTGAACATATCTGTTGTCTGGAGTATTTTCCACATGTTGGCAACTGACCCAGTTTCCAAAAATTGTTTGGAAAGAATTGAGATGATAGACAAAGTTGAAAATGGTAGTTATTTTATCAAACTCTCTTACTGCTTTTCCATCATACTCTAAGTTTGTGAACAAAAGCTTCCTTTTGTTACAGTTTGCTTGAAATTTTCACCATTAACAAACATCTGTATGAGTTTTTGAGAACATCTGTATTAGTGTTAAATACAGGTACTTTGTGTTGGCTCCAGTTTCTTAGCCGTGGCAGTAAACTGATGTTCACTTTTTACATCCAAAATATCCCACAACAACACACATAACTATATTTAGTCAATTGTTGTGGTTCCATATGCTTCTAATTTAGTTTTTCTGAACAATTGGACCTATTATAACATTTACTGTTATTTAACCATCAGCTTGTTTAAAATTTAGAAATGCAGAAGGCAAAACAAAGATATTAGATTGTTTTTAAGACATGTACATTATATGATTTTTTTGCTTATTTATTATAAATAATTGAGTTCTAAAAGTGGGATTCCAAGAAAAGCAGCACCAAGTTATTCCTGTGCCTGATACACACTTTCAGAACTTTTTCACATAAATTAAAACCATGAATTTTTAAATGATCCATAACCATGCAATCAGATATGATATCAAAACCAACAAGTGCACATTAGTGTAGAAAGTAGGAAGTATACAGTGTGCATAAAATACTAGCTTCCAGAAAAAGAGAAAAAATAACCAATTTTTTAAAAAACTTTTTTCTCCCAAAAATTATTCCTGTTGAAAATAATTTCCAAGATCAACTGTATAATATTCTAATATTTACTGTTGTGGCTGTCTTCTTAATAAAACAAAGAAATCCCATTTTTGCAACGATGCCAACCCCCATATGATGCACAATATAAAGTATGTGTATCAATGAAGTATTTCAACACCAACCTAATATTATGGATACTTCAGCACATAACTACTAAAGCAGATTTTTGTCACAGACACTGAATGTTCAACACCCTCACCACAATATTCTCCTGAGTCATTTTTTGTACCGAAATTGGAACACCATCAGCTGTGTTGGATGTGTAATCACTGGACTCTGTGATGATCCAAACATACTTCAGAATAGTTGAATAAAGAGAGACCAACTTGATGTCACTTGCTTTATTATTTCATTATTTACTGCTCAACATGTTTCCGATGTTAATACATCCATCCTCAGGAGCTTGCGACTTATTTGTTGAGTTATTTCATGGGTTG
>Ga0123352_10017534_pt1 | contig 11413 bp, 6 predicted proteins | sample TergutLab28metaG_FD_89700 | JGI IMG/M metagenome (GOLD analysis project Ga0123352, IMG submission 89700) | Labiotermes labralis P1 segment gut microbial communities from Petit-Saut dam, French Guiana - Lab288 P1 | ecosystem: Host-associated > Arthropoda: Insects > Digestive system > Gut ... | reverse complement strand
GTCAGCGCAACGGGTCCCCACAGCCGTTAATCTCTGTTTTCTAGACCTGGAGCCGCTGCTTTTTTCATTCAAGTAGCTCCTCAATTGACCTCACGAGGCTGAGTGGACCCCGTTCCAGACCCATTACTACTCAGAAAATCTGGTAGCGCCGGGATCGAACCCGGGACCTCTGTATCAGTAGCCAGAAACTCTGACCACTAGACCACAGAGGCGGTCCTAACACAACATACGTTTATTTTAATTCAGTTGATCACTCTTACTTGTATTCTACATGTTTCGGACTGTACCTGGGCTATCATAAGGCACTTCAATACGAAAATTTTATAAAAGAAGATAAAATAAAAATCTATGGGCCTGTTTTTTACGTTCACTATTTGTATAATGTTAAAACATAAAATATGCAATATAAAGGTATAAGACATATATAATTTTGAAAATGTATGTGTAAAGAGACTTATTAGATTAGGCTTTCTTGTGCTGAGTCTCACTACAGCACACAAGGACCTAGCCTAATGAAATTTTTTATGTATAAATTTTTAAGGTTGTTCAGGTCTATATTGTTCTATTACAGATTTTGTTTTAATATTGTAAAAATATTGAGTGTAAAGCGGGACACCTTAGGATATTATTGTGTGGTTTTTCTATCCACATGCCTTAGGATGGCCTAAGTACAGGCCGAAACATGTAGCATACATGTAAGTGTATCCATATCAATTAAAGTAAAATTATGTTGTGTTAGACCGAATAAGTGTAGTTCGTTTGTATACTATTTGAGGCTTTATGGGTGAGATGTTTGGAATAACAGTACAGAATGTGAAGAGCGTAAATGGTCAGATTCAGCTCAACTTTAACTCGCTTGCTTTCTATATTAAAATTTCCGGCATAGAAACTTGGCCTGTAAATCTGCGATTCTGATAGGCATTTTATAGCTGTAGCCTCCCCCCCCCCCAGCGCCTCCCAGTGCTAGGACGGCACTGTGAGGCCGAGGTCGCTCTTTCTTACATTATCTGTTCATTTTACCATAAGCTGTCTACGCGAATAACATTGTCTCCTTCCCCGTAATAAAACGTGACCCGAGAGATTTACAATATTACTTTATACATAATTTCATAATTGATAAAATCCAAGTTGTTATGTTATGAGAGTAAAATGTAGGAGATGACGCTGAGCTGGGCACGTAGTCAACATAATGTACATAAGGAATGCACGTACAAATGTATTGAGGAATTTTCGGGGAGTACTTCCGCGTGGAAGACCGGGAAGGAGCTGGGAGGATAACATTAATATCAATATTAGCTAGTATGGTCCAAGGGCGGGAGGTGAGGAGCTAGCTGAGTGTTGTGTCCAGTTGATGGTTGTTTACTATTACTGGTGTTGAACCTACGAATTCTGCAAGAAGAATGATGGAACACGTAAAGTTATTTAGATCCTTTGATGAAAAACACCAGCCTACTATACCTTCGGTATAAATGGTAAGATGTCCCAGTTATGTGTGTTAAGTAGATATATTCACCATCCTGGGTTAGTTGTTGGGAAAAGGTTTGCAGGGCTTGTGCGAAATATTTCGGAATGTGGCTTGAAATGTAGAGTACAATACAACGCTGAAAAACTAGTTTATTACAGTGAGGAATAAGTATATGATATTAAGCCTCTATTTTACTTGTAATGTTAGTAGGCTAATGAGATATTTTGGTGTAGGGTGACGTCATTTTAATTTGGTATGAGAATTAATAGCAGGTGCTACAATTTCAGAGACCAAGTGCCGGGTTTTTTAATTATCATGATTGCGGTTTATGTTCTCACATGAGAGGAGTCTGTTTGTAAGATTTAATGCTATTTATTGTGCAGTTCTGTGTTCTTGTGTTTCATAAATACAGAAGAGGTTGAAATGCTGACGTCAAGGACTTCCCACAGTATTTCGTTATTAATAGCCCTTTAACCTCCTCAGGTGTTATGAAAGTGTGATATAAATAATGCAGTAGATCTTTCTGCTTTTAGTTACACTTATCCTGAATCCATTGTTCTATTTTAAAGTCTGAATGAAACCTTTAGAGTTGTGCTGGTGTATATCACGAACATGTGGCGTTATGTAATACTAAACGCGACAGTACCTGACCTTCCCGTTCCTTTATTTCTCCCATTCATTCTGTCCGAGAGCAGGTTTATAGATCGGATCGCGAACTGCGATACGTGGGTTCTCACAACTACTCTGACGTTCCTAAGGCAATAAATAAAAGCATTATCTAATCCCTTGGATCTTCTGTGTGCTGTGTCTGTGACTGTCGAACTCCTTGGAACTGAGTACTTTGCGGTACCCAGTCGCTCAGCTGATAAATTCCGAGTCTTGTGAATCACGAATATTCGTATGTTTAAAACAGAACACCGCTGCTCTAACTCCATGGAACATACTTGTAACATTTTTTTGAGAATCTGGTTGTCGTTCATTTTGTTGGATTGTTATGTTGATTTCCGCCACTATATTCTTTCTCGTGCCAGTTTAATCCGCTTCATACGGTGAATCCATATTGTAATATGTTGCAGTAAATAATAGCAAGAGGGATGCAGATTTATTCTGAGTCTCCTTTGTGTGTGATGTCTTCCGTTTTTGAGAGCAGAGCATGAATTTTTAACTATAATCGTGAATAATAATAGTAATAATAATAATTTTGGCCTTCTAACCATTTTCTTTCTTCACTGCTTCATTTTGTTTCGCGGTTAGACCGCATATAAAACGTAGCTGGAAGACAATTCTCCATTGTTTTTAGAGCGATGTGTGAATTAATTGCTGGAAAGGAGCCAAAGACATTTCATTTTATAAGCAGTGGCTTAAAATGGAATTCGTGTTAGGAGAGCCTACATTTTACTTGAGAGAGACCATTGCTAGCAGACAGTGTTTTTCTTCCATTTCCTGCAGAATTGTGCGTAAAGCACCTAATTTTTTCAGATAAAATGTAATGGTAAAATTCGCCCTTTAACCGGCCATGAAGGCACAGAGGGGTAGTAGAGTTATAGCTCTAATCTTTCTTTATCCTCAGCGCTAGATAGGGGTGGGTGGTTAACACCACGGCCCGGCCGCTTTCCCGATGGGAATGACCCAGTACTTATTGTATAGGAAAATGGGTGGGTCCCAGGGTCGGCCTGGACGGACGAAAATCTCGTCCGTTCAGGGATTCGATCCCCGGAACATCCAGCCCGTAGCGAATCGCTATACCAACTACGCTATCACGGCTTAGCCAATCAAGATGCTGTGTAAAATTTTGATTTTGAAGTCTTCTTCGTAGTCTGTAAATGTGTTTGCGTTGTTTAGCCCTCCAAATTTGGGCGAAGTTTGGTTCAGAGTTTTGGGGTAGAAGGTAAAGATGGAGTTGAAGTTGTCCCTTCGCACGTCATGGGGATATATAGGGGTTGGAAACATAGCTCCATTCATTGTTATTCTCGGGACTAGATTTAGGTGGGTGGCCAGCCTAACACTCCGACGGCTTCGGTGCCCATTCACTGGAGGCCCCAGAGTAAGTTTGGACTTTTGAGGGGTGGGGGGGAGGGAGAGCAGGAAAATATCTTGTTCCTGTATGGATTCGAACCCTGGTTCGTTCTACCCATTACCTCGTCACTGTAGTGATTACGCTTCTCCGTCTCCAAAATTATTGGGGATTAGCAATAAAATCTGTACGCACGCCTGCAACTGGCTTTGTATATCGATCGTAAGTGCAAAGTAGTAGGAGTTAATTTTCCACGCGTTGAACAGACTCGCGTTGTTTGTCTAAGAACAGAAAACCCAATTAGTGACACTCGGGAGTATTTCTTTTTTTATGTTGAGTTTTACACCAATAGGTAGTCATTCGGGGACTGATGCCAGAGGCGTCCCCTCTTCCTGTTTTAATCACTATAATAACAACAATGAAAGGTTACAGGTTATGAAGTTCCTCGTTATGTAATTTTATTTCCATTAAAAAATTAGTTCAGGCTTTATTACTTTCGATTTGTTTCATAGAGGCTTTGTCCATAGTTTTGTTGTGTCCATTTGCTAAAATTACACACATGAAACGCTGTTGATGCTCTTGTTTTCATTTTCCACACCCTGTGAAAAGGAGCCCCGAAGAATAGTTACCAGTTCACGTCACCTACTGAATGACGTTTATGTGTTTGGGGGTGGGGGGGTGTGGCTGTGCAGTACCGAATGGGTACTGTATGTTTTCTTCAATCTTTCCCAAAATAAACGATAACAAAATAATAAGATATATCATTTCCTTATCACACATATTCAGTTATCGTTTCTTTATTGCTGTTGTATATTATATTAGTTTTCTACGCGGCGCAAAATATGTATGAAGAAAACGTATTTCTAACTGTAAGCTGCTGCATAAAAGTAATGCACTTGCGAGAAACATACACTGAGTTATTCCTTCGTACAGCTAAAATCATATTTTATGTGACTTGCGCGGTGATCCGAGCCGGGAAATGCCACAATGTACCGTTTTGCATTGCATTGTACCTTGTTGCATAGCGACATGTGTTTGAAAGAAACTAATGTATTCATTGTGCGACATGCCCTGTACAGTCTGCCATGAACACACGGCCGAAGCAAGCCGGTGACAGAGATATTGTTTGGTAGAAATATATTTAGAAATGATCAGAATGTGACAGCTGTGACTAAGATTTGTGGCGAACATTCCTTGAGACTTCTTCCCCCGTCTCTGTTCCACCTGTCATGCTTCTGCGCAATACTTGCAAGTGGTCTCATCTCTGTCCCATAATATTGTCGTGATTCGCATGGGAATGGTAATGGTGAAGCTTAATTTAATTTGGTGTTTCTGTATTTGTAAAAATTAGTATTAAATAACAGAAGAGGTTTAAAATAAAAACTAGAGTTGCGAACACGGCTACATTGATGGCGTCGTATACATGCCGCGTTATTCAAACATGTTACATCATTTGAGGCCTGTATTTAGTGCGGTTGGCTGTGATTATGATTAACGACCTATGCTCAGAATTACAGTAATTGACGTTGAATAAAGAGTACATGAAAAATGCATTTAGTTTTCAGCAACATCACGCCCTCTCTCCCCTCTCGATTCACGCCATTTTCACGGAACATCTCACATTTTTATGAATGTTTAGTTGTTTTAGCCGACTGCAGTTTACCAAAAGTGTCCTGGTTTAAAGGAGCGACTTTTTCTCAGCACACAGTGCTTGTTTGTCCCCACAATTTTTATTTACTGACTTTTCTGTGACGGATCTTTCTTGTGGCGGTCAGCGGTTGGGCCGTGACGTTTGTCCTTTCTTTTACGAAAGAGTAAATAACATACATCTCTGCCACAGCTGTCCGCCCCTGTCTGTGCTACATTTAGTATGTCTTATTTCTTTTTGCGACATGTTGGTGTTGAGTGAACGAATCATATTTTTGACAGTACTTTTGTTGTGGGTTGTCATTTAAAATAAGATTTAATATTGCCTTCGTGTGTCTGGATGTTCTACGGTAATCTCATCAGACCCTACTGATCATGCGTATTTGTCTTACTAAATGCACATATGACGTACTCACAGTAAATGTTGTTACTCGCTTTGTGGACCAGAATTTTCATTTATTTATCCGGAAAGTGTTTAATATATAAAGTTCTAATTTGGTTTATGGTAGGAAAATTAAAAGTCTCGGCGAATGTTGTTTGATTTATTATAGTATGTTATATCTTGATGCGACTTTATTTTAGTGTGTTATTTGCTGTAGCAAGTTTATTTCTTCTTTTTCAGGTAATGTGCCATGGCCTTCAGTTTTATCGTTATTGCAAAGATACTTAGAAGGTAAGATATGATTATTTAATCCGTCATCTAAATAGTGTTTTTGTTGGGAGTAAAAATAATAGTGGAGCTCGTAGACAGCGAAAGACATTTTTTACTGCTTCGAAACAGAAAAGAGTACGTGAATTAAAATGTTTGGTAATACAGAAAACATCCAGCGTTATTTATACATTTTGTTCTGAATCTGTGACTAGCGCAGAATAATGAATTTTTGCCCTGTAGCTGGCCACTTCGATTTTTACGAGAAGTTCAGTTTCTGCGGCCCCGACGTGAACATTGTCAAGGCGTCTTTAACTGAAATTAGCACACAGTTCGCGAATATTATGTCGTTATGCTCAGCCGATACATATTAAAGTCTGTCAACGTTACTGGAAAAGATTATTGATTGACTGGTGCAAGCTGTCGTTATGTGTATCTCAGGCTTAGTAGCTTTCAGATTTGTGTAAATTATTAAGTATGTCTGTTGTAGGAAGGATAGGCTTAACCAGCCTTTCGTGGGTGTGATTTGGGCAGATGTATGGAACAGGTGTCCATGCTTTTGGTTTTGCTTATCGTTGTGTAGGTGTATGCTAAATATTTTGTCTCATTTCGTATCGATGGTTAAATGACCATTTCACAATTAAACCCCTTAAACATAATTATTCTGTACGATTATATGTAGCCACGTACACGTAATCGGCACTATTGCAAGACTGAGTACGGTGCTGTTGCTAGACGAGTCATTCCACCTGAAGATATTTTTTATGTTATTTGTACCGTGCATTTTCGTACATTCAATATTAAAAAAAAGGCTAAGTGCAGTAATTAAATACAATAATACAAATCACAAAACACACTTTTCATATAAGGTGTCAATTCATACACGTGGGAGTTGGCACCTTATATGAAGGGTGTTTGGTGGTATGTTCTATTGCATTTAATTAGTGCATTTTGCTGGGTTTCTACAGCAGTGGAATTTATTGCGCGTTTCTTAATTTAAGTATTCGTGAAACTGGAATGCTCTACAGTGACGTAATGTCCATATCATATGTAGAGAAAATGTGCTACCAATTTCGGAAATCCCGGGATCATAGACAGCACGATTATCTTATATGCCGACTTGTTTACTTTGTCAGAAAGGCAATTGGGCAGCAACGCTGGGAATGTTAAGCTGTTCATATTACCGCATGTAAACTGGTACATTTATGTTCCATGGATAGCAATGTCTGTAACTCTTTCCTTAAATGGTAGAAAGGATGACCGTCGCTTATTGCAGGACTGATATTTAAAACTTAATATACCTTCTGATACGCCGTAGAATTGAAACACAACAGTAGACTAGTATTTCTATAGTATAGTTGCTTTGGTTGGTTACTGAAATGTTAATCTAGTGTCTCATGTCTTTAGAAGGATGTTAGGAACTACTTCTTTGTATTCGGGAAATATCGATTTTGAAACTCTAGACTGGCAGTTATAAATTGTTTTCTGTAAAGGCTCTGCTCGTCTTCGTTATGGCACATTCGGCTGGAAACTTCTGCCCCGTTAAAGATGTAGGTACAAGTGCCATAATCCAGAACACCGCAACCTCCAACGTTTAATATTGTTGGTTTTTATTTTCTATAATAACTTTTCATAAAGTACTGAAAGATTGTTGAGGATGGCGGCTAGTCGAAACACGCAGGTTTGCTGACTTTTAATATAAACTCCAACACTGCGTGTTTGACTTGTTGTTGAATCCGATGGAAGTGCATACGCAGGTAATAATTACTCTTTATTATCGTGATTTGCTGCTATATGATTTACGCATTTAGCATAGCGTAAGTAAGTGTCCGGGTCATACGTAATTCAGCTGTTACTGTGATAACTGTAGGCGTACCGTCCGATATTTCCCCGTTGGACTTGCAGCGATGTTACATCTGAGTTCTGCGGTTTGTTCTGTATATAAATTCCACTCCACCCCCAAGCAACTAATGAAGAGAGATGGACGCAGCTTGAGGTCAAGTAATTGGTACTTTCCTGCCGTCCACTTCGGGATGTTCGGAAATTGAGGTTCTCCATCTTACTAGAAGACGTCGTTACGTCCCTCAAACTGTGGGAAGGCATTATTTTCCAGTACGGCTGTTCACTAGAAAGGAGGTTAGAATTTGGCGAATTTTGATTGCGACCGCCCCAGTCAAACACGTTTTCTGCAAGAAATTTCCTGTTTTCAGGTTTAACACCACCTTTATCGTTATGTTGTTATTGGCACTTTGACAGGAGGGTTTTTGAATAGCGGGTTATGAACAGCCGCGCACACGACTTTCGTTTGCATAAAATCCAGTAACCTCTTCATATCAGTCCACAGAACAGAATCCGTGGGAATCTGATCGTGACCCTTACGAGTAAAGTAATTTCCCGTTGTTTCTGGGACCGGAAATTCATTTTGGTTGTCACAAGAGTCCTCCCTCGTTCCCCATTCGCAGCCAGGCGAAGCAACTTCACATTCTCACACCGAGTAAAAGTAAGTTATCGTTTGTGCGTAATTGGTCACCACACCATAAGGGCATATTTTGGAGTGGGGTTAGCTCCATGCCTTTTTTTACATCAAGTTCACACCACGGCAGTCTTTCCCCACGGTGGAGGGCCTCCTGTATCCATTCGATAGAAGGCTGTGTGGATCCCACAAGCGATATGCATAGTTTGGAAAAGAAATTTTATTTTGCCAGTAATCGAGCCCCTTTTGCGCGGTCGCCTCCTCGTTGCCTAACCTTTATTTCGATAGGTTCTTCCTACACTCAGTGGATTTCCTTAAATCTAAAACTGTTTATCTCCGCCATGTTACATAAAACACGCATGTAATCCTTGATATGTTTATCCTAATAACAGAAAGACTACGCTTTGTCAAAATTCGGCCTGTGAGCGTCGTGGTGAAATGCAGATTGCAACACTAATGACTCGAATTTGCGCCGGGCGCAAGACAATTTTCATCCTGAACGTGTGGTATGGACGAGTCAAAGAATGTGTTGATTGTGAAAGGAATTGAGGAGTTGGGCGCAGTATATAAGACTGCTTACGACGGAAACGTAATAAAATGCAGATATTCCGTTTAAGGCGTCGTATTTTTCCTCAGCACTCTTATTGTACGCGACGGGTCATCACCACGCCCGCTTCCTCGAAACGGTTTTTTTTTTTTTAAATTTAACATTCATAGGTCCGTGCATCGGTAATATATTCGCAGAGTATAACCAACAAGATGCAACGTTTCACAATTTCTTTATTTCAATAAGACGCTGTGTATGTTTCAGACGGGTTTTCCGTCCATCATCAGGAGCTCATAACTGCACAAACAGCGTCAGGTATTGGTCAGACAAATACCTGACGCTGTATGTGCAGTTTTGAGCTCCTGATGATGGACGGAAAACCCATCTGAAACATGTAGAGCGTTTTACAGAAATAAAATAAATTTTGAATAGTTGCATCTTGTTGGTTATACTCAGCGAATTCTTCGAAACGTTTGCTAATGGTTGCCAGCAGGAATATAAATGCGTATCACTTCAGTCCAACTAAGGAAAGGTAACGTGATTGGGAATGGTGATTGTCGTTGGAGGATTGTGCAAGTAATATGGATCTCTGTCTGCCTAGAATATTTAAATCTTTCTCACATGGATTTTCAAGATTCTAGGGAAAGAGAGAAACGTAATTTTTCAAAGAGGCAAAACACGCTTTTAGGAATTTGAAAGCCATTTACTTAAACAGTTGCAATAAACGCTAGTTTTGCTGTTTTACCTGTGGTAGGTATTAACATGTCTTTTTTTTTATAACTATTGTCATTCTGATTTTATTTACGCCTGCATCACACAGAATGTCTTGTGAAAGCTGCAGCAAAGTTGCAGTTGTGGTCAGCTTTGTGGCGTTGCGTTATTACGTTTGTCGCAGGGTAGTGATTCCGTCTGCGCCCTCCAGATACTCGTAGTGCGCGCGAACGAGTTTTAAAAGCAATTTAAACTTCATTTTCTAAGGAAAAGTTTTGTGAGATCTAGTATTATATTCTTTCTCTTCTTTCCTATTCACAGTGTCGAAACGAAAGACGAATGGAACTTCACATTCTGTGGACCGTGTATCGTGATATACTTACGTAATAAAGACCAACAAGATGCACTTTTCTTTCTTAATTTATTTCAATAATCTATCCTCGACATGTTTCGAATAGAATAACTATTCATCATAAGAAGGCAGTTACTGTATATGCAGCATATTGTATTTACCACGGTAAATACCATATGCTGCTATTCGCAACATGTAGAGGTTAGATTATTGCTAATAAATTAAGAAAGAAAAGTGCATTTTGTTGGTCTTTTTTACGCAGATGGAACTTGTTTAAACATGTTTTCTCATATAAGTGTTTCAGTGCGTATTTCCGTATTTCGTACATGCAGATGTGAATCCCATTTCACGTACGCTGTCGGCGTACTTTATTTTTGGCTTAGAAATTCCCTGAAGCGTGTCAGCACGAACGGGACTTACCTCTGACAAGCGTTAGAATCCCTAGCGGCATAACGAGCACAGCGACCATAAGGTCTGTTATGGCAAGTGACATAAGGAAATAGTTGGTAACATTCTGCAGTCTTCTCTCCCATGTGATGGCCAGGCACACTAAGATATTCCCTGTCGCCGTACCAAGCACTAAAGTCAGCGCCAGAAGTGCCCACCAATTATTAATATTCGTATCATCCTTTTCACTGACATCACTGACAACACTAGCATTATCACTCTGATCCACTGTATTGACACTAGCACCGGTTACGTTGATTGAACTTGGATCAATAGGAATGAAGCCTGAGTGTTTGTAGTAATCGCTGTTCACTTTGTTGTATAAAAGTTTTTCAAACATTGTGCACTTCAAATGATTTTTCCCCTTTCCGCTTCATTCTTTGTGTCGCATTAATTTGAATATCACTGTGGGATGTCGCGGAAAATTGCGTTTTTGTCTTCGTATCCGAAACGGATTGTTCTAACATTAACGTGCGTGGCAATAGCTGTAACTTAAAAAAGAATTTGGCACCAAGTTTTGTTATTGTATATGTTCATATGTGTGTGTGTGTGTGTGTGGCACTGGAAGTCAGGTGTTTCCTGTTGGAGTTTATATCATATTCTGTGCAGTTTAGAAAGTCGTTATTTCTGCCCGGCTTATTCGTTAGCGAAAAATAAGTCCGTTCATTTACAAACTTCGGTGACGTGACTGACACCAGGAATTGAAAATTCTCCACAGCGAAACCAAAGTGTCATACCGTAGCGTTTGCGAATAACGTTCGAAGACGCGCGCCTTTCTGTGAGGTAGTCGAATTCGAGAGCGAACTGGAGACAGGTGGATGAAGTTTCTCAGCGATGTCTGTGTGAGAATGCTTTCTTTCCCCCACCCTGTCACTCTTTGATGTATCGGAAGGAGGACGTGTGTATGGATGTGTGTGTTTGGGTGGAGGGCGGGTTGACGCCGTATGGCGTCGCACGGCGCCGGCGCAATGTTAGCGCCTGCGTTTTGCTGCTTTCGGAGCTGAAGGGGGTGGGGGGGGGGGTTCCGCCCCCTGCCCGCATGTGGGCTGTCCAAATATACCCCCGAATAGTGTTTAAACAAATAATATGTACGATGTGAGTTTTATTT
>Ga0123352_10017533_pt1 | contig 11413 bp, 14 predicted proteins | sample TergutLab28metaG_FD_89700 | JGI IMG/M metagenome (GOLD analysis project Ga0123352, IMG submission 89700) | Labiotermes labralis P1 segment gut microbial communities from Petit-Saut dam, French Guiana - Lab288 P1 | ecosystem: Host-associated > Arthropoda: Insects > Digestive system > Gut ... | reverse complement strand
CTTTTGGCGCCGGAATTATTTTTTTTAATTTTAGCACACTCTGTATATAAAATGTGAATAATACAGGAACCAAATAAGTTAGAATTATGAAACAAACTGCATTTTGAAGAGAAAAAAACGTAGAATATATACCATGTTTAAAATATTCAGCACCTATATTTGTTGAATAAATATATAAAATGCAACTTTAGAGGTTAGCGGTGCGGTACGACCACTATAGTTGACATTAGGCGTCAAAAGGTTAATAACATAACATGATCCAACTTAACAGGAAAGCTTTCTAATTAATCATATATGGTAATTTTAATTCCGTTTCGGCTTCCAACAATATACTTATCATTATGAAAACTGTAATACACCACAGGCTAAAAAAAACGTTCAACTCATACCGTTTTTAATACATTTGAATACATCTGGAGGTCTTATGGGAACCACCATTAGATGAATGTTATTTGCACTGCATGTACATGACCTGATGATGGTCAAGTGACCGAAACATGTCATCACAGATAAAATAAATTAATATATTGTTCTGTTTGACTGAAACCATAAACGGTTGTCTTTTAATATTATTCATATGCTTAACCACATCCGAGTAGTTGAACTATTAGCTTCGTTGTGTCTGTCCGTCCGTCCCCATGGAACAACTCGTCTCCCATCGGACGGATCTTCATGAAATTTGGTATATGCGTGTTTTTTCGAAACTCCATCAAGAAAATTCAAGTTTCGTTAAAATCTGACAAGAATAACGGGCACTTTACGTGAAGACCGGTGCATGTTTATGATAATATCTCGGCCAGTTCCTCTTAGAATTGGAAATGTTCCAAACAAATGCTGTAAGGAAAACAAAACACACACTGTACGTTCAGTAATCCCCCCCTCCCCTCCCGAAAAACGTGCCGTTTACCGAGATAATGTGGAGAAATAGAGTACGACCTGCCAGGCCACAGACGACAATATGACGCAAGCGCTTTTCATGCTGGATAACTAAGGATAAAGACAAGCACTCGGAATATGTAATACTTATTGCATTTCCATGGACATAATGGTTTCGCGAACGCACCTAAATGTTCCGTTTATGCGTACATCGCCTGTCTTGTTGTAGAGTTGGTATGATCTTATTCTACTCACTACATTCACTTCCTGTTCATGGTTTTATCGCTTTAGTTTATCATCATTATCATCATCATCATCATCGTTGGTGCACTGGTGGGTGCGTCGGAATGGACCGAACACACTCTTCCGAACAAATGAACCTAACGGTAGAACTCCAACAGTTCAGACCTAGCTAAAACAAGCGAAATGACGGCAAATCAAAACGGTAGAGCCTGCATACAGGAATCATGCCATCAGCCGCCACATCAAGTTTCTAACTTACCTGTTGAAGGTCGCCGTTTGAGTTAACTCACGCAAATTATAAAACGCAAGAAAGGGAAACGGTTTGGTACAAAAACTGCTCACTTCATCATGCGCACTGTTCTTGGATGTATCAAAGACCCGAACGATTCACTAACTGAAGGAACCTAGACGCTTATCTTGCGGAAAGACTGGTCGTGTATCAGTACCTTCCGATATGCTATCGCAATAGTCTAAAGTACACATCATCCTGAAGAGCGACGAATGAGAGCTTCATGCGATTTATTTTGCTCCAGGAATTTTCGTAGGATTTAAAAGATATTTGTGAAGAATTTACATACAGCATGTTCTGCGACAGGATAATATTTAGAAAAGTAGGTTAAGTACCAACATTTCGGAAGCGCTGGTACCTACATACCAAAATACATGGCGCCATACTGGAGAAGATGACAATCATCATAAACACCGGTGTGAGACTTACCGGTATGTTCAACCAACAAATACACAAAGTAATTGTTAACACTTACTTATTTCTTATAACACAAACATGTTTCGATACCTAAGTATCATCATCAGGGGGTTGTTCGTATGCTACAAACCAAATGAATGTAATCGATTATACATGTAGGTGTTACACATTAAAAGACTAAAACATTAAAATACCGTAAAAACAGCAAACTGATACACTTCTTAAGTTGTTTTGGTCTTTTAATGTGTAACGTTTACAGGTATAAAGGATTACATTCAATTGGATTGTAACTTTAGCAAACAAATAGCTCCCTGATGACACTTAGGTATTGACATTTTGTGGGAGATACAAGAAATGAGTGAGTGTTAACAAATACTTTGTGCATTTATTGGTTAAACAGAGCTGAAATTCTACGAAATGCACGGTACGCGCTGTATCCAGACCAGTGTGAGAACTTCCAAATGTAGCAAATTACGTACTGCCTAATATAGATTCTAACGCAAAGATTATCTCACAGGGCGAAAATCTGTGGCCTTCACTAATGGAGAATGATCCGGTCAAGTCAGCAGTGCCCCCATTTTTCCATTATAATATTTATTTACTGCAATTGGGATACATCTTCCAGGAGAAAAACCACAGTGTAAATTGGACTATATGTATAATACATAGCCTCTCCAATGCTTCTAGACTAAAAGTGTCAATACTTCCACATATTACGATAACTGACATGCCACCATAATACTTTACTATACACTTATTAGCCATTCTTTCAAAATTCATATCAGATTCGCGGTTTCTTTGGAAGTGAGCCAAAGGCTGATGTAACTGCCCCTTTTGTACCTGTAACACTTGTGGTCAGTGATGGCTGCTGCAGCAGTCCAGATGGTTTCAGTACGTGACCGGCCTGTGCACCTCCTGGCATATTTGGTGCCACCATCGTTCCAAACTGATCCCATTTTGACTTCCGTCGTTTTGCATCCTCTTCTGCTCCTGAACCACTACCTGGGCGCTAAGCTGTACCTGAGACAAATTCAACCTTTGTTTTGTCTTTCCGTTCCTTCTCACGCTTATCCATTTCCGCTTTTTGAACACGAGCTTATTCTTCATAAAATGACTCCTTTCCCCACCGTAACGGGTCATAAGCCTGGGCTGGATAATTAGTACCAAATTCATTAATACTACAAAACTGAATTAGTTTTTCATAAATGCTGGGATTCCGGAAATCTTTACGTTGCTGGATCACATGATTCATGTCCAATCCATTAGATTCCATCTTCTCATACAAACGACTGATCTTCTCTTGAAGCAAATTGGAACAAAGGCCTGTTGGTTCTGGAGGAAGGTGAACACCATCTACAGCATCCCCTTCACCACCCAATGACTTGTGTTTTTCTTGTTCTGGTATGCCTTCGTCATCAGATATAACTGTGTCATCATGGTATGACACTAATCTTGGAGGTATTGCAGGAACTGGTGGTGTTGCAGTATTAGATATGTTGGAATTTATACTATCATCATCATTTGGTGATTTATCAATATCTTCATCGATACCATCTTCTTCACCCTCAGAATCTGTATAAGTGGCAGTCAACGATGCTAAAGCAAAACTCTGGCTAGACATTATGTAAAATTTTGACCCAGCCCCCCAGTGTATATATATAGACTTACATAGTCTTCTCCAATGTAACTGCAGACCTATTTACGATAAGACTCAAGACCATGGCGTAATAAATAAGAGATCTGAAAAGAAAAACAGAGAAAATAGCTATTACAAAGTGCAAAATCTGAAATATGGGGATAAAAAACTTCACACAGCAAATTACCCTTGACACTTAAGGGTTTGGTGCCATGTAGCCTTGCAAAATTAGCCTACATATCTGGGCAACCTGGCCCCCCCATCTCCTACTCTAAACACCACCATGTTTGCTACTGTTTCTACAGAAAGCAACTGCTACAGTAAAATGATCAACATTCATAACATGCAGTTTCTGATAATTCAACCAATGTTCAGTAATACATAACACATTACATCCTTTCCTTCTGTCTGAAGAAAGACTTCTAACTCAGCATATTTACTGCCTCAACTTCTACACCTCCTGGAAAGATGCCTGGACCACCCAGCAAGTATCCAAGTCCTTACACTGACTCACCCCCTAGGATACTGTAGCCAATTGTGTTTATAAGGTTTCACCATTTAGAATATTCAATTCATTTACCTTTCCACACACCTATACATCTTTAATACCAGCAATATTTATAACAATATAAAAATATAATCACAATACATGCCTTTCTACCTGCACTGCTTTCACCTGACATCTTATACAATTCTCTCCATATTAGAAAATCGTCACAGAAGCCTCCACATCATAGTTTCCAACACACATAAATAAAACTGAAATAACTCATTCAAGTATTTCTGTATGAAATAAGGTAAAGCGTCGCTTGTATGTAAAAAATACGGTTAGATGTGGGTTTCTGAACTCAAAAACTACGGTTTGTCCTCGGTTTGTGTTCATAAGTCAAGTTAGGTTTGGGTCTGTGTTTATGTTCATTGCCGACACATCTGATATAGTTCCACCAATGTTCCTTACATGCTTCTACGGCGGTTAGCGTTACACCATAAATGAATATCGAGGTACAAAATCGGGTTAGTGAGCCGATGTTTCCTGTAACACGCTGCTTTCTTACACGTACATCTATTCTTAAGGCATTCCTTGAGAAAATAATTGCAAATTCGGTAACCAATAACCATGTTCGCAGTACTCTTCAAAATAGTTTTCGCTACACAACCAAGTGGCAGAGATATATAATGGCTGTAATATCGTACTTACTTTGATATAAAGCTTGCATTCACGTAAGTGTGCTTCGTGTTCGTGAAGAAAGTGGGAACGAAGGGAGGTAACACTCTTATGTTTACGTTTTACGTTTCAGACATCTCGATAGGAACGAAGAACTAATGACTTTACACGCTTCCTTAAACGGATGAGTTCAAAAAACAAACACCAATACCACACCGAACAGAGAATACATAATTCTACATAACCTTAACGAGAACGCATGACCGTAATCATTACTATCAACACAGTTCCTTTTCTTGTATTATTGTTCCTGTAGTATTGACTGTTTTCACCCTCATGGTCATCCGTGGTTTGACTTGTGACGGGGCGATTTCTCCATGGGTCCTATGGTGCGTTATACTGCTTTCTCTGCTCACGGTGGGTCTAATAATGGAAGGTACTGCTGTGGGTGTCTTTTGTGGCAAGTTTTTTCTCCTTCGATTCCGGTCGGCTGCTGTTTGGTTATCCGTGGTAGATTTGTTGTTGTGCGGTTATTGGAGAACGGGATCTTTGCGAAGTACACGTCGCATAGATACGTCAAGAAGCGCGCGTTACATATGGGGGTTCCAACTGTTGTTGCAGCTTGTATAGGGGCGTCGATTAATCAGATGCAAACATACACCAAGAAACCACTAACCCAATTACACAATCGGGGTTGAGAAGCCAATAGTCTTTTTTTTTGTCACATGACAGCAGAAGAGGTAGTCATTCCAAGAATACCTATACTACCAATAGGTATCCCTAAATCTTAAGGGCAGTCACTGAACTAGATCTATGACATCAATGTTTTGCACATTAACTATCGTATGTTGGTTTTCTAAGAGCAGGAAATAGAAATAAATTGTACATTTTAGCTCCAAATGGAAAAAAAAAAAAGAGTGCTATACATAAAGGGAGGTTATAAGAAACAGTTTATTGCAAATTAACATTTGGTTGGCTCTAAGTATAATAAAACAACCTATGAAAGGGGCCATGCAGTGGTATGTGACTATTATAACAGCCTGCCAAAGGACTGGCAAGTGGATATTAAAGCAGTGAAACCATAATATGAAGGCATATCCAAGAGTTCACAAACTCGCTGCTAGGACAAAGGATGGCAAGTAGTACAGCTTTGTGCCACTGGATGCCAGTCAATCTAGTGAGTCCTTTATCCATAATCCATTGCTTCTTTGCCAGTTGTTTATTTGTGTGTGTTTTAATCGGGATGCGAAATTTTCTGGCTAATTTGTGGGAATGTAGGAGAAGTACCGTGAATTTACTATTATGATCCAGAAACCAAACAGGAGTCCTCTCAATTGAAAAGCCCATCCTCTCCATGTCTGAAGAAAGTGAGGCAAATCAAACATCAACAGCATGTTGGTGATCTCTTTGACTGCAAGTTTATTTTTCATCAGCAGTTTGTTCTTCCAGGCCGGACGGTTAACCAACATTACAACCAGGAGCATTAATGATGTCTGAGGAAGCAAGTCTTCTGAAAATGGAACGGTGTCAGAACCAAGACTGGTTGATTCAACTTAAAAGTACAATGGTACACACCACTTTGCCATTGCAGCATTTTTAGCTGCTAAAAACATTGCTGTGGTCCTCCAACCACTTCAATCACCTAATTTGTGTACTTCTGGTTTCTTCTTGTTCCCCAGAATGAAATAACAGCTATGAGGGCATCATCCAGGTTGTCCCTGACATTCAGGAACAACCACTGACCACTGTACACACAACTGGAAGCAGTCAGTTCCAGGAGTAGCAGAAATGTTGGGCCTGTTACATAAACTAGAAAGGGGACTACTTGGAATGGGAAAACAATGACAAATAATCTCATTAAATTTAGTATCGATTAATGTAGTCCAAGTAAGAATACTCATATATAACTTTTCCTTGTTACTTACATGAAGTTACTGAAACTGAACTTAGTCTTCACATGATAGTTCATAGTAAAAAGGATCTCATTTGTACTTAGAACTTACAGCTTATTGGAAAAAATTTTAATATGGTAATTAAGAAAAAGGAAAAGTAGTTTCTGATTCTATGCAGTATGTTTGTAGTGTGACTAACTTTAGAGGAATGGGTTTCTGTCCACCGTAATGCAGTATATGAACATCAAGACTAATATGTTTAAAAATATTCCCAAGAACTCATTTGGACAAGTACCTGTGTACCACATTCCATTGGAGTATGGTCTTCTATGCAGAATTCTAGACACATGTGACAGTTGAATAAAGAGAGACCAACTTGATGTCACTTGCTTTATTATTTCATTATTAATACATCCATCCTCAGGAGCTTGCGACTTATTTGATGAGTTAGTGCATGGGTTGTATGGTTCTGTAAGGATAGAGGTTGATGCATTAACGTACTTATTTAGTGGCAAGTGTTTAGTCGTGACATGCATGGTTGTTTGAGAAAGCGTGTTTCTGTAAATGTTGGTTGGTGCGGTGTCTTATGGTTATAGAGTTTTCTTTGTGTGTGGTATGTTTTTGATAATGTTTCCTGTACATATTCTGATGTCTTATATATGAGCTTACCCAAAACCACCCACACTTAAGGCAAGACGGTAATCCGATTAGACCAGTGATTAATAACATACACGCCCCTTCATACAAAGCCGCCAAAAGGCTTAATAAGATCTTACAACAACTCCTAAATCTAGACAACCATTACACAATAATAAACTCATCAACCCTAGCACAAGACCTGACACGACTCAACATTAGCAACAAACACAGATTAATAATACTGGACATAAAAGATCTGTATGTTAACATACCAATCGTAGAAACCATTGACATAGCCACAACACAATTGTTGAAATATAATGATCCAGAAACCACAGCATAAATTTGTACACTTCTAGGAGTAATATTGCAACAAAATTACTTTATATTTCAGGAGCAAATTTACCAACCCAATAAAGGAATAGCCATGGGCTCACCCATATCGGGCACAATAGCAGAAATATTCCTACAATACTTAGAACACATCTATATCAGACCCCTCATAGAGACCAAACGCATACTGTTTTACAATCGGTATATACATGACATCCTCATCATTTATGATACCGATACAACCAATCACGACTACCTGACACAATACACCAACACAATGCACACTAATTTACAATTTAACACAACACTAGAATCCAATGGCTACATCAACTTTCTCGACCTCACAATAATCAGAAGAAACACACACATAGAAATACGCATACACCGAAAGCCGAAAACTACAGATACCACTATACATTTCAAATCCACCCACCCCAATGAACACAAATTGGCAGCCTACAGATATCACATACAAAGGATGCTCAACCTACCACTCAAAACAGTACAACAAGAAAGAGAATGGGTAACAATCCTTCACATCGCCCAACAAAACGGCTTCCCACCCACAGTAATACATAAACTAAGGCATCAGATAGAACATAAAACAAAACACACCACACCACACGACAGCAAAAACAAGAAATGGGCAACATTTACATACATTTCCCCACAAATACGCAAGGTCACAAACATATTCAGAAACACAAACATAAGGATAGCATATAAATGCCACAACACCATAACCAACCTGATTAAACTGCCCAGAGACCACTACACCCAGCCCCACAGTAAATGGGGAATCTACCAACTGACATGTAACACGTGTAATCTGTCATTTGTAGGCCAGACTAGCTGCAGCCTGAACATATGGTTCCAAGAACACATACGATACATTAGATACAACAATCCCCTATCAGCTTACACCCTACACATTCTACAAAACCAACACGAATACAGCCAAATGAATAGCACTATGACCCTACTCAAACCCCTAAATAACCCAAACTTACTCTTGCCGTATGAACAATACGATATCCAATCCCTCCACCATGAAGGCAAACTCATTCCAGAGCAGAACCCAGGAGAAATAAACCCCCTATTCCAAACGGTCATTAACCCCCAACCTCCACATTCCAATTGAACAGACCAGTAGTGCTTCAGCCTGCATACGGATACCACACCACCACAACGCAAAACCAACACACATCGAACCAGGTATGTGTAAGCTCATATATAAGACATCAGAATATGTGCAGGAAACATTATCAAAAACATACCACACACAAAGAAAACTCTATAACCATAAGACACCGCACCAACCATCATTTACAGAAACACGCTTTCTCAAACAACCACGCACGTCACGACTAAACACTCACCACTAAATAAGTTTGCTAATGCATCAACCTCTACCCTTACAGAACCATACAACCCATGCAATAACTCATCAAATAAGTCGCAAGCTCCTGAGGATGGATGTATTAACATCAGAAACATGTTGAGCAGTAAATAATGAAATAATAAAGCAAGTGACATCAAGTTGGTCTCTCTTTATTGAACTATCAAGATGATGCACGGTCCAATAAACATAAGAATATGTGACAGTGTTTCAACTGGACACCGACTACTGTTTGGATTAAAAAGGCATGATATTCTGGAGGTAGGTTCTGTCTCTGTGTTCAGATTAAAGGAATGCAGAGCCTCATTCAACCTCCAAATTACCATGCATTTTTATCCAATGATCATTGTTCAAATAAAGTAATTTCATGATGACAGATCTAGGTAACGCCAATTGTTTTTCTCTGAAATTGCTATTAATACTTCATAGCATACCAGACATGAAAGTATCAGTAGTTGTAAGCAACCTAAATGCTACGGTACTAGATCTAAATGCTGGGTGTGATATGCAGCAGACCATAATTTAAATGGGAGATGCATAAGAGCAGCCATAACTGGCTGTCAGCTATCATCAATGTTCAGCATTATAACCTAACCCGGCTCATCAGTCGTTTCATATGTCTTAATCTCAGGGAATCTAAGTGTTCTAAGTATCAAATCGGGAAAAAATAACTGTACACCATAAAGTATTCTTCGTATTATTTCACGAGATTATTAAAGTTTACAGATGTTTGCGTGTATGGCGGCGCCATTGAAAATCTATGCACTATTAGCCTTGTATCATGTACACAACTTCCCACATCCTGGGTGGAAACAGACTGCTTGCTTACGTTAAGGTTTCAAACTCGCGCAGTTCAAATCCAACCCCCCTTAAATATTCTTACTCTTCCCAATTGGCTAACTGTTTAAATCCTACTACTCCCTAATATAATCAACAGTCAAAATTTGAATACTTTGTTTCTATTGGCTGACTTACGAAACACTGTTCCCGTATCACACTAGCATAATCTTCCCGTGTCTTACTGGTCTTCTCTCTCTCTCTCTCCCTCTCTGTCACCTTCTCACTCTCTCTACCCTCTATCCCAGTAAGGTGCTATACAAATCCGTTACACTCGCCATTCCACCCAAACTAAATTACTGATTAAAATAAATCCACCCAATCTACAAATATAAAACTTTAACACCTCATAGAACTTAAACTAACTATAATGGTTATAGCATTTTGAGGATCACACTGTGTATTATGACTATATGATGTACAGTGCCACAGTGTTAATATATAAAAAAATTCAACGTGCTGACAGTGACTCCAAACATTTTATCCACAAACTTTTTTTTGGTTCCAAAAATACAGTCATAATTCCAAACAAAATCTAAAAGGTACATTGGCTGGTGTATAAATGACCGTTCAAACCATACTGTAGGCATTTTATGTAGAATATTATACAAACCTCCAGACAGAGGCCTCTGTAAAACCTCTGTTCTCTAGGCATGCATTTTGTGGCAGCCTATACCTGGCTATTTCGGTGAGACAGTTGTCCTTGATGTCTCTTAGTGCATGTCTTCCTGGATCCCCTAGCAGAATAAGTTTTCCTTGACATCTGATGACATTCAGCCACTTCAATAGCTGTCCAGTAAATTCAGCATCATATACCATATCTCCTAGCAGAATGCAGTTCCATTTTTCACAGCACTTCCCAACAAGATTCTTGGTACACACATCAATGCTCACATCATTCAAAGCAGCATTCATCTTAATTGCAGTGACAGCAACTGCAAAGAAAACTAAGCAATAAAATCTTGTCTTTCTTCAAGTGACAGATGTATCATCATCCACTGACATATCTGTCCATGTGGGTTGTCCTGTGACAATACTAAAATCTTCTATACTTGCACTCTGATTTAATGTAGAGGTAGAGTGATTAGCTCTCCTGCTTCATACAAAGATATGGTGTTTTGTTCTCAGCCCAGAGGCCAGCTACCCTGATCAAGGATTTCTGTATTTTTTCTCAGTCACTATACTCAAATGCTGTCTAACAGTAACATAACTGTTTAAAGCTCTGTAATATCTGTACCACCTGTTGTTACATTAAGAAATGTACAATTTCAGTATACTAGTTATGTACTTTGTATGATTCTCTCTATAAAGCAATGTATTTTCCTATATCAGTGTTCCTCAAATGCCAGGCCACAGCCCGTACTGAGCCTTGGCATCAATTATACCAGGCCGCGAGAGGTTCTCCTGGAATTTGTCATTTTAGTTTTCTAAGCAATTTTCATGAATAAATGTTTCATAGTGCAAATATTCTGAGGAGAATAATATTCATGAATGTGTCAAAAAACTCAGACCCAGATGTTGGCCTGAGGAAACTACAATATGCTACAAGATTTCAATAGTCCATTGATTGATAACTAATTTAAATGTAATTTTATATTTGTCAACATGCCACACCGTACACATAAGTGTACTGATACTCTTTATGATTATGCCATAATTAATTATTAATACTTATGTTAGTTTAATG
>Ga0123352_10017531_pt1 | contig 11413 bp, 6 predicted proteins | sample TergutLab28metaG_FD_89700 | JGI IMG/M metagenome (GOLD analysis project Ga0123352, IMG submission 89700) | Labiotermes labralis P1 segment gut microbial communities from Petit-Saut dam, French Guiana - Lab288 P1 | ecosystem: Host-associated > Arthropoda: Insects > Digestive system > Gut ... | reverse complement strand
GCCAATATCTCCGTAACCATTGAACTTTGGATATAGGTGTTTTGGGTTATATCGTTATAGTTTGACCTAAGGAACACTCTCCCGAAGTTAGGTCCTTTCCTCCTGGGACACCCTGTATATAGGACCATCAAACTCTGGAACCAACTACCTACAGAGGCACTAGAGACACTCCCCTCTATATAACTTATTTTTAAAAAGAGTGTTAGGAAAGTAATTATATGTGAAGTGAAGGGATTTGAAGCTTGATGATAAAATGTCTAAAAGCGAAGGGAAGTAAAATAAGGGAGTGAAGTGAAGATCTTTGGTGTGTATACTATCATGAAATTATAATTATGAAGTTTGTGTGTGGGTTTCTGTACAGTATGTCTTGTCTCATTGTTTCATTGCCATTTGCTCTATGTCTTTTGCTTTTTGGTATGTTCTAATTAATTGTTTTTTGTTTTTTAATTTTTCATTTTATGTTTGTTTTCTTGTTTTGTATTGTTTCTCTCCATGCATATAGTTGTTTATTTTCTATTTGTGTACAATTTTATTGACCACTGCCACTGGGTAGAAACTCATTTGCAGTTAATAAATATCATCACATCATATCAAAATTCTCAAACCAATGTTTCTCATATAACATGTTCACAGTTTGTTTCCTTAATTTATATAATGTGTAACACCAGTGACTGTTAAGGTAGCTATAACAGAGAACCTAAAAGAATGTGGATTCAGTCAAGGTCTACTTTACTCAAGGTACAATCCTGGCACTGCAAAGTGTGACTGAGAAAACCATAAACAATCATATCAGGATCATATCAAGGACCTCCCCAAAAAGCTGGAATGGTAACCAATAAATTGAGATGCTAGTGTGTTGACACTTATTAATCTTGCAGATTTAATTATTTACCTTTAACAACTGGACAATTTGGATTGTTAGGTTCTTGAAGTCGCTGTAAGGCCATGACAGCCTGAGCTCGAACAGCTGGAACCTTATCCTTAAAACAGACCAGCACTAGATAAATAAACTAACACACAAAACCTCTATCATTGCAGCCTACACAACACAACAAGTACTCGCTAGCTCCTGAAGATGGACATATTAACATCTGAAACATGTTGAGCAATATATAATAAAGCAAGTGTCATCTAGTTGGTCAACTTTTATTCAATTATTCAAAGAACAGCATGTACACATTTACTCCATAAAAGTCAGTGGTTAAATCATTGATCAAGTTATGGACACTACTGCACTTGGACATCTAAGAATGGTTGTATATTAGTTCTGTACCGCAACAGTATTCTGCAGCCAAGTGGGTCTTTCAGTAAATTTAATGCCACTTTCTCCTGGTTATATACTGTGGTTCCAAACACTTTGACGACGGAACTCTACTGGTGACACAGACATAAACAGATATAAAATCACAGAACATCCAGCAAATCATATGTAATACGGCAATGTGTAATTAAATATGTCAAAATCAATGTCTTAGTACCATATTACCGTATATTCTCAAATCTAATCTGCACCCGAATCTAATCCGCACTAGTTTTTGCCGATTTCTTAAATGAAAAATCTGCACCTATGGGAGGACGATGGTGAAGATAAAGATAATAGTGACTGGGTGATGGATAAAGATTCAGTTATGAGTGTTGAAGGTGAGTCTGATGAATAATAAATTATAAATATTATATTATATTATATATTATAAATAATAAATAAAATAATAAATTATTGTATTGTATTGTTCTTACAGCACGTACAGGGCTCTATCATTTTTCCAAAGTCCAGCTCACGACCACGAATCTAATCTGCATCTGATTTTTTAACCTTCTGAAACTGTAAAAATGGTGCAGAAAGATTCAAGAATATACGATATTTTAGTAATGCACCTTACAAATTCTTGTCTTTCTTTAATGTGCCTCACCTGAAGTCGCTCCAGCATATTTTTACAGATTCTGTTGCACATATTATCATCAAGGGATGCTTCTTCTCCCAAACTGCTCAGTATTTTGTTAATAAATTGGCAAACCCTAAACCGAACATTCTGGTTCCTGGTCTGATGTATCTGAAAAGTAGTTCATCATCTTAAATAAAACAACTCAAAGCTAAAAGCCTTTAACTACAAATAAGAAACATGTTAGATCAAATGTCAAACATCCCTGTCTTGGACTGCTCAGATACTGAAGACAGAGGCAGTAAGCTCCTTCAAAATAGTGGTAATTATTTATAAACTGACACAGCTTCAAATTCCAGAAGACTTGAATCTTCATTATCAGAACCTCAAATTTTACATTTATGAGGTGTAGTGTAAAGGATGAATTGTTAAAAAACTACCATAGGAAACAAACAATAAAACAGTACAGACGGAGATAACAATTTATAAATTATTCATGAAGAATTTCTTTGTCTCAGCTCCAAGTTGTTTAAATGACAGATTGTGTACATGCAGAGGGACATGTCATAGAAAAAAATCTGCTTCCACAGCTCTTTACAAATCAAAACTAGATTTGTACCAGGATTAAGTGGTATTGCTCAGCCAATGAAGCAATCCCTGTACAGGCCTGGACAGGTCCTGAGGGTTCCAGGAGGTTGAGGTTCCCAGATTTCAAGACAATCGGGACATGAAAGTAGCAAGGTCGTCAGCCCTAGGCACCAGCCACCATGGCTCCCCAGGAAATATTCCTTGTACACATTCCTGTTAGAGGCTGAGCCGACCCCAAGACCACAGTGTGGCCAAGAGGATTATGTCAATGAAAAACTCCAGTGACACCATCAGGAATCAACCCCACAATTTTCCAGCTTGCAGCACAGTGCCTCAACCAACTGCACCACTGCAGGTCCTAAATTTTTCACAGTGACAACTAACATTTGTGGATCCTCAGTATGGCATTTCCTTCATGCCACCATTCTGGTATCTACAATCTTTGAAACATTTGTGCACCCCGGCACTATGGTATGTCTTACACAAAAAATGTTATGTTGAGTGAAGCTTACTGTTAACTCAGTATCAGGTGCAATTATGTCAAAAAATCATGTACACAGACCTCACTGTAGTAGTATGAACATACAATTGCAACACACTCATGAAGATCTTGCATCACTGCTGTAGCATACTGATTATAGCTGAAGTCTTACGATTAATTCTGGCCTACCTTAAGAAGAAAATTAAACACTTTTTTCAGGAAAGGGGGTATGTCTTCATCATCACTATCATCATCATCTTCCATTTTTTCTTGGCAGTCATATAAAGAAACGCAGAACTTGGCTGCGAAGTCAAGAGCACGTTCCACTGAAGCATGCTTTTCTCCAATCAGCAACAAGGTTTTCAGACAGTTGACAAAATCTTCAAAGAATTTTTCCAATGGTAACTGGCACACAACAAATTAAAACAGGTGTCAATGGTGGTCTCAAACTTGGCCATCTGCATGGCTCAGTGTAGGTGATAATGCATCAAGGTCAAGAACTAGATGCTTTTCACGCATCACCAAAAAGCCTGTTTCACACTGGCATTCTCTACAGTGCCAGCTATAAGAGTATACACTCATGTTTTATACAGCTGATTTTCTGAATCAATCATATCTCCTGCACAACAATTTCATATTTGTGAGTATTGTGTTCTACTGACTACTGTTAGGTTGTCGTTATTGTTCTCTTTTCCAGTTTGCTTAATTGTAAATATTGAGTTGAATCAACAATACTTTATCATAAAATTTTATGGGTTGGAAGAGTGACAGGATATTACATCAACTAGTTTTCAAAACCTTGATCTGTTTGTTATGTGACCATAACAGGGTTTGCCCAGTTCATTCATCCTTACAACTAGTATAAATTGAGAGTTTTGAGATGAGGCAATTGGCCTCATGCCCAACTGCCAGATTTTATGGAGGACTGATATACTGCACCTCTACCCAGACCTGCCCAGCAAGTGAGGCCAACCCAACGAAAGAGCAATGACATACTATCAAAAACAGTGGCTATTACCTCACAAATTTTCTGCAGCATTAATGTCACTGTATACTGTTACAGGAAAGATTCTTGTACAAAGTTGAGAGCATAAGACAAGAACAAGCCAGCTGTTGTGAGGCAGACTATAGGAAGATCTTTTTAGACCATCCAGCAAATTGTTGAACCTGTCAAGCAGACAATTTTCACACTCATCTCATCAAGCCTGGCCATGGAGATTTCGAATGCCAGTAGCATCAACATTACAACATATCCTGGAAATGTTCTTTGTCATTATTCTCAGGATGATGTTCAAGCCTAGGAGCAATTTCATGCCACTTTTCTGCAAGTTTGCTCTGGCAAATTGTTGAACAGCTACCAAGAAGTTAGTTTACAGATCACGTTACTTCGCATCCTGCTACTACACATGGCCTCAATAATAAACAAGTCATTCAGACTGTCATGTTATTTTACTGTTTTGGACTACAATGTGAGAAACATGCTGAAACAAAATTTGTGTAAAATAAGTATGTGAAAAGAGGTTAAAAAAAAAAAAAAGCAGGAAAGAGATTATGGTATAAATTTCAGGTTGCCACACTTACATGCAGAGGGATTATTAAGAGAGCTGTAAATAAAGTAGTATATGGTGTGTTTACTTAATGAAGAAAAATATAACTGGAACACTGAGTGTTCAAAGTAACTTCTTATGAGGTCTGTCCGGAAAGTATCCAGCCATTATGAATATCTCAAGAACCAGTCGAATAGTCTTGATGTAACTTGGCAGCCAGTCAGTGGAGACCTTACTGCGCAACTGTGAACAGTCACTTTCCCATGGGTCTAGCAAGTTGGCAGTGAGACACCGGCAACTGAGCTTGTGTGCTGTGTGACCGTTGCATTCACAATGACCGAGCGAGCAGACCAGTGAATCTGCATCAAGTTCTGATTCAAACTTGGACATTCGTCCACGGAAACTATTCCAATGATTAAGAAGGCTTTCAGGGATGATTCTATGAGTAAAGCCCAGATACAATTGTGGTACAAAAGCTTCAAAGGTGGTTGGGAATCCGTGCAAATCGATAAACGTTCTGGAAGGTCTTCAACAAGCAGAACACCTGAAAATCTTGAACGCATGTGGGCTGCAATCAACGAAAATCAGCAATTGAAAGTGTGAGAATTAGAAGCATTAGGGATTCTACGGACTACTGTATCAGAGATTTTGAAGGAGGATCTTGGCATGAAACATGTGGCAGCAAAATTTCTTCCGTGGCTCCTGTCACAAAAGTAGTAGGAATTTCATGTTGAAGTTGCACAGGCTTGCTTGAAACCACTAACAAAGACACAGATTTCCTCAGAAAAGGTCATGGGTCTACGGCTATGACCCTGAAACAAACACTTTGTCTTCCCAAAGGAAGTCACCTGAGTCTCCACATCCACAAATGGCACAGCCAAGGCGCAGCAACATCAAGGCCAGGTTGATGAATTTTTAAATCATGAAAGTGTTATCCACCATCAGTATGCTCCTCCATGTCAGATAATAACGAAGGAGTTTCACATCAAAGTCCTTTGCTGGCTGAGGGATGCAGTAAGAAGAAAACAGCTGCAGTTGTGGGCAAATAGTGACTGGCAGCCTTATCACAACAATGCACTTGCCCATTCTACAGCTCTCATGCAGGTTTTTTTGGGCAAAACATCACATCACCCAGGTCTGTCAGGCCCCCTAAAGCCCAGATTTGGCTCCCTACGACTTCTGGCTTTTCCCAAAGCTAAAATTGCCGTTGAAAGGAGGAGATTTGTGAAAGCAACAGTCACACAGTACACAAGCTCAGTCAATGGCATCTCACTGCCGAATGACTAGCCCCATGGGAGTGACTGTTCATGGATATGCAGTAGTCTCCTCTGACTGGCTGCCAAGTTACACCAAGGCCATGCAACCCATTCTCAAGATATTCAAAATGGCTTGATACTCTCCAGACAGACCTCATACAGAGGTAACAGGAATGCATGCATAACAATAAACATTTCCAGTATATGTGGTAATCTGGGTAGGTTTCGCTTGCAATGTGTAAAGCCTGAAGGCATGTCAGTCACACTTGCAGTAGGAATCACTGTAGGGGTCACCAATGGGAGAGGCATCTGACTCTTCCACCTGAAGTTTTTAACAATTTATGGGATGCTCTAAAAAAATCTCACTGTATAATGCCAAAGAATTGGAAAGTATTTACACAGGTTTTCTACTGAAATATAGTTGTAAGGAGATGCCGTCCTATACTCAGAAAACCAACATATTATGCACATGCGCGAGCAAGCCCACCACATGCATGCGCGTGTGCAAGCAAGCAAGCAAGCACGCAAGCGCGCGCGCGTGCACACACACACACACTTCTACATATTACTTCATCACTAAAAAGAATGGTTGTAAAAAACATATGAATATATATTACTAAAAGGGATAACTAGAACAAAAAATTTCCACACTATTGTAACATTGGTCTAAATTTGCAAAATACAAATACAGTAGGGTCTCATTTTATAACAGTTCAGTTTACGACCTTTGTCGAGTAGGACTAAGCATTCCCGACTTGTGGTGCGTCACTGTTGCAACATGAGCATCCTTTCTCTAGTTAAGTGTGCTTCTAGCTCTTTTCTGATGTGCATGTGTTTCTTATTTTTCTATTGTAGTGCAGTTCTTTTAAGTTGATTGCGATTTTTCCACCCGCGACATCCATCAAAAAGACGGAAAGGAACAAAAAATATTATTAAAATATTACCACTTCAATTTTACATGTTGGAAGTTTTTATATATTTTTTAAGGAAAACAGCAACATTATCCTATCATTGTCCACTCTTCCAAGTCATTTTTAGAATCTCAGTACAGGTAGGCCCAGTCCACTATTAGCAATACAACTTCATAAAAGCAGCAGTGACTGAAGTACATCTAAAATGTAAAATACTTCTACTTGATGTATGCAGCATGCATTTTGTATAGTTTATTATTTAGACCAACTAATGCACAACAAGTATATTAACAATGAATTTTAAATCTTAAGTACTCCTACATGTTGCAATTCACTTACATCATCATCTTTAGGGAGACTTATTTTCTATTGACTAAAGTTACAAAATCAGTAAGGTTATAAATTCAATAGAATCAATAGATTAAAATGTTTACACAGGTGATCATTATCAATGATTGATAAAATATAATCAATAAAACACTGAGAACTGTATCAATTATTACAATTACAGTATATGGATGCTGTTAACTGGGTAGCTGCATATGCAATCAATAAAATCTGTAAATTTCTTATGGGTGCAATCCTGCAAAGAATTAATATAAATCATGATAAGCTGGTGAAAAGATAATTAGTGAAGTTAAGTTGTGTCATATGTGATGGACCTACCCTCTATTTGGAGTTTCTTGTGTGCAGGTATGATGAGAACTAAACTGGGATTAGATGTCGAGTAATGTGGTGTATTCTGGGTATCGTCTTGCGACATTACCCAAGGTGTAAATAGGGTTAAGGTTGTTGACCCTATGATATATTGATCGAGGAACAGAGGGTCAATGAACATCCTTAACCCTCATAATAACTTGGTTAATGTCTGCTAGTCTGCTAGAGGGAAAAAAACATGTCAACCTCCAGATAGAATGTAAAACCTTCCCATCGTACATGCCCTGTTGAAATCATAAAAGAGTTGCAGTGCTGATACAATTTAAATGTTAGAACAATAAACCAACCACATACCTGTAAAATGTAACTTATATTTACATTAAAGATATCAACCCTGCTACATGTTTTGGCTGATTAACTAGCCATTCTCAGGCTGTATATAAGAATTCAGAAAGATGAAAGCTACAGGTGCATTATTATTCTCTGAAGGTTGAGATCCCTATCTTGTTACATGCATGTATAATATCAAATGTAAAGGTCAAAGGTAACATAAAAGATTATAATTACAAGATTATTGTGTGTAATATATATGTATAAATAATACATGTAGTATAATTCTACAACATAATAGATGGTATTTTATTAAGATGAAGCACAACTGAGGCCATCCTCCAGTGTAAAATAGTCAAATTCACAGACCTGTAAATGTTAGGGTATCTTATACAAAACTGCTGCACTCATAATCAAAATATATAACTACAATTAGTGGAAACTAAATTATAGTATTATTTAATTTTTGTGAATTTTTGGAATAACTTAAACAAGTAAAAAAGTTCAGATTATTTTGAATCAATTTATATGTTGAAATGACAATCATAAATGTAGGATTTACGTCATAAAAGTTTAACTGCTTTATAATAAAGCTGTTAAAGTAACTGGTGCATAACACAGACATCCAGTGCTCTACACATAACTTGTTCTTCAGGTCTTGCTGTCTACTGCACTCTCTTAAAACAGAGTGGTCATTCTTTAGAAGATTCTGCGCAATTTGCGCTGTTGCTATTATTTTGAAAAAGAATACATACTCTTTAAATATCTTCGCACAATTTTGTTAGTCTGTCCCACATATCTAGCACCACAATCGGGATTGCTCACCTGTTATGCACCGCTTGCAATGTCAACTACATCGACAAACAGTCCAACAACCACAAGTTCGTGTAGCACCTACAAGTCAATAATACAAAATTTGATATAAAAAATGCATGAAACAGATATTACCTTTTCGAATTGCAGTGTTAGCTTCTTGATCAGCTCTTTATGGGAGGTGGTATTAAATTGAGAATTGTAAAATAATAAATGTATTCCTACATATCTCGTAGACTGATGAGTTTGGGTGTTTCTTGTTCGTCTACTCATATTCACCAACAACCACTCGAAATATTTAGGTCTGCAACATTCACCTCGCACCATACGTTACCGACTTTCAAAGTTTCGCTTCTCCAGGTTCCAACTCCACAGGCTTGTCAACACGTTTCGCGCCAAGCAGGCACGGAATACCTGTAAACCAGGGTTCGTTGAGTAAAGTTACCCGCACACGACGCCAGTATCTGGAGTATCATTCATATAGTAGCAGAGTTCGTAAGTAATAGTACTGTAAGCGTCGAAAGACTGAACTCTTTTAAACAGAGACGTGACACAACTGTAACTAATCTATAGATGGCCAAAACGGGTCCGTAATGTGAACGAATACATTCTTGACCGATCCACGTGGTTATCCATTCATTCAATACGATCGCTGCATTCGATTTATCACGCAAGTATATAATTACAAGCCAGGCCCGGGTTTCTAGGTTTTGTCATTCGATATAACGACAATAATAATACATTGCCTGGAACTCACAGAAGTATACAATAGCATAATTTGTCTGTATTGCAATAGATTCAGAATGATTTTAGTTTTTTCACAGAAAGTGGCACTCTAGCCTTCCTCATCCCTCCGAACGACGTGTAAGAACAGACTCGTGACATAGGAATCGCAAACATTGCGTCCGTTAGCCGCATGTTTATAAAACGAACCGTGTTACCAAATACGTCGGCTAACGAATATCACTGACTTTCATCTATCTTGTCATATGTGCTTTTTGGCACAAAAAGGTAATGCGCACTGAAATGCAGATGCCGTAAACGACATACGTAACGTGAATGCTGAGCGACGGATGAATTGGGAACCGATGGAGACAACTCTATCGGATTCGGGACGTAAGGAAATATTGAATGGTAATGACATGGGTTAGGAGTTACGCGGACGGCAGAGGACTTAGTGGTCAAGACAGAGCCGAGGAACTTCGGACGAAAAAAACGCGGACCGATGTATGTCGTAGGTTAGTGAACGCAGACCCACAAAAACCCACAGTGTTTATTAACTGGGAACTGTTGAACAAGAAAGAGCCGTGGGATCCATGAACAAATAGAAGTACGGACTTTTGAATCATTTGTGATCCGTGCTGGTGCATGAGATACGTTAGTGAACAATAATTGCCTGCTGATCGAGGCAGGTTGAACTATTAACGAAGAACGCTTCCGTTCGGACTTAACCGAAAGGCAAGTCCGCGTAGTCGGGACCTGAATCTCCTTAGACCGCCAGCTTATTCGTATAGGAACGTACCTTTGAAAATCCGACCATCACACGACGCTAAAGAAGTACTCGCTTTTCTAAAGCAAGAGAGAGAGTGAGGTGAGTCGGTTTTGGTCAAACACCACTTTGATCCATGACGCTTGCTTGTGTGCCGATACGTAATATGAAACTGTAACTGAATGCACACACAATACTAAGCAAAGATGCGAAAGCTGCCCGTGCATAATGTGAATAATGTGAAACGTAAGCGTGTAACCAGACACAAATAGCAAGCCTTCGTAAATGGGGAGATAGTAACAGATCGTTTAAACGAAGCCTAAGCCAGCCTAAGTTCCTCCCTGAATGTAAACGACCAAGTTTCACAGCCATGCACAACAGGCAACATTGCTATTCTTTATATTTTAACGATATATATATATATATATATATATATATATAGAAAGAGAGAGAGAGAGAGAGAGACTAAAGAAACGTAAGTCTTTTGAAGATGTGAACTTAATGTCACGCAGGGCATCATCCCACTGGTGAAAAATGAGGAAAACTTCAGGAAAGGAAAAACAATGATTGACATATCCATGAACACGTACGGCCAGTAGTCCTCTGCTTGTGTGGTGATGTTGGCTGTCCTGTGCACTAGATGATCTGTGGTCCTGTGTGAGTCGTTTTTTACAAGGAAAGATGCCATTTGATTTCAGAACGCACTAATCAAATGTCCCAATGTTGTTTATTTATATCTAATGGAAGAGTGCTTCACGGGAATGGCAGACGATTGGCAGGGGTGTATTAGTTCAAGGTAACAATGTGTTTAAAACGTTATCGGTATAGCATATGTCGCAAGATTGGCGACGTGGATGTAGAGTGTTAATGAGTGTGGAAGTGTGCAAGTTAGATGATTATCATTTCTTATATTTCAAGGAAAGATGCCGAAAGTAACACTTCAATTGCCGTCAGTTCAGTAACGGCACTTGATCTAGGCATGTGGGAATTTATAAGCTCAGTTGTCTTCTGTATGGATCCAAAATACCTTTATTAGTTAACTTGTTCAGACCAGCTGGAAACTGAAGTATATACTCAAAGCTCGAAAGAACATCACAGGCTGTTGTCTTAATGAAAGTTACGGGTTTGGAATAAATTTGCGTTTGATCATTGGCAACTCTATGAATTGGCATTTCGGTGCTCAGTTCAGGAAATATATTCAAATTAAGTCTAAGTTGCTGCAGAAGTGATATGGGTCGATCCCCCCCCCCCCCCCAGCAAGCGAGGGGGGTTTGAACAAAATATCGGGAGATGGGGTTGGCGTGAAATAATTTATTTTTTTCAGAAAAATTTTTGTGTCCAGAATTCTACTACTTCCAAACTTTTTTCGCCCCCCCGCCCCACTTCTTGGGGGGGGGGGGGGATCGACCCATATCACTTCTGCAGCAACTTAGACTTAATCTGAATATATTTCCTGAACTG
>Ga0123352_10017530_pt1 | contig 11414 bp, 7 predicted proteins | sample TergutLab28metaG_FD_89700 | JGI IMG/M metagenome (GOLD analysis project Ga0123352, IMG submission 89700) | Labiotermes labralis P1 segment gut microbial communities from Petit-Saut dam, French Guiana - Lab288 P1 | ecosystem: Host-associated > Arthropoda: Insects > Digestive system > Gut ... | reverse complement strand
TGCTTTTTTTTTGTACTTTAGATGCCGGACTGCTGGCTAGAAGTCAGTACTCGGAAGGTCCTGCGACCGGCCATCTCGACACAGGTTTTTCTTGGTTTCCCTGTGCCTAAAAGCAAATTCTGAGATGGTTCTCAAGATTCCAAGTTGCCACTACATGCTTCTCATGTAGCCCTCCCGACTTAAATTTAGTAGTAACCAATTAAATGTTTTGTTTACACGTAAAATAACCACTGCCACCGGGTAACAACCCAACTGCAGTAAATAAATACTATTATTCCCATTGACGTTCACATAAAAGTTGTGTTCAGAGGAAAAGATGTCTGACACTGGACTCTGGTTTTATAGTACCTGACAGTTCATGTATATGACACGCGATCGAACCTTCCAGAGTCCTTTCAAAATCCCGGAAAGCGATCATTCCCAAATATCATAATTCGCTAAGTACCCGCTACAGTTAATATTCATTCCTTTAGTCTCTCTTGTGTAAGGTCCATAGCTTCTTCCAAAGACAGTTCTCGGGAGAGGCCGATCTAGTACTTCCTCTTTCAAACTCAGTACTTTCCTGACGTGACCTAAGAGCTGCTTCAGTCTTCTTCCTCATTTCCTTTTTCGTTCAGTTCTTTCTTCAATTACGTGTTTTAAAATGAAGTTTCTACGAAACACCTGAGCAATCCGGCTAACCTTCCTTCGTTTTGCTGTATGTAGGATGATGTTCACAGTGTGTCGTTAACTTTCCTACGGTCCATCTATCTAAAGACCGCTAGCCTGAGGCGGAATTAAGGCCAGCTCTATCCAGTGGATAAATCACACAATTAAAAAGCAATCAAATCTACTACAATTCATAACTAACATAACCTAATTTATAAAATGAGCGTTATAAAGTCTTAAAATGTATATCAACCATTTCGTTCTTCTTATAATGATGTGTATTAAAAGATGAACATAATCGTAGTGTAATTTCTTCTTCTTCTTCTTCTTCCTCCTCTTCTTCTTCTTCTTCTTCTTCGATGGCACTACAGTCCAAAGCGACCCTTCGCCACCTTACTGGATTTCTCCCAGTCAGCTCTGCTTTTTTGACGTCTCTTTGCAAAATTGTAATTTTGCATTTATTAATACCTGCTTGTACACAATTCTATCATTTGTTTTTTGGAGGTCCTCTTATTCGACTTCCTTGAGGATTACTTTTAAATACTTGGCATACTTTTAATTTACTATCCATTCTGTTAACACGACCAGTCCAATTCAACTGACTTACTCTGACAAATTAAAGTACATCTAAATCTCCAAGACGCTTAAGTAATTTTTTATTATATAGCTTTCTCCAATTTTCATTTACTTTACACTGTGTACCGTAGTATAATATAATTATAGGCTTAAATGTGGTGGAGGGATGTTGCATACTAGTACTTTCTTGATTTACTTAATGCTTCCAGTTGGTATAACTTTCAGTCTCTTGGCTGTGTATATCGAACAGAGATGAAAAGAAAAGGTTCAAAGTTTTTATTTAGAACAGACCTTCAATTTCGGACGTGTATGCACTGGTCAATATACAAAGTATACGTTGCGATTCTTTGTGGTAAACCGCGTAAAAACCTTCTCTTTTTCCACTGATCGATACGGCCTTGAAGTAAGGACTGGTTGATTTTTTTTTTCTGTGTTTAGATGCTATACACACCTTTCTGGAGTGCATGTGAGTACTAATTGAAGGCTTGAAGAATGGTAGGAGTGAATTTGTGTGTGTGTGTGTGTGTGTATGCGTGCGTGTGTGCGTGCGTGTGTGTGTGTGTGTGTGTGTGTGTGTGTGTGTGTGGCCTTCTGCGACAATTTTTACAGGCCTACTTGGCAATCGCTCTACACCACTTTCTTGAATCGACACATCAAAAAGCGTGACAATGCAGGATATAACAACTGACTATTTACGATACCGGAATCTTTCGTCTTACCTCGACTATCAAGAACGTAAAATCCATACTTTACAAAATTACCCTTATATTTCTGTTTTCATGTGTGGGATTGAATCTCGAAGTCTCTTCAAGATTTTAAACCCAATGGGAAACAATATTATAGTCTGTAAACATTTTAAAGTTAACAAAGTAGTTAAAGTGTTTGAGAAGAAGATGCTGATAGCTTAAGAGACAGAATAAACAAGAAATTAGTCGATGCTCGTAATAATGACCCTTATCAAATGCTTTTATGATCACGAATTAAAAAATTATAAAATATGTAGAACAATCTACAGGCGTTCGAAAGACTAAAACCCCAATAAGGAGTCTTCATCGGTAAACCTTAGCTTATGGAACCACTTCGAAAACATAGAGTACATGGGAGCTCAATACTACGAAGAATCTTAAAAGGAGGTTAAGGACGGTGTGGACTGGTTTCGTCTGGTTCACGGCAAGTAGCGAGCTCTTGTCAAAACGGTAAAGAATCTTCAGGTTTCACAAAAAGTAAGGGGGGAGGGATTTCTTAGGGAGCTGCGCAATTATTAACTGTTCAAAAAGATCTGCTGCGTGGATACAGTTAGTTTTTGGTTGGTTAGTTACTAAGTAAGTTTCGTCGAAACAATTTTTTTTATATCATTCTGCTTCAAAAGAAGACAACATGCGTGATCACGACAAGTATTGCGATAATAAACACATTATTGTTAAATTGGCTGTCATATTATTACAACAGTTGCAACCTACGCTTGCGGTTTTTCGAAGCAGACTCTCTTTCTCCTTATGCGTCATCACTAAGACTGCGAATGTCTAAACTTAGAAGCGTCATTTACTGAAGGTAATGGAGAAGCAAAAAGCAATATTTACGTATGTATATCGCATAAGGCCGGTTTAACAAGAAAATTTTAATAACATGTTTGTTCGTTGCTGATAACCAAAAAGTTAGGTTGTGAGAAACCGGATAAGATGAGCAGTGACTTAAGCAAGAAGCTCAAAAGAGACTACTAAAACAGTCCTTTAAGCGACAAAAAATTATAAAGGGTTTACACACAAACACACATACGTACACACACACACACACACACACACACACATACATACAACAGCAACGATTGCATAGGAAACTTCGTTCTCTTTCCAGTCACTTTGACCTTGGAACTGCAACTGAATACCGATTGCCAATAAACCGAAGTAAAGTTGCAGTCAGAGGACTTTATACGTTCATGGTATAATTTCTGTCAGTAATGTATGACTTTTGTCAAGATATTATAAGATTAATTAAAATCAAGAAATTAATTAAATATGCAGAACTGTGTTTTTTTTTCGTTAGTTTGCCATGCTTGATCTCTCATACTGAGGGAGGAATATAGGCTGAGGGTGTTCGAAAATAGGCTGCTGAGAAAGATAGTCGGGCCTAAGGGAAAGAAGGAATTGCGTAAAGAGAATATTTATAATTTACATTCTTTACCAAATATTATTTGGGTTATCAAGTCCAGGAGAATGAGGTGAGTAAGGCATGTGGATCATATGGGAAGGATAAAAATTCACACAGAATTTTTTTGGGAGGTCTGAAGGAATGAGACAACTTGGAAGACCTAGGCATAGATGGAGAAATAATATACAGTACCTTAAGAAAATATAATATTATGGCGTGGAGAAGATTTATCTGACTCGAAATAGGAAAAAGTCTTCTATAAACGGAAGTACAGGTTTGGGTTACAGACACTGCGGGCAGATTATGGTATAAATTGGGAAGTACCAATTTCTCAGGGATTCTTTCCCATGAAATTAGTTATCTGTTCAAACTCAACTTTGTTGGACAAATTCAGGGTAGCACATAAAAATAATTCGAAGCACTACTTTATATGAGACAAAAAATTTAATTCACTATGTGGGAGTAACTGGCGAGACTCAAGACTTTCAAGCAATAACATCCATACTCGGCAGTATTGTGTATCGCCTAGAAAGGACTTATACTGACATTCTACAGTCACTTATGGTTCAAATACGGCAAAAGACAGCCTTCCTTTACCGTTTGGCTAACCTGCGGCACTTCTTTACTGACAATTTCAAAAAGGGGTGCACAAATTTTCCACAAAACACGGGGCCACCTCTAAATTCTAGGCGCCAGAAGGTGCAACAGAGTAGGTTTCACACTGACGACCCACATGTACAACGCGCCAAATTACAAAACTGGTCGCCCCAGATGTATGCCCCCCCCCCCACCGATTTAACATTTCTTTTATGGTTGTCAACTCAGACTTCAAAAAAAATGGCGGGACGAGCCACAATGCAAATTTCAAAGGGTGCTGCAAGGGCAGACGGAAGGATTCAGTTCGCCACTGTGTTCTAAATAACGCACCGTACAAACACATGTGCGAATAACTCTGCAGCAGTATACTAATTGATGTAATAAAGGAATATCGAGACCAATGAAGCAGCAAGTTTGCGATGTATTAACTTGGAGAGAGAGAGAGAGAGAGAAGCGTCTTACATAACGACGAGGTCAGTTTCTGAGATCTTGTAGAATCGGTGATAAATGAATTAAATGAGTATGGAACACTGGTGAAATGGTACTGACAGGGGAAAAACCCAAGTACTCCGAGAATGACCTGTCACAGATCTTACTCATGTGACACTGAAGGATCTAACAGTGGTATTGCTGAAAATTCAAGTCTTTTTGGGTGTAAGGCAGTGACGCTAGGCAAGTCTGCATCTGCAGTCAAGCAGTCTCTTCTTGGGGTGCTTGATCGTGCAGATAAACGTGGTGAGTTTATCTATGAAAAATTCCAATGACACCACCGGGAATCGAAAACGTGACCTTCCTCCTGGTAATGCAGTGCCTCCACCAACTGCCCAACTGCCTGTACTCCATATTCTGACATAACCCATTGTGCCGCCCCGTCACACTTGCAGTACTTTACGTGCTTATTCCTGTCGTTACGTGACGACGCTGTAGGAAGTTTAGCTGCATAGCGCAGGAAGAGACGTTTATGAGTGAAAACTAAATTTCATACGTGGCAGGAAGTTGTCGTGGTCTAATATAAGGCATTCTTGGCATCTGCTTGGAGGGACTTCGGAAAACCACTAAAGCCCTCATTCAGTGTAGCCGGTTTCCAGACAGATATTTGAAACAAGGACCTCTCACATACGAAGCTGGAGGGTTAGCCGTTCGATCGCAGCTATCATTAAATCCAAACAGCACACATCATACACGTGTGAGAGAGAAAATGGTGGAGCGACTAGGCAGGCGCAGGATCGTCTCGTGGAATGTGAACTGGCTTGCCTCGCATATTGCAGTTCGAATACATGACGGGCAGCTGTCAACACGTGATAGCCGAAACAGTGAATGGGTTCGTTAGGAGTGCGGTTCGATATCTGAACTTAAAAATATGGCGACATTCTGGGACTGTGATTAATAGTGTGCGGAACGTAAGAAATTAACTAATTATAGTCGTTTTATATTAGGCGTATATTAGCAAGAGAAATAAGCCACACATTTTCATCGGGTAGAAGGTAAACTGACTTTCGGTAAAGCATAATTGATTTAAGTTATTCTGATTGCATGCACAATGATAGCCTTTGTTTTTGTGTGCATCAGGTTAAGCTGCGAAAATAACATGTCGTCTCTGTAAGCAGTTCAGACATGTTTTTGTTAAAGAAGGAGTTTTCACAATCTAAGGGCAGAAAGGCGTTACAAATTTTAAATTACCATTGTAATTCACATGCGTTTTCATTACATAAACGCGAAATGCAATGCATGCTAATGCTGCGAAAGAAATTGACCGTTTTTAATATAAATCGTGTTGATATTTATGGTCAAAAATGAGGAATTATATTCGGGTATTATTGCTATAATACAATCCAAATACTTCACTCCAATTTTGACAATAGTTATCAAGAGAGGTTCTAGCAACATAACTGAATTGTGACTATTAAAGTCTTATGATTTTGTCCCTGATTTAGGGTTCCAAAAAATTATATATATATACTCGGAATGCGTCCTTGGCACTGTGCTTCAATATACAGATGGAAGATGTAAAATTCGATGTAGCTTACCTTGGACGTAAGTGCATAAAGCATACGTTTTTACTGTGTTAAATCACAGATTACATAGGGCTCTACAAACTTCCTCCTGACATAACGATTCTAAGTGAAAATTAGACATGTTACAGGTACAGGAATGAAAGTAACGTAAGAAGTGTAACACATTAGCCATGCTTGCTCTACAATATTTCTTTACCGGTTAGCCTTAAACACTCTAAGAATGGAAGTAAAATCCTTCTGGAATGTGATGTCATGGACTGGCAAACAGCTACGATCCAACCATTTGCAATCCCACACAACGCCATATATTCTAAAATACAAATCTTCAACGCCACTGCCAGAACCTAAAAACTCGAAGTGTACTTTGGTGTAACGATGCTTATGTTCTTTTTTGTATAATATATTATGTACCGTCAACACACAACATATACTAAGATAAGATGCAATAATTGCAATTAGGTTATATTTGGCTACATGTTTCGGCCGTAACCGGCCATCTTCAGGCCAACTAAGAACAATATTAAGGTACAGTAAAAATAGCACTCAATGGGATCCCATTTCGTTCACATTAAAACTTGATAAAATATGAAAATTCTTACATATGATTAAAACAGTGGAATAGTATGGTAAAATGGTAAAACTAAATCTTCATGTACTGTATTCGGGACTCATAATGGTTCTTACGCTAATAGTACTGTATATATGTCAACAACAAAGTGGAATTCGTGTGCCGTTATCACAGCAGATAGGTAATTTTTGCCTATTGCATCTCGTATGTATATGTAGGATCACACAGTTGTGCAGATGCTTCTCTTCATCACCGAATGAGGGATCCAAACAGCAAAGAAGTAATTTCGATATCGTCCCCCTTTTACTCTTTTTGTGAACTAGTATTCCTACCTGATGATGGCTGAAATATAATGCCGAAACGTGTAGTAAAACTGAATAAACATCAGTACACATGATCTACATAGATGTGTTGCTCGGAAAGTGAAATAAAGCACTCATTTTGACATGTTATATGTACCAACTGCAATTTCGAATTCGTATCCGATGTCCTCAATTTATTCTCAGGTACAGGGGAACTGGACCCATTCCCTCTCAGAATACAGGGTTATACGATTAATCACCACCCGGATAATAATCAAGGATATTCAGATTCGGTGTATAAGCAGAACGCATGGACTGAAACAAGAAATATCGTTTACAAGCCATGAGAAATGCGAACCGAAGGTCACTGTAAAGCTGTGGCTTCAACATTATGGTCAATTGCATTGTGGGTTTTAAGATCCTACGAAACTTTGACAACCAATTAAGACCACACAGTTTTAATTTTCAGAACGGAGATAATGTCACTTCGACTGGCTAGATTTTTGTGGTATGGAGATTAAGCCTCAGGAGCCATAATTCAAAGATTGTCCGACATTTTTCTATAGACAGCTCAGTACCGAATGTGCCGGTCTGGCGTTTAGAACTCTTGCATTGTATCTGGGGGATATCGGGTTTAAAAATCCACCAAACTTAAAAAAAAATCTGGCTGGAGGTATTTGTTGCTATTTTTCAATCCCTCAAGGCAAATTTCTAGATCGTATTTCCATTCAAGTTGTGATATCTTCCTCACTGCATCAGACACTGTAGTCTCAACTAATAAAACTGTCTTTTAAAAAACCAAGAATAATCCCCACTTATCAAGAGACTGTCCAATCAGTGAACAACTAAGTTCCGCAAAAGAAGCAAGTTTCTCCAGGAGATTGTAATTGTTTCAAGGCTTTTCAACCGCAACTAACTCATGATAGCCAAGTCCCGTTCCCAGTCAATTAACATATCTTATACTTCTGTTCTTTTATTTTTGTTTGATTATCGTTACAAACAAGGCGAGTTAAAGCATAGGACATTATTAATCACAGCTCAAGACTGCACAGTAGTTATGCCTGGCTGATATCACAAACATGGCAGAAGGATGACAGAATTAAATCCACGATAGCTCACAAGATGGTCGTTTTATTTACTTTTTTGTTATTGGTACTGTATTTACGTAGTCACGGTGATGCAATGACTGCAATGATGTGAAAGAAAATAGACAACTCCATCTGCTTACAAGGTCTTGTTATTGCCGTGCGTCATTAGCAATCACAAGAATTACGTAAATCATTTGTATAAATATGTGTACAAAAGTACATGTCACATATTTAAAGCACAGACAGTAATAGAGTTGAAAGCTGCTATCCTTACAGGATTACACTGTTTCCGCATGTGCTCACCGCGTATATCTGCGTTAAAAAAAAGGCTACATTTATGACATTGACGTTTGCGAAATGGTCCTACGCAGTGATTTAAGGAAATGTAATTAGCCTGACAATTTTTTTTCTGAAAATCCGCCCAGTGGGTTTTCAGTTGAAACTTCCCTAAAGACGGCTGAAAAGACAGATGGTAAAAATCGGACAGAACGAGAACCAGACCGACGGACGGACGGGCAAATAGTATTTTGCAGGGTCGGATTAGAGTTATTGCTCTCTATGAGCCCCACCGTTCAGTGGTCCCGAAGAGTTTGGATGTGTTACAGATTTTATGTCAAACGCGCGAATATATTGCGTAATCTATCTGCATTGTCAGTTGACACCCATGCGTACATAGAGCCCCAAATATCTTTTTTCATTGGGCTCAGAAATGTCAAATTCACCGTCGCAATATGTGGATAGAAGGACGGACAGAGAGACGATCATACACGGAAACAAAGGCAAACAGACGGTAACATGCGGATACAAGGACGGAGGGACAGTCACATGCGGATACAAGGGTAAACAGACGGTAACATGCGGATACAAGGGTAAACAGACGGTGACATGCGGATACAAGGGCGGAGGGACAGTCACATGCGGATACAAGGGTAAACAGACGGTAACATGCGGATATAAGGAGAGAGAGAGAGAGACAGAGGGTCATGTAGGGATACAAGGGGTAACAGATGGTTACATGCGGATACAAGGTCGGACAGACAGACGATCATATGCGGATACAAGTACAGACGGTGACATGCGGACACAAGGTCGGACAGACAGAAGGTCATACGTGGATACAAGAACAAACAGACGGTGACATACGGATACAAGGACGGACTGACAGATGATCATATGAGGCTACAGGGACAAACAGACAGACGTTAGTATGCGGATAGAATGCCGGACAGACAGGAGGCAGTGGCGTCTGTCTGTAAGCGATTAATTTATGGACATTGTAAAATCGCATATTGAGGAAATTTTGGTATTACCATTGAATTTATTATCAATATTTCCTGGTCTTTTTTACGCGTTGGAGTGAGACGATGGGTGCCTGATGAAAAGGAACTAATATAATTTTAGCAATTACGTTCATTTTGGGAAAATAATAAATTACTCGTTACATACGTCATGCCCAACCGTCGGACCGCTAATAAAGGCCCACGGAAATAATAGGCTGAATTCTTACAGGCTCGGTGTGGTGAACTGAGCTACACTAAACTTCGTCAAGGTAGCTTTATTTTGGTTTTACTTCGTTTATTTTAATGAATACTTCATATGAGGAGGTAGTTGAATATGCACCTTTTTATACCTCAAGCAACATATTCGTATTATGACAAATATTTATTGTACAGGCTACACGGGATTCATGTTCTACGATAACGACTGGCCGCTGCCCCAATATATTTACACGTAACAATGAAAATTAGCGAAATATATTAACCACACGAAGACTAAAATTTCCTTATTTCATACAAATATTTGATCCCCACCTCACAACAAAGACAGTACACTTCAATTAGAAAGACTAACCAGTTAATGCACTATAGAATCATATAACATAGAAATACTTCGTCTGGGCTTAACGCACAGTTCTAGATGTTAAGCCCATAGGTGCGTGTACCAACCATTAGATTTAACGTTTCATAATGATAATAAAACTAGATACAAGCTATCTATCTACACACACACACACGCATATATATATATATATATATATATATCTTCTATGGCTGTCATACAAGTTTTATACACTGACGAATACACAACAGCATTATTATTATTATTATTATTATTATTATTACATTACTCTCCTATATTTTAATTCATTTTAATGGTCAACTATATCGTAGAAATATACGCTGAAGTATGGAGTCTGAATTAGAAGTTACAGCCTGTATTTATTGTCACAGTAACGTGATGTAGCTAGTACAGATGGAGCGAACTTGAATGCCGTTCACGCCATTAACAAAGCTTGTTCAAGTATAGTTCATAATACGTTAGAAGGAAACTTAATCCATTCTAAATTATAATGTGAAGTTCTTACTAAAAATAGGTCAGAACAGTTTCATTAAAACCAGGCATTCTAATGCATAAATTTTATGTTTCTGCGTCCCCTGCCGTTCACGCATCTTCACAAGGCGGAGAGAGACGCTTGCTCAGAGATACGAATTGCAGCTGCAGATATATTGCATACGTAATCGGCAACAGCCGAAAAGGGTGACCCTTGAAGTTGGGTGTACGTGGAAGTTCAACAAATTCTCAACTTAAAAAAAAAAATGTCATGCTACGAAATGCTACACACAGTTTCGGGCTAACGGGTGCTTCCAAACACATTAATGGACTTCCATAAAACGCAGAGAATTTCTGGCCTATATGACTGCTTTATGTTCTAAAGATGTAACTAGTTTGTTACACACAAAGCATCTTCAGCGAATTATCAGATCATTCCAGCCTAGCACCCTTCATCGCTAAATCATGAATTTACGTTTATGATATATACGAGGGGGTGCTTATAAATCCTTAACCCGACCAGGAAGGAAAGAAGCTACAGCGACCAAACTCGGTATGTATTAAACATACACCCACGAAGCTCAAAACATTTCTTAGCTCGTTGCTCTAACTTTTGCAAGCTACTCAAAAAAATTCCGAATATTGTCCGTCCAACCAGGTCTTCACGGCAGCAATGACCTCCGCGTCGGACGAAAAATGGCGAACTTTCAATTGTTTTTATCAGCCCAGGGAAATGTGGTATCCAATGGAACCAGAACCGGAAAATAGGGTGGGTGATCAAGACACTGGTAGCCCAGGTAGGCCAGTTTCTTTTGGGTTGCAAGTGACCGGCGAGCCGAGGCATTGTCGTGCAAGAATAAGACCCCCTTGGTGACCTTCCCGCGGCGTTTTTCCTTCAAAGTGTTCTTCAATTGCACCAGCAGAGATGAATAATACGCCACGTTGATAGTTTGGCCCTTTGTAAGATAATCAAACAGGAGGATACCGTCTTGATAAAAAAAAAAAAAAAAATGTTGAGAAGTTTTGCAGGGGGTGTAGCTTTTTGGACCCGGTTTTTTTTTTTTTTTATGTGAGGTATAAAAAAAATTTAAAATGTTGTCTGTCCAACCAGGTCTCCACAGCAGCAATGACCTCTGCTTTG
>Ga0123352_10017527_pt1 | contig 11414 bp, 10 predicted proteins | sample TergutLab28metaG_FD_89700 | JGI IMG/M metagenome (GOLD analysis project Ga0123352, IMG submission 89700) | Labiotermes labralis P1 segment gut microbial communities from Petit-Saut dam, French Guiana - Lab288 P1 | ecosystem: Host-associated > Arthropoda: Insects > Digestive system > Gut ... | reverse complement strand
GGAAGCATTCCTCATCACCAAGACCAAAGAAGGCCCGCCAAGTGCGCAGCAACGTCAAAGTGATGCTGACTGCTTTCTTTGACTCCCGCGGTGTGGTACACCACGAGTACGCACCACAGGGTCGTATACATGGATTTCATGATTTTAGGCAGACAGAAATGCATATATCAGGACCACTAGTGCCTAATTTCAGTGCCTTAGAGGCTTAAGTGGCTATTGAAAAGCTAAACGGTACAAACGCTAGGTTTTGATCAAAACCCGGCAGAACTGAATAAAGCTGGAGGTAGAAAAATTCTGTCTGAGATCCATAAACCTATTAATTCTATTTGAAATAAGGAGGAATTGTCTGAGAAGTGAAAGGAGTCGATCATTTTACCTATTTAAAATAAGGATGAAAAAACAGATTGTAGTAATTATACCACGTAGAAACATATCACATTTGTCAACTATGTACAAAACTTTATCCAACATCTTGTTGACAAGGTTAAATCCATCTGCAGAGGAAATTATTGAGGATCATCAGCGTCGTTATCGATACAACAGGTAAACTATTGATAATATTCCGCAATCATCACATACTTGAGAAAGAAGTGGAATACCATGAAGCGGTGCATCAGATATTTTCTGACTTCAAGAAAGTTCATGATTCAGTAGGAGAGAGGACTTGTACAACATTCTTTTAGAGTTTGGTGTGCCGTGCAGCTGGTAAGGCTCACAAAAATGTTTCTGAAAGAAACCTACAGCAGAGTCTGTGTCAGGAAACATTTTGTCTCACATGTTTACTATTAAGAATGATTTGATACAAGGAGATGCTATATTGCCATTGCTTTTCAACTTTGCTTTAGACTATGCCATTAGGAGGGTTCAGGTAAATCAGGATGGCTTGAAAATAAATGGTAAACATCAGCATTTGGTTTATACTGATGATGTTAATATATTGGATGGAAGCGTGCATAAAGTAAAGAAAAACACAGACGCTTCAGTAGTTGCCAGTAGGGAGAGTGGACCAGAAGTAAATGTTAGTAAAACTAAGTACTTGGTTATGTCTCGAGATCGGAACGCAGGACAAAGTCACATTATAAAGATTTATAATAGCTCCTTTGAAAGGGTAGATGAATTCAAATATTCGGGAAAAATTATGTTCAGGAAGAATTTAAGAGGAGATTGAAATCAAGGGAATTATTGCTATCATCCGGTGCAGAATTTGTTTTCTTCCAGTTTGCTTTCCAAAAATATAAAGATTAAGGTATAAAAAATTTACAAATTATTATTTTGCCTGTTGTTATACATGGGTGTGAAACATGGTCTCTCACATTGAGGGAGGAACGTAGGCTATGGGTGTTTAAGAAAAGGTACTGAGGAGAATATTTGGGCCTAAGAGGGACAAGATAATAGGCGAGCGGTGGACTACGTAATTAGGAGCTTAGCGATAAGCACTCCTAAGAAAAATTCAGGTTACCAAATCGAAAAGTATGAGATGAGTGGGGCATGTAGCACATGTGGGGGAGAGAAGAAGTGCATACAGGATTCTAGAGGAGAAACCTGGACGAAATAGACCAATTGAAAGAACCAGGCGTATTAGAGCTTATAACATTAAGACGGATATTCAGGAAATGGAATGTGGGGGCATGGACTGGATCGATGTGGCTCAGAAGAGGGGCAGGTGGCGGGCTCTTGTAAATGCGGTAATGAACCTTCTGGTTCTATAAAATTTTGGGAAAATCTTGACTGGCTGAGAAACGGTTAGCTTATTAAGAAGGGTTCTGTTCCATGGGATAAGTAAGTTAGTAAGTAAGCAAGAAATAAGAGTGTTAGCCATTGTAACAACAGAATCAACCTTAGTCAGGGTATCAGGTGAAAGAGTCAAGTTTCGAAACAGACACGTCCCAAATAAAATCAGAAGGGCTAAATTTTTGAGTCAAACCTTTCAGTCCAGAGGTACATTTTGAATCCACTTTTAAAGTAAAAGATCGGATTTCTGAATAAAACAGCCTGTTCATCAAATAGCCTAATATTTGGGTAAAAATTCAAATTTTTATATGTGATGCCGTGTCTACTGGTAAACATTTACAGGCGTTCCGGAAGTACAACGTTTCTTTAAAAAAAAGAAACTCAGTAAGTTTTTGCCATTCGACACAGCATGTTATCGCTATGAACACCGCTAGGATAACCTTAGTAATTAACCAACTTAATGCACAAAATCTTGTTTTATAATAAGTTTATTATGTGCCTCTACATGTTTCCAGCACTGTGTGCTCATCATCAGGAGGTCAAAATTGTATTATACAGCATCTGGAAACATCACACCTGTAGGTAGCCGTCCACAGGTTGAGAGAAGACCTGTGCACGGGACGGCCACCTACAGGTGTGATGATTCCAGATGATGTATAATACAATTTTGACCTCCTGATGATGAGCACTTAGTGCTCGAAACATGTAGAGGCATATAATAAACTTATTACAAACAAGATTTTGTGCATTAATTTGGTTAATTACTAAGAAATACTGAGATGCACGGTCAGCAAAACATTAAAAAAAACCGCTAGGATAATTTCTAATCTCGAAATATTATGTAATCGAAAAGATGATGAAGAGACGGATGGAACAAGGGAAGTTTACTCAGATACAAAGAATATGCTTGCAATTATCAGCAAGTAAACCATGCAGTAAAGATCCGTTTAAGAGACCAATTTGTAGCTGCTAGTATAATATTAGAGCGGGTCTTAAAGAACTAGGGTTTGAAGGGTGGAAATTGAATTAGATTTAGGATAGGAGCAAATGGCAGGCTGTTGTAAAACAACAATGAAGCTTTGTGCTCCATAAAGAGTTTCTTGGTACTCCTGAGGCAACTAATTCGAATCTTGGACGGAACATCGATTGCCTAAAATCTCCCATTCTTTTCTCAGCTTCGTGCTGTAAACAAAATAAAGATACTACAACATGTCATCGACTCACCCTTTTAAGGCGAAAATTAATCTGTTTTATACAAGGACTGGGAGGCGTACCGCACAGTAAACACTCTCCGTCTCGGTTATAAAACACCCTATCCGTAAATATAGGGCAAAATTCAGTGTTTGTTCTGAGATTCACACAAAACACATAAACACACTCTGTGGGAATAATGTAGAAATTTTGAACGTTAAATCTGGTGGTCCGTAGAACTAACGCTAAGTTTTAAAGAATTTTACACCAAAAAACATTTGGTGATAAATAACCACAGCAGTCGATACAGGCAGTTACGTAGCATTGTAAATGATTTACTCTCTGGACCGCTTGTTGCTAAATGGCGACAGTAGTGACAGACCGATGTGAATGTAATGGTGATTAATTACGAAAGACGGAAAGAACTTGTGGCTGGTTTAGGTGGACAGCCGTGTGAAATTTCATAGAACACAATAAACAAGCCACTGGTTTTCGTTGAGGCAGTTCATTTTCACTAATTATTGTGCGAAAGGGATGTTTTGTTGATTCGACATTTTATAAATGTCACTGCTTAATTCACCGACTAGTTAGGACTTGCTAAGTAAGCACAAGATTTCCGTACTGAGGAGGGTTCATAGTGTGCCCTTCTGCACTGAGACACAAAGTAGTCTAATAAGTGGGAGCCAAAGTTTCAAGAGTAAAGTCAGTCTTATTTTCTACCCTCAAGATGATTATATGACGGTACCTCTGCTTCAGCCAATTAATTCAGCCTATTAATTGACCCTTTAGCCACAGTCCGTCTTGCGAAATTGTTTACTTAGTCAAGGAATTTCCCGTAATTTATAGAACCAAAAACTGCAAAGTCATATTTCCAAGAACCTACAACTAGAATTCATCCTTAGTCAACAAATTTAATCCACAGCCTCCTATTCTAGTTCTCTAAATCCATTCTAATTATATCGCCCAAAAACGTGAAATTCTGCAAAAGAATATCTTTCCTTCAGGTTTCCCCACCAGAATCCTTCAGGCATTTCTCTTCTCACTCATATGTGCCACATGTCTAGCTACTTCATTGTCCACGATTTCATCTACCTGATTACGTTTGGCGAGGATTAAATATGAAGAAGCTCCTCGCTTCCAAACATTCTCCAGTCTCCTGTTACATCCTCCGTCATAGCTACAAATGTACCCTTAAGTACTTCTATCCGGGCGCTGTAACAGCAAATATAATTTATTATTCTACTTAGCATGGTGTGTTTGAAGGTGTTAGAAAACAGGACGTTGGGGGAATGTGGTTTATTCTCTTCATGTTCGCTTGTTACGAGTAAATTAATTCAAGTAGAAGACTGTGAGATGGAAGTGACATGTAGAATGTACAGAGGGGATGGTTACACGAAATAATAATTTGAAAATAATAAGTGAAAGAACGATTTCAGAAAACTATTCCTGTATATGTAGGGATACATTAAAACTGAAATGTTTCTTAGGAACTAATTGTGCGCTCTTCAGAATTGCATCTGCCTTGTTCATGACGGGTTCAATAACTGGTTTTTGAAAACACGGTAACGCATTTTGGTATTCCAGACAAACTTTATGTGAAGTGGAATAATTTTAAAACTTCATGTAGAGCCCTACAGGATGTAGTTAGTGGAAAATATATTTACTGTTTGTTTAACGATGCTGTCTGAAGCTGGCACAATACCAAATCGAGCGGTGGGGTGAGGAGTGAACAACGAAGTACCGTATATAAGGCACGTGAAATACACAAATACACAAATACACTCTCTCCTCTCATGAATGTGCCTGGCTATGAAGTCCACTTACGTCCACATTTTGAACTACTTTTATTTCAATAAAGCCTTTTGAAATTTCAACCTAAAATTTTGAAAATCCCCTCTCTAACTATGATGAAAATCCCCTCTCTAACTATGATGAAAATCCCTCTCTAACTATGATGAAAATCCCCTCTCTAACTATGATGAAAATCCCCTCTCTAACTATGATGAAAATCCCCTCTCTAACTATGATGAAAATCCCCTCTCTAACTATGATGAAAATCCCCTCTCTAACTATGATTTCCATAGATAAATCTTCCATTCGTTCAGACATTATAGTACGTGAGGAATGCTACGAAATTACAAAATCACTCAACATATCTGTCGTGAACTCAGAAAGTTCCTATTGTGTGTAAAATTGAGGACTCTATGTTTAAATACATACATGCAGAGGACTGAAGTACATGTGCTTGTTGTATTTGAAAGGAGTCCATATTGTGCGGTTGGTTGCTCTCACAACGGTGATTATAAATAATAACATCATGCCTTTTTCGATTTTGAGTTGTTTTACCCTCCCCCAAAAACATTTCCACAGAAACATCCTATTTGGCTGTCCGCATTATATATCCCTTGTTACCCTACATACGCGAGGCATCATCCTTACGGTACCTGACGACATGCTGTACCGTGACCAATGAACAGACGGATTATCAGCATTTAACTGTGTACATGTATCTGACAAATGGATGGCAGCTGTCAGTTTGGTCAAACGTAAACAGCAATACTGGTGACCATATCCACAGCCTATAACCAACAAGATGCAATGTGTCACAATTTATTTATTTCTGTGAGACGCTCTACAATAGTGCTACTTGGTGCTAGCCTGGCCAGGCTAGCAGCAAGTAGCACTATTGGTCTGACAAATACCTGACGCTGTATGTGCAGTTTCGAACTCATGATGATGGACGGAAAACCCGTCTGAAATATGTAGAGCGTCTCACAGAAATAAATAAATTGTGAAACTTTGCATCTTGTTGGTTACACGCTTTGAATATATTAAGCGATGCACCGACATATGAATGTTAAAAAAGAAAAAACTGGTGACCGTAGTGACAGGTGCTGTCCATCAATCATTTGTCATGATTTACAAACATGGCCAGGCTGAGGTCGTTGAAGTCCGTCCATAATATTACATTTTATTATCGTTAAGACGATGTTCAGGTCGCTTACTGATGGACCAGATGACACAAATTTGTAATCATAAATACTGAAAAACAGAATATGTGCATATATCACGAGTTGGACAGCCCATACGGCAGGCCTACAATGAATAAACTACAAACTGCAAAATCCGGTTAGCTGGGGTTAAATTCCCTGCTGGGGCGAAGGTTTGTTCTTCGTCACTTCTTTCGGAACGCTTCACCGCGGTGGGTAAGGCGGTTGAGGAGTGAAGTTGGCGACGGACCGCCATCTAGTCCGAGGTTTACAAGCACCACCAAGCATCGTCTCAGCAGGTGGATTATTAAGAAAAGTGGTAACGTCACCTCTACCATACGCTCAAGTATACATGAAAAATGTAAGGCACACAAAATAAGCGTATCTCTTGCAGTCACATGCAGCACTGCGCCTCAGACAGCAACACGCAGGTATTCAAGGTTATTCCTATGGAAAGGTCTGTTGAATGGTCACCCCTTGAACCACGCTACGTCACGCCACGTCATGACGCGTGTACGCGACTGCGCTGCCCTCCATATTGATTTTGTCGCTTCATTTCCTACGCGGAGACTCGAAGCAGGATGATTTGCAGTGCGCCCCACAGCTACGGCCGATGTGTGTCACAGGCCCTTCAGGGGTGTATCATCATTAGGGAAACAGGGATAGCACAAGCCATCACTACTTAAAGAGACACTAACGTTGATACATTGGAGGTTCACAGAATTCAATGAAAATAAAACTGGAAATAACAGTAAAGAAGTAAAGTGATCCCGTTACTGGCACGGTGTGGCCCAGAGGGTGGGTAGAGGTATAGCTCTACTGTTCCATGACCGCGGCACTAGAAGGGGTGAGTGGTCAGCAGCACGCTTCGGCCGCACTTTACCCCCGGGAAAGACTTGGTACCCATTTTTCAGGAGGCTGGGTGGGCCCCAGGGTCGGTCTGGACGGGCGGAAAATCTCGTTCCCACCGGGATTCAATCCCGAACCGTCCAGCCCGTAGTCAGTCGCTATACCGACTGAGCTACCAGGCCCACTGGAAATAACAATAATAATAATAATAATAATAATGCCATCAAGTAATATGAAAGTAGATCTTAAAGGAATAGGATTGGAGAGCATGGAATGGATTCATATGGCTCAGGATAGCCATTTTAGCTAACTGTGAATGTGAAAATTAAACTGTAGTTTCCATAAAATGTGGGAAAATTATGGACTACCTGGGGAACTGTTAGCTTCTCAAAAAGGACTCCACTCCATGCAGTTAGGTAACAATACCAATGATATTCGATACTGAGAGAATCATAAAATAATCCACTCCCTTAAGTTCATTTCAGACGCATTCAAAGCAATCCAAAGAAAAGTCTCGGAGCGCAATTGCAGACGACAGCTGGCCTGAGTATATTATTTGTTTATTATTTATTTCTTGTTTATTTATTTATTTGTGCTTCATTTTACGATGCTGTCAGTATCACAGTATTCCAGGTTGCTATCCAAAAATTTAAAGATCAAGATATATAGAACTATAATTTTGCCTGTTGTTTTGTATGGGTATGAAACTTGGTCGCTGACATTGCGGGAGGAAAGGAAGCCGAGGGTGTTTGAGAACATGGTGTTGAGGACAATATTTGGACCTAGGAGGGAAGAGATAACGGGAGAATGGAGGAGATTGCATAACGAGGAGCTAAATGATTTGTACTCCTCACCCAATATTGTGCGGGTGATAAAATCGAGAAGAATGAGATGGGTTGGGCATGTGGCGTGAATGGGTGATGAGAGGGGGTGTATAGGGTCTTGGTGGAGAAACCGGAGAGAAAGAGACCACTGGGAAGGCCTAGGCGTAGATGTGTGGATAATATTAGGATGGATCTCCAGGAGGTAGGATGTGGGTGTATGAACTGGATTGGTCTGGCCCAGGATAGAGACAGGTGGCGGACGCTTGTGAGTGAGGTAATGAACCTTCGGGTTCTTTGAAATGAGGGGAATTTCTTGACTAGCTGCAAACCAGTTAGCTTCTCAAGAAGGACTCTGCACCATGGAGTAAGTAAGTCGGTATCACAGACCATATAGCTTCGAATGGAAGTGGTCGTGGCTGAACTGTAGACATGTGCTTGGAGGAGCTGTGATAAACCGCAAAAAACCTATCCCAGGTTATCCTGTTTCCGAGTTGAGATCCGAATATGGAACCTACGAAGCACGAAGCAAAAATAACATGCTCGACCTCATCGGTGGGCAACAGACGATTTTTTAGGAGACTACCGACATAGGGCTTCTTTTGATGTGTAATGTATTGCTTATGAAACGACTACCTGACACGTCTGTGTGAGAAGGGTTGACCCTGGTTCATGGATCGGATGGGCCTACACTTTGATCGCCACGAAGCCATTTCACGGCAGTATATGTGCAGCTACTATCATTCTTCATGTCGAAACTAATCATTCGTAAATGACCAGTTTCACGCTTTGGCCGCTTTACGACCTGAAAATAAGCCCATTACCCAAGGAACAGGAGAATGTATCGACCTCAGAGCTGCACTGGAGGTTCTAGGGAAAATTCTCTTACTTCTGCCAAGATTCGAACTCCGTATCATTTAGCCCATAACCTAGACTCTACTCTACTCCAAGAAAGTTACTCCTGCTTCGGACATGCTAAAATAACAACAGCAATAATAATAATAATAATAACAGTCACGCCCTCCGTACCTCTATCATCGAAAATCTCCAGAAATATATAGACTTTAAAGAAAGACTTATAAGAATATGACAACTAAACACAGCCTATATTTAAACTTATGTAAAAATCAAATTAACGTGTACAAAACACGCTATATCACGTACTATTAATTGCCAAGATGTTTAGAACACTTTTGCAATCGAAACATGTTGGTAATTAATAAAATATGATATAACGTATTTTATACATGTGAATTTGTTGGTTTTATTACATAAGTTTAAATATTTTTAAATGCACATATGTGGAACATACCGAGTTTAAATACAGCCTACATAATACCGCTAGTGCCACCCACAATGGGTATTACACAAAACAAATTACACCGCTGTTTGAAAGTGGTTAATCTCCACCCTGTTCTATACTGTATATTCTAATACAGCATGCAGGAATAAAATAGTTAATATATGCCATATAGGAGTAAGTGCTTGATAAGTGAGACCCGTAATCTTTTGCTAACTAACCAAACTGATGGGAAGTAAGGAAAGTGGACTACCATAAAGATGATGATGATGATGATGACGATAACCTGAAGAACTTGTGTACCGTTAATGCACTAGACTTGTATTAGAAGTGAAGCACCTGTCTCGAAACTCTGACGACACACCATCCACCCTAATTAAGGGGTTCCGTGTCTTCTTCAGGTCAGGGTAGTACCACAAAGAAGACACGATCACTTCCAAACAAATGCTTTCCATTTCCACATTCAGTAGTCACCGTATCAATCAGCCTATGTAATCTGAAAATGGTGACAGTGTCCTAAAACAAACAACACCCCTACACGTATATATAATCATCATTATGCCGTAGACGTAACCGCCAGTTCTGCCCTTGTAACCCATCAATCGCAGGAACAGAGTAGCTGCACACGGTCGTTAGGCTAACGGCCCGTGCTAACATCGCTCTAGCCCCACACTCGTTAAGAAATTCACATTTCATTTCCATGCTTTCACTGTCTGCTACGCAAGAGAGAGCTCGCAGAGGCACTCACAAGCTGTATTTGTGCCGTATTTGAGATCAGCCACCTACCGATATTTATATCGAAATATTAGCGACCTTTTTGCAATTTTAGCGTGAGATTTTTTATTACCCCAGCAGTGATTAATAACAATATGATACCGTGTGCTTTAGGATATGGTAAAGACGTTTCGGAAGGACCTGCTGGGGGAGGGGGCGAGTCGAGTTCTCATTATAATAGTGGGTACCATGAGATCTCGATCCGCCGCCCTCCACCAGAAATCCCCTAGAACGCTGCACGCATTCCTGTATAACTGATCCGAAAGTCCAGTCACAACCTGAAGATGGCCCACATATAGGGCCGAAACATGTCGTTGTTATACTCCTCCTGTAATACTAGAGGCAAATATAATTGTGTTCGACTGTAAGTATTAATACACCAAGCTCTCTACTATTGTACTAACACAAAGGGGATGACGCACATCAGAATTAATACAGGCTGAATTCGTACAGACTGAATTCGGTCTTCATTTATTATTGTCACCCTCATCATCATTATCATCATCACCGCTGTATTCATAAAACAATTTCTTTCAATTTATACAAGTTCATGAAACTGTGGTACTGTAGTATCTGTTCAATATTCATAACGTGGGTTACGATGTATTTGTTACAGTGATGCACAGTCTTTTCACTTTCCTTGTAACTGACTGTACCGTTTAGTTGAATTAACTGCAGTTTTTTTTTCCTGGCTTTTCTCTTGTTTTGATTTGTTATTGCAGTCTCTATGTAATTTGTGTTCCGTTTGGAACCACCACTAGATGGCTGAGTCAGTACGTAATTCATAAATAACTGAACTACCATCACAACTAACACCGCAGCCACCACTACCACCGCCAACACCACCAAGACTACCACCATTACTAATACTAATAATATTGTATATATGTCATAGACAATGGTCAATCTCTGTACGTCAGTCCATCCGTCCGTCCGTCCGTCCGTCCTTCTGTCTGACTCTCCGTCTGTAATACCGTTACACAGTCTTCGACCGAAAAGCTTCGTCGTGGAAAAATTAGAGAATACTAGAACTGCTCTTTTTAGACACAAAATGCCAGAAAAAGTATTGATCTTGTATATAAAAAATTGAACATTGTTTGCCCACGACACGAAACTCGCTGTCTAGAGTCACTCGGAGACAACACGAATTAGCGCAAACTGTCTTGTTTTCTGCGCTGTAGAAACTCACCGCTGGAGGAAACACCGCGCTCGTCCAGTTGCTGCAACATGATAAAAAAATAATGCGGGCAGAGAGATAATGCTCAACTTGGAAAGACATCCACAGAAAAACCACCGATGTTTCCCAACTGACAGGTTAAAATCGACATTGTGTAATGAGAATAACATTACTCAGCTCGTTTATGTCTTCATTTTGCGGACACCCTGTGATATTATCGAAAAGTTAAATATACAGAAACAGGTGGAGCTACCGAAGGTTTACACACATGATTATGTGTGTAAACGGTACATGTGTATAAATGGTACATGTGTATAAATGGTACATGTGTGTAAATGGTACATGTGTGTAAATGGTACACGTGTATAAATGGTACCTGTGTGTAAATGGTACATGTGTGTAAATGGTACATGTATATAAATGGTACATGTGTGTAAATGGTACATGTTTGTAAATGGTACATGTGTATAAATGGTACATGTGTATAAATGGTACATGTGTATAAATGGTACATGTGTATAAATGGTATATTGTGTAAATGGTACATGTGTATAAATGGTACATGTATGTAAATGGTACAT
>Ga0123352_10017523_pt1 | contig 11416 bp, 8 predicted proteins | sample TergutLab28metaG_FD_89700 | JGI IMG/M metagenome (GOLD analysis project Ga0123352, IMG submission 89700) | Labiotermes labralis P1 segment gut microbial communities from Petit-Saut dam, French Guiana - Lab288 P1 | ecosystem: Host-associated > Arthropoda: Insects > Digestive system > Gut ... | reverse complement strand
TTCGTTGTTTGTGTCTTTTTTTTTTTTTTTTTTCGCGCCCGGTTTGTTGTGCCGGGGGGGGGGGGGGGAGGGGGGGAGGTTGTTGTCTGTGCGTAGTTTTCATAATAATTATTTTAGATTTAAATGATCATTGATCATTGTTTGTGCTAATCAACATCCATATTGTTATGTCATGTGCCATTCAACAATAATTCCAACATCGCTGTCTGTTGAGAGTGACTCCTGCATCTGGCACCTCTCCTCCAAACTACACGGCGTCACATGGCCAGACGATTGGAACGTTAACCGAAAAAAAAAACAGTAGTAAAATGACAATGCTTGTATTGTGTGAAATTACTGCGCCGTTAGGTGTGTTCGCGGAACTGCGAAAAGTGACTGTTGGCTTCGTCATGTCTGTCTGTCGCCGTCCGTGCATCATACGAAATATTTTAACCCGTCAAAGGCGAGTGCTTATTATATGTACCGCCATGATTGACACTCAAATCTCCGTGTTTTTTCACACACTGCATCTGCGCCTCTTACGATAATCGACCATTATTCCCCCACACGGCATTCTCCGACTGGTTTTATAATGACATCTCGAAGAGTTTTCTGTGAGGTGCGAGCTGAATCTTTATGTGTAAGAGATTAAATTTGATCTTCAATTGCGGAGTCCCGTGTTCGATCCCCAGGTCAATTCATGTGAGATTTTTACTGGACAAAGTGACACTGAGACATCCGCCCACCCTTCCCAACGGTGAATTCGCTTTTCACCATTTCAGTATCTTTCCACCAGCTGTGTACCCATCTTCATCTGCATCTTGCTCACAGTACCAGAAGTACAAACGGACGAAGCCTGTGATCTTATAGCTATGAAAAGCAATGCCATTTCGGAAATCGGGAAACATTAAAAAAAAGTTATTTTTTTCGAGGGTTTAATCGCATTCCCAGACATATGGTGAAACAGGGTTATGCACGCCAAGTTTGGTCCAGATTTGTCATTATTGTTTTTTAACACATACTAATGTAATCAATATCAATGCGCTCTTATAATAAACCAACTTTATGCACTAATTTCTCAAATTTATTTTTGGAATACAAGTCTACATGTTTCGGACAGTTCCTCTGTCCATCATCAGCTTGCTGTCACCAAACCTGTATGACATATGCCACTGCTGTGTGTACAGTGAAAAACGTCTGATGATGGACAGAGGAACTGTCCAAAACATGTAGAGTTCTATTCCAAAAATAAATTTGAGAAATTAGTGCATAAAGTTGGTTTTATTATAAGAATCAGTGCACTCTTTCGCTATTTGAAGACGAATCCAGTGTTAACACCTTCCTGCTGCTAGTCTCTAAGATAACCTACTACGGAAGGCTAGTGTATAGAGAAGAAAGAAGTAGGCTACCTTTGCATGTTGTCTTATACAACCAAGGTGAAGTTCCTATTTTGCGCAGGTTTGGTGTTGTTAATGTAGCAGGAAACGTAGGTTACGATTTGCTGGCCACGTAGGTATTCCAGAGACACAAGAAACGCACACGTGAATATTGACATTCTTACGAAATGACCGCCTTGAAGAGCATTGATAGTATACATGACAGAGAAATTAGCTCCGTTGTGGGAGACACACTCAGAATACGGCTATGGTACAGGCAGGGATAGCGCAGTTAATATACTGACAAGGCTATTGGCTGGATGATCCGGGTTTCGATTCTCAGCAAGGGCAAGAGATTTCTCTTACCCGAAGCGTCCAGACCCACTGCGATGTAACAATAATTGGTTACTCGCGGTTCTTTCCGCGTGGTTAAAGCAGCCGAGACGTAAATCTATCCACTCGCTTCCATCCAGTGTCACAATTAGGAATGAACAGATCTATACCTCTGTTCCCTTCATACACCTCCACAGAATGTGTAGGAACAACTTCATTTTGTAATGACTTACGCTCGTGTCCAAATGGTGTTAGCGGTTTTCGTTAAGGACAATAGTTTCTTAGAATGGGAATTGTAAGTGGAACTGCCTCAAGATCGTGTCGAATGGTGTTCTTTTGTATCACTGGTTTTAACCTTCTACTAAGAAGTCGCTCCCCACCCCCCACCCCCACCCACCTTAACGTAAAGCCAGAAACCTCTCGATGACAAAAAGTTGCAACCGCTACGCGGAACTGGTTCCAGATTCAGACTTTACGTTGACGAGGATGCAAATTATTTAACAAAAGAATTTCCCGGAACGTTTCCCAAGGCTTAGAGACCATGGCGTGCCTGGATTCAGGCCACTTTTACGTCCAAACGATTTATGTTTGCTTATGCGAAAAAGCAAAAAGTGTCACCATGGAAATGAAAAGACACAACACGATCGGTGATAGGGTCAATATTGCGTTTTGCCCCGCAGACAAATGTTCCCAAGTGTAGCCTGTCGCCTGTCAGAGTTTGTGCTACTGCAGCCGTTTGTCTAGCAAGATGTCTGCGCGAGGGACATCTATACCCGCTTTTCATGGCCAAAACCGACATTTTTAACAACCAGTGGTTACTATATATACCACCCTCTTTAACACTGTACACATTTTTCCCATATGGTGTGTGTGTGTGTGTGTGTGTAGGTTTTGTACTGTTCTCGTTATAAAAAAAACACTGTGTACCGGAGGAGCATTACAACGGTTTTTGAAGAAGCAAAGGTAAAGTTATTTCTGTCCACCCGATGAGGACGTATGGGGGGAACAGGCAATTAGTTCCATTCACTCATAACCTCGCCACTACGCAAGTGAGGGGTCGTCACACGTACCGGCTGCTTAGTCCCCGGGAAAGAGTCCCAGTGCAATTGAATAGGGGGCTGGGTGGGCCCCAGAGCCGTTCTGGACATTTTGGAGAAGAGAAAAATCTGTGTAGGTATCGTAACAACAGTACCAGGGCTGTGAATCTGCTCGTTCGATACGACTAACATATTTGGTCAAAATCCGTGAAGTTGCCTAATTTTCGAAACGAAAATCTCGGTTTTTCAAGAATGCCTGTATTAGTGAGTTCTTAGTTCTTACATTAGTGCCTTAATGAAATTAGATTCTGAGAAACGCCAAGCGTTATTCGGAAATCTGTCTGAAAATCTCTGGTTAACCGGATACAGTTCAGTAAATTACAGCAGTGAGACACGTTCCAAGCAGAGCCACTGGCCCTAGGGTCATGTAACAGTTGTCTGCACCACGTGCGACGGAAAGTTCTGTAGTCAGGTGGACAGCAGAACCAAAGGCCTGGCATTTCCGGGTACCCGCCTGATATATTCTCACGTAGAGAAATAAGAGAGTAAGATGAAATCAAGGAAGAGAAAGAGTGAGGGGATTTGTAGACGAACACGTCCACAGTCACATCAGTGTCATTCCATATACCATTCGGCAGCCTTCTGCGCCAGTACCTGCGTGTTCGAATCCTGCAGGAGGAATGAATGTTTGTCTTCAAACTTTCTGTGCGTAAAACACTGATCGTTACTCAGAAGTAAAGCTGTAACCTTGACAGCGTGGTTGGGCTCATTTATCTCGGGCGAAGCTTGCAAAAAATACATACAGATCCTGTCAAAAACATAAGCTTTTGCATATCTCATATCACTTTGCACTGTTAGTGAATGCGTTAGACGCTCAGGTTTTACCAGCCTACGACAGTAGGAAGCAGAAAATTCTGCCGCGCCCTCACAAGCCACAGCTGCACTTCAGCCCACTGGAATATATCGGGTACTTGTAATAAGCACGTAACGGTCTCCCTTTCACCCGGGCAATAACTGCCGAGGTCAGAGCCATTCTCGTGAGTAGACAACATTACTTGTTCGGAAGCTAAGACGTACGTGTACAGGTGACCACGCCACTTGCTAAATGAGCTCCTGAAACACTGCACGTAGCTGCAGTCGGGACGGCGTGGTCGCTGCTAGGCTGTGTTCGGAAAAGCCAGACGGTGTTGTACCTCTTTCAAAGGTCTGTACTGTGTTCATTCTCAGCTGGAGCCACTGTGAACGTTTTCGAAATGGATGGAAAACGCTTAACGGTACGAGAGCAGTTCTTCCCATCTTGTTAGCTTGCTTGTTCGCCGCCATTGAAGTAACAGATAGGCCTAATCTGGTCACAAGTACATACTGTACCGTGTCCAGTACAGTCTAGACCAGTGTTTCTCAACCTTTGTGAGACCGCGGCCCGGTAGATTCTTTTTTCCTAAGACGAGGGCCAGGTCCCAACAAATTTACTCGTAAATACCTTTCCATTTTTTTTAAGTTCATACATTAAACGAACATAGTATTAATAATTCATTATGGCATAATCATAAAGAGTATCAGTACACTTATATATACGGTGTGGCATGTTGACAAATATAAAATTACATTTAAATTTGTTATCAGTCACTGGAATAATGAAATCTTGTAGCATATTGTAGTTTCCTCAGGCCAGCATCTGGGTCTGAGTTTTTTGACACATTCACGAATATTTTTCTCCTCAGAATATTTCCACTATGAAATATTTATTCATGAAAATTGCTTAGAAAACTAAAATGACAAATTCCGGGAGAACCTCTCGCGGCCCGGCGGTTGAGAAACGCTGGTCTAGACACGACACTAGATACAGGTCAGCGGTCAGCTTCACCTTGCACCAACGTAAACCTCTCGCAATCCACTGGACGAGTGGTCGGTTGTGCCCTGAACCTGTATGCACACTATGAATACGGGTACAGGCGTCTCGTTTATCGAGAATATAAACTCAAGCATGCGGTCCTGTGTCAGTTCCGTCACAGACTGGGCTACCTTGGCTCCAAAATTCCTCGCTGTGTGGATTGTCATGGATATAAAATATGTCATATCCGAGTATTCACGAAGCGAAAATTCTAGTCCGGCTGTGGCACCAGAGCAAAGTACCGAAAGGTGGACAAAAAGATATTGGAAGTCTGAGCAGAATGTAATTATGATAAAGAATAGGGAGAAAAGTATGGTGAAAGTGAAGTGAAATGACGTAAAAAAATATGAAGAAATAGGCAGTAAGTAGATTAATTAAGAATGAAGAACTGTAGGAGACAGGAAGGAAAGAAAACGGGGCGTCTACAGCGAGAGGGCCGATCCCAGTAGACGCGCGGCCTAAGGCGTAGGTCTGCTGCTTGCTGGGATTGTGGGTTCGAATCCCGCCGGAATCATGGATGTTTGTCTCTTGTGAGTGTTGTGTGTCGTCAGGTAGAGGTCTCTGCGACGGACCGATCCTTCTTCCAGAGGACCCCTCCTGAGAGTGGTGTGTGTCTAAATGTGATCGTTAAGCCTCAATAATGAGGAGGCCCTGACCCCAGTAAGGGCTGTTGTGCCATGGGGGGAAAAAATAGATACAGGGAAGATGGAAGAAGAGGGTTAACAGGAGGATGGGAAGGAGTAGGCAGAAGGAAAAGTATGGATATACTGTATGTGTCAGCACGGTAATAATGTTAATTAACTTAACGGACTGCCAATTGTCCGCGGGTCGAACCTCGCGAAGGTTATGGCTGCTTACCTCAACCTGTTACTGCCTTGAACACAGTCGCTGGGTCACGGGGTTCTGGACCTCTCGCTGCAGGTGTTGGTAGCTTCTAACAGCTTCAAGGTTTGTTTGTTTTGCGCGTTGTCCATCCGTACCTCGTGCAAAGCATCTCGTCTGATGGGAATTTGGTATAGGAGGTAACAAGCCTGCACTACGAGTGGTCTTCAGACTTTTGCCTTCCAAAACACCCATACGCTTGGTAGCCGAGGTTGCTCAGTCAGTATGGTGACTAGGATACGGGCTGGACAGTTCGGGGTTCGAATCCGCTTATTTTATTTTTCTTTTTTCATTCTGTCCTTCCCTTTCAACGCTTGGATCAAGCAAGGCTACCTTCTTCGCTTGTTCTCTGACGCCACACAATTGTGTGAGTGACGTGGATATTTCTGTACAGAGTTTGCGAAATGAATACAAGATTTAACGGGCCACGTGAGAATTCGATTCTTGTGACTGCTCTTTGTATTGCAGCTCAGAAGACGGCATAATTAGGACCCTGTGATCCAGGAAGCGGTGGTGGCTCACATCTATACCACACACACTTTGCGGCGAAGGTTTGCCTGCTGGTTTAGAAAGCTGATTAGCTGAGCCAGAACGCACACCAATCACGAGAAGAAGACTTTAATGAGACAGAATATTACTTGAGAGGCTGATAGGTATTCAGCTGGTACAGAGCCAGTTGGCTCAAGCTCTGGGCTTGTATTCGGGATGTTCCCGTTTCGAATCTTGGCCAAGGCACTGTGTAAGCTTCGGTGCTCTTCCTAGGGACTAAGGAACGCAAGCCACGCGTGTTTTAACTCGCATTTTCCCTAAATTTCACCAGCTTTTCCGAGACTTTCCAAGCATATGCTAGGTTGGTATCTTCAGTTACATCATTGTCACCTTCTGACATACTTTCTGTTCAGCACGCGTTGGCGCAGTTGGTTGACGCACGGAACAACAAGTCAGGAGGTCGCGGGTTCGATTATGGGATTTTTTTATTGACTTAATCCTTGCGGTTGACGCAGCCTCTAACACTAATGACTACCAGGTGTATCTGCTGGGAGGTAAAGACGGCATTAAGTGCATTAGTCGGATTTTTACTTAAAATGGTGACATCACTGCACGGATATGAACAGGGTAAAGTTTAGCCCACGTCTTCACAGCCAGCTTCGCTTAGGCATGTAGATGGATATACAGATGATTGGATGGTTGGGTGACTGGGATGACAGGTAGACAATTAGTAAGTCACTTTGTTAATCACTTATTTAAGTGGCTAATTAGATGGTCGGTCAGTTACCTCTGTTAGGCAGGTAGAATATCAGGCACCCGTACAGCTGTGGTGAAAGACATCAGGTTGTGTTCCTTAAATTATCAGTGTCACACAGCTAGTTTATGAGAGAGACAATCCAAGCCGATCCCAGTGGTCGCACCGTGTGTCTGCCGCTGCTCGCTTGCTGGGATTGCGGGTTCGAATCCCGCCGGGGGCATGGATGTCTCATGTGAAAGTTGTGAGTTGTCAGGTAGAGGTCTCTGCGACGGGCCGAGCCCTCATCCAAGGGAGTCCTTCCGAGTGTGTGTGTGTTTGTCAATGAGTGGGATCTTCTTCTTCTTCTATTGGCACTACTGCCTACTGTGGGCTTTGGCCTGTCGAACAATGTCCTTCCATTTTTTCATATCTGCACCAACTTTCCATCCTCTCACTCCCAGCACTTGAAGCTCTCTTTCTACTTCCTCTTTCCATCTTTTCCTGGGTCTTCCCCTTCTTCTCGTCCCTTCCAGTTCTTGAGTGAAAATCGTTTTGGGCATCCTATTCTCCTCATTCTCTCTAGGTGACCTAACCAGCTTATCCTTTGCCCTTTTTTCCATTTTACTACATTTTCTCCTTTGCTCATCTCTTCTAGTTCTCGATTCGTCCGACTTTTCCATTCCCCGTTTTCATATTCAGCACCATATATTCAGCACCATATATTCAGCACCATATATTCAGCACCATATATTCTTCTAAATATTTTCCTTTAAAAAATTAGCAGAGCTTATTCTTTCTTCGCAACGTCCACGCTTCCGCTCCATACGACACTACCGGTCTTACATGAACAGAATGTCACTTCTTACTTTGACGGCTATTTTTTTTTTTCAAAATTTCAGCTGCTATACACAATGAGGCAGGCATGCGAAGAAAAGAATCCCAGGAGAAGCACCGGGACCTCTTGCAGTCTTAAATTTGCCAACAACCTGCATCTCATCCAACAAACAGTTACACCCTTTGACATACACCGCATCGCACTGGTTGCCATAGCAATGTGCAGTCAGAGCATATCCATTCATCAATACTGCCCCCTCCCCCTCACCATGCAACTTACACAAGCTCTAATCAATTTCACGTCTGTAATTTCTACTCGAAGTTTCCAGTCGTGATTCCCGCTCACGATTTCGTCTATTACACACTTCATTTTGATCTTCGAATCTTTCTTCCCCCTCCCCCCCCCAGGCGATTTTCAATTCCAAGTTCCCATGTTTAGAACTATTACAAAGACGAGATCGATGCAGGTGCACATTACTGTGGTACCGGATGCTCAATAAATTTGTAACTAGTGCTATCAAATCAAGATCCGGTATTGCTGAGTCAGCAGAGGAAGGAGCCCACAATGTGACAGCCCCTTAACATGAGCCACCTCAGTTTTGGACAAAGTAGCTGTTGACTCTTGGTTGCAACCATGTGAATTGCTTCACAGAGACCTTGCAGGTTATCACTGAGCATCCGGAAGCTGTTATGTTATCGGACAGACTACGTGGAACAGTATTCATTTTCTTTACGTTTTGAATTTCTTGACAGGGCTCTGTGTACATAAGTTTTTATATCTATATGTAAATTCAGTAACAGTAATTACAACACGCAGTAGCCAAAACGGGTTTCAATTCCCAGCAGCGGAAGAGATTTTTTTTGTGTCAGCCGTGTTAAGAACGGTTCTGTTTCCCATCCAGCCTCCTGAGGGTACAGTGATCGGACCTCCATCTATTTTCGAAGTTAAGAATTCGTGAAGCGCTCCTCTCTCCAATATATCTACATGGCATGCATGGAGACTTTATTTTACTTCACCTCTCGCCTTCTCTCTCCAGAACTTACTTGAAAGTGATGGTACTCTAAGAGAGATATACCCTTCATTCTTGTAATTTCCATGCAAAAATAATTTGTATGCATCTCTTACCTCTCCCTTAAATTTACATAATCCATTCTTTCATCCGTCTTTATTTAGTAGCCGTACAAATGTTAGGAGCGCTGTGCTATAAATCGGAAGGTCGCTAGTTCGATTCCAGATGGTGCCATTGGAATTTTTCATTGACATAATTCTTCCGATCGCACTATGGCCCTGGGGTCGACTCAGCCTCTAACAGAAATGAGTACCAGGAGCATTTCCTGGAGGTAAAAAGCGGCCGGTACGTAAGGCTGAAAATCTCACCACCATCCTGGGCCATTGTCACGTAATCTGGGAACCTTAACTTCCTGGAAGCCTCTGGGCACCTCGAGCCTGTAATGGGACTGATTTACTTTTTTACAAATGTTAGGAGAACGGTACAATATACGAAGTTCTTTATCATATAACTGTCTCTGTCGTCCTGCTATTTATTCTCCTTCGGTCCAGACACTCACATCAGCGTTCTCAGCGCTTTGTTCCCACAGACCCCCAAAGTTTAAGTGCAAAGTAATATAATAAAGACACTTTTTGACAACCTTCAACACTTCTGTATGATACGCGTTTCTTCAAAACGCCTGTTCTGAGGCAACTCATTATTTCTCAATCTGCATTTCAATTTCTCTTCTGAGTTTCACAGAACGTGAGTTCACTCGTTTTTAAAGTGCAGTCCGATGACTGGATGAATTGTCGACGTGTTAATTGCATGCACAGCTTCAGCATTCCTAACCTACTTTCTTCTTTAAGGATCTGTGGGTTCATTGCATCATACTGATTCTTTGTGTGGGTCAGTGTGTGTTTGTCATCCCAAAGTAATTTTGAAGCTATGGGCATGCATGTGACTTGACGTTCTCATGACGATGATCCTTGAAATGAAGGACTCCTGTGACATGACGCCGTGTAGTTTGGAAGTCGGGTATTACCACTTCGAAGGAACGTACTGTTTCGGGAGGACAGACGGAGCAGAAGTTACGATGGTAACATGTATCAAATTTTACATTCATTGTTCCGTGCATCAAATGTATCAAATTATATGGCCTCACATCACAGGACGCCGTGTAGTTTGGTTTACTACCACTTCGAAGGAACGTACTGTTTCGGGAGAAAAGATGAAGCAGAGACGTTTCCTCCGCAACCACGGTAACATGTATCAAATTACACGGCCTCACATCACAGGACGCCGTGTAGTTTGGTAGTCGGGTACTACCACTTCGAAGGAATGTACTGTTTCGGGAGGACAGACGGAGCAGAAGTTCCAGCGATGGTAACATGTATCAAATTATACGGTCTCGCATCACAGGACGCCGTGTATTTTGGTGGTCGGTTACTACCACTTCGAAGGAACGTACTGTTTCGGGATAATAGATGGAGCAAACGTTTCCTCCGCAACAACGCTAACATGTATCAATTTACACGGCCTCACATCACAGAAGCCTGTAATATAAACTGATAAATTTTCATGAAATTGTACTAAGTTATGGTGCTCGAGACTTCACTTTCTACTTAGAATACTGTAAACTGACACCTTCAGAATAAGAAGCAGGACTTGGCAGTGTTCTGGTTACATTATCAGGATGACGTCACATTAGCATTCTCAACACAATACACACATATTAAATCCCGCATAAAGAACAGGACATGAAGAATGCATGCATACGTGCAGTGGCGTACCGAGGGGGGGTGGTTTGGGGAGTTCAAACCCCCCCCCCCGAAATTCCTAAGGCCCTCCAAAATCGTGCCAAACTCAACCTGATTTGAAAACTGTTAAAAAGTGCTGAATTTAGGACGCTAACACCCCAAGATGTTAAGAAAAATGGGAGTAAAATTCTAAAACTAACTAGGCTCGCAATTGTTTTACATTAGCAATGACAAATAAATTGGTTGTCATCATCAATAGTTTTAAAGTAACAAAAATTAAAAAAAAAAATTTACTATACGAAATGAAATTTCTTGTACCAAATTACAGCTGCATCCAGAACCCCTGACTAGGGGGCTACCGCCCCCAGATCCCCGTTCTCTCTGTCCTCTGTCCTCAACTGATTTTGTTGAACCCCCACGAACAAAATTCCTGGGTACGCCACTGCATACATGTAAACATAAACACACATAGACAGATACGAACGTTATGCTTTCGGTTTATTCAGACGTTACTCTCAACACAAGACGTTTTCAGCGAAACTGGCACATTTCATCCCCCTCCTCAGGGGTTGCAAAGTAAATTGGTTATTCCAAACTGTGCACAAATGTTTCGACAGTTGTACACAAATTTTGTGTGAAAATCCAATAGTTGGGTCCTAATGAAATTAAGCTCCCCCACTTGGAAGAATGAACGCCCCCTCTTCGGTCAGATGTTCAATATAGCATTGTTCGATGCAGGGCGGGTTTTAGGGCGCCGGCATAGTTCTGACGAACAAGGTCCGCTTTTTGAATCATTACATCCAATGGAAATAAGCTGCTACTTCTGACGTGGGGGTATTAAGAAAAATATTTGGGCCAACTAAGGAAGCCAACGGTATTTGGAGAATTAAGACAAATAAGGAGTTGGATGAATTAAACACCAGAACATAATAAATTACGTTAAAGTCCAAAGACTGAGTTGGTTTAGACACATAAATAGAATGCCCAAAACTAGCACAGTAAAAAGAATACACAAATGGAAACCATTCACAGGAAGACCAGCTGGAAGGCCCAAGTCTCGATGGGAAGATGATGTCAGGAATGATCTGAAGAAGATGAAGCTTATGAAGT
>Ga0123352_10017522_pt1 | contig 11417 bp, 8 predicted proteins | sample TergutLab28metaG_FD_89700 | JGI IMG/M metagenome (GOLD analysis project Ga0123352, IMG submission 89700) | Labiotermes labralis P1 segment gut microbial communities from Petit-Saut dam, French Guiana - Lab288 P1 | ecosystem: Host-associated > Arthropoda: Insects > Digestive system > Gut ... | reverse complement strand
TACAACCTACATTATGGTTATTTTTAGCAGAGCATTTCCTTTCTCTCTCGAGCCCTCAGTTTTTTCCTCTCTCCCCCCTGGATGGCCTCCTTTCTCCCTTTGCCCCCCCCCCCCGTTTGTCCTTACCTCAGTTTCCTTTTTCCTTTCAATAGAAATTAACATATCTTTCTATTCATGAGGTTAGATCTCTAACCTGGTCAAGACATGCACACATATACACTGATGTGCATACATAAGCATACATACGCATACGTACACATACATATAGTACACACATACCTACATACGTACGCATACACACATACTTGCGTACAAACGCACATGTATACACATATGTACATACGTACGCACATAGACACATAAAACATAAGTACACATGACACACATAAACACACACACATAAACACATACATAACAATACTACAGACCGTTTAATATTTCAGTGTAATAAACTACGTATACAAAGGAACGAATTAATAAAACAAATAAAAAACACTGGTGGCAAACGGCCGACGACAAACGAAACACTCGTCAATAATTATTTAATGATTTTTGTAAAATTTGTTAAATTTATAGACTTTACAGATTTACAATGAAGCTTTACTATAAAAGATAGATAGGTAGACAGATAGATAGATCTCAGAGAATGTATGTAAATATTATTAATTTTAAGACTAGATGTCAAAAAATTATTATCGACTTTATAATGAACCTCAACTATAGTCTTGTTGTCATTAAATGTAAAAGTTATTGTAAAACTTAAGCTTAAGTTGTGTGAAGCATGTAGTATTTCTATGTAATGGGACATGCTGCTAATATCAATAAAAAATACACAATACACATACATACATATGTACATACATACATATATACATACATACAAACATACATACAAACACACATATGTACACAAGCATACACACATATACACATACATAAACACATACATACATATATACATACATACAAACATACACACACACACACACACACTTATCTATATATGACATTACCGTGGGAATGGAAAAGAGCTGCTAAATGAATGAAATGTCTATGAATCAAATTTCGCGCAGTAAAGTGAGGAGTAAAAACAGTCAATCACAGCTACGTTGGATCGCATTTTTATGTGTATGTTATTGCAACATATTTCGGAGTTTTAAAAGCCATCACCAGGCTGTCTAAATCATATACGCCATATGAAAACACTTCTTTCTCGTGCGTTTGAGATGGCTACTTTTATAGTGCTGTGTGTTTTTTTTTTGGGGGGGGGGACCAAATCTAAATACGAACAAGAGATAAAATACATGAAGATCATAATCCCGTACTTCCAAAGTTTCTCGCCTTAAGTCTGATCAATTTTATTTTGCGATTAGTGAAAACTGAATGCATCCGTACTTGCCATTAGAAAGGTAAATTTCTGTGGCTAAATATTCCACATACATATTTCCTATTCAAGAAGAACCAAATCAAGAATATGCTTTACAGTTTTTGATACAGAACTTCGTTTTGGTATAGGCTATTCGGAAAGTCAAAGAGCGTTAGGAGTCACTAGAATTGAATAAGACACTTCAGCTTCTTTTCTAAGGGGCTGATGTTAATAATTTTTTTAGCGGAAATAGAAATTCCATGAAGAAAAATACAGAAATCCTTTACATTTTATTAAGAAGTTATTTTAAAAATATTATCAGGATAAAGGAAGACTCCGTCATCAATTTCTGTACAATATAACTTAAGGAATGTTATGTTTACTGGACCGTGCATCATCTTGATAGTTGAATAAAGATAGGCCAACTTGATGTCACTTGCTTTTTATTTCATTATTTAATGCTCAACATGTTTCAAATGTTAGTACATCAATCCTCAGGATCTTGCGACTTATTTGCTGAGTTATTTCATGGGTTGTATTGTTCTGGTTCGATGTGTGTTGGTGTTACGGTGTGGGTCGGCTGGGGTGGTGTGGTATCCGGATGCAGGCTGAAGCACTGGTGCTTCAGCCTGCATAAAGATATAAATAAGTCGCAAGCTCCTGAGGATGGATGTACTAACATTCGAAACATGTTGAGCGTTATAAAGCAAGTGACATCAAGTTGGTCTATCTTTATTCAATAACTTAAGGAGTTAAGTAGAAAGCAAACGTGTCTCCTTATCAGCAGTTCTTCTTGATAAGACACCAAGTCATTAAATTCATTAGCTGCATAAAACGCCTAATATATTAAATGACGTGTGAGACCAACTAGATGAAACTATTACGATTTATTAATAATATTCACACAACACAACAAAAATCGGTCACAATGCAAACGCCTTATTCTGACTTATCTTTTACAGTGCTGAAAACCGTACGCAGTAATATACGGTGTGGCGCTCCTGAAGATGGGCATAATGATGCCCGAAACATGTTAAGAGCTAATGGATTATTAATAAATCAAAATTGTTACATCTAGTTGGGCTCACACGCCATTTCATATTAAGGATGCACGGTCACACGAACATCAAACCTAATATATTATTTAAAAATATCGCTGTAGGTCTGCTGTCTGCCTGCCTGTATAACAACCTTCATGTTTGCGGATATATGAATCTCATTTTAACATGTGGCAAATCTACACTACATGGGAGAAAAAAATTTTAAAAAATAAAGAAATCGTAATCGCGAGGGAATTGAAATTTAAAATTTTGATTTTTACATAAGCTTTAAAGTTTTGGATCAATAAAAATAAAGTTCAACTAAGAATTTCAAAATGAAATTTTCTTTGCCATTTGCTGTTGTCAGCGCAGGTTAGAATTCAAAATCTGTCAATCTGACACTGGAATTAATTATGTAACATTAAAAATGAGAAGGATATGAGCAGACGCAACAGACCGTGTCTACATGAACGGCTGACATTTATCGGTTGAATCAACAATCGCTCGTCATAAACCTAGCACTTATCTTCTCCATTAGATATCCTGTAGGCATAATGCACAGTATTGAGTTAAGGCATCAAGGACGTCAGGTAAGTCAATAATGCGTGATAATTACCTGTGGCAAGCACTGGTAATGCTATAACACAAAGACACCAAGCTAAAGCACTGAGATTGTACACTGAGTGCAAACACACCTGTAATTACATTTGAGGCACATTAAAGCTTCGGTTTTGACACGGTTGTTTAAACGCAACCTCCCAGTAGAGAGAAATGGCATTGTGCGAGCGTGCGTGCTTGCATGCACATTTGTTTAAATGTACAAGTATGAATTGTAACACTTACGACTTGTATTCGGAAGGTTCGAGGTTGAGTTCTCTGCCAGAACATCAACTATGCTAACTGAACTATATCGTGATTCTCCCCTTTCATTGCAGGTCAGTTCCGGTGTAGTGCACCAATTGTGCCAGAATTGTTCCCTTGTAACAGTATTATGTACTAACCGCCTAACATTTGACCCAGCACACACTGAGATAATGGGGCGGGATAACGTTTTCGGTACACAGACTTGGCTACGGGATGGACGGTCCGGGGTTCGAATCCTGACAGATGCGATATATTTCTTTCTCAAAACGTCCAGACGGGCTCTAGGGCTCGGACTGTTCCCTATTCAAAGGGTATCGAGTTTTCCCCTGGAATGAAGCGGCAGTGGAGTGATGTTCACCATTTATCTTCATTTAGCGTCGAGGGTAAGAACGTGTGGAACTACAACTCTACTCCACCTATACGCCCTCATGTCACGTACAGGAACAAATTTTACCTTTAGGTTCAGAGATAATCACAACATTGTTAAATATCCATAAATAAATGAGTCATGCGGTAATTCCCAGTTTAGATCGTCATGCTTACTTTCCTTATCGAGGCACTTAGGTTAGATTATCCGCCAGAAGTGTCCTGTAGTGCAAGCTTGCACCGCTGTTGCTCATTGCACATGCAATGTCCCTGCCATATTAGATAACTAATGTTTCGTTCAGTTTTGGGTTCGTTTAACGTGCATCGTACTTGTGTAAAGTGAGATATCTTCTGTGCTATCAATATAAAGTTCATCATTGTCGACAGTCCTACATAACCCACATTTCTGGATTTGTCTCTACTCTCGTCTTAAAATTATTGCTTACGTGCAATCTGAAGGTGAGAGATTTGTTGTTAGACTGCTTTTGTTGTTAATCGGAACACTGTGAATTTAACTCGCGCCTTTTTAATACTACTCTTCCACGTGGCAAAAAACTGAACATAATTCATTTTAGGTGCTTTCTTTACTAAAACCAACTAGATGCACTAATTTCTCAAATTTACTTTTTGGAATAAAATTCTACATATTTCGGACAGTTCTTCTGTCCATCATCAATAGTTTTTCACTGTACACACAGCAATGGTATATGTCATACAGGTTATGCTGACAGCTTGCGAGCAAGCAATCAGCATAACCTGCATGACAAATACCATTGCTGTGTGTACAGTGCTGGACTCCTGATGATGGACAGAAAAACTGTCCGAAACATGTAGAGTTCCATTCCAAAAATGAATTCGAGAAATTAGTGCATCTCGTTGGTTTTGTTATAAGAATATCTGCCGACTTATTAGAACATTGCCCAAGGCGACATTTGCCAAGCCATGCGCACGCAAACACACAGAACTTGTAGTCTATGGAAACTCTAAGAACAGTTCAGAAGTGGGCGAAGAGTTCCTTATCCCGCCCGAGACCTGCTGTGCAGCAGGTACAGTACTTCATCGCCATGTAACATCAATAGCTCCTGCACGTAAAACTTAAACGTTGCTTTAATAGGGTGAAACATCGCGTTACAGACTTGGAGGATGTCTGATCCACGCCGCTTCACGTCTGTGGTAATAATTTACGCTAGATCTGCCTCACAATCTAAAGAGCGCGTGGCGAAACAAAGAGGGATGAAATAAGGGCAACGTATGTTGACAGTGTGATGTACAAAATGTGTTATTATATTTTAGGTTACTGAAACCATGAACATTCGAATGAGCTGGACACATATGGGAAAGAACAAATAGGCATAAATATAAAATTTTAGTGACCAAAGCCATGTAAAAGCCGCATTTGGTGTAGAGAGACACAGAATGGGGCAATATTCAAAATGACTGTGGTGACAAAGTGTAGGGGCAGGTCATGTAAACATATATAGTGATAAGTTCTATGAGGAAAGGGCGAAATTGTCCCGGTGCACAGTATAAAAGCTTACGTAGAAGAATCTAGGTATAGCTCCACTCGTCTTTAACCTCGTTACTAGCTAAATGTATGAGGCCAGCTTCAAGCTTCGGCCGCTTTACTTCCTTACAAGAAACCTCTGATACATATTGAATAGGAAGCAAGTGAGCCCCAGAGAATTTCTTGAAGTTTTGGGGTGGAGAGAAACCGTTTTCCTCATACCACAAACCGAACCACGAATTCTCAGTCAGCCAGCCCGCAACCTATTCACTATACTGACTGAGCTTTTCAGGTTCCAGGGGCTATAAGTAAAGATGTTGGTAAAATGGATTATGGTGACAAGGACTGTAGGGTAAAGTAATATGAAACTGAGTTATGTTGCTAAAGACTATAGGAACAATAAATATTAAAATGGTTCATGGCGGTGAGGACTAGCGGGATATATAGAGTTGAAAGTAATTTATGGTGATAAGGAATGTAGGACCCGATCCCAGTGGCCGTGCTGTATAAAGTGTGGGTCTGCGGCCGCTCGCTTGCCGGGATTGAGGGTTTAAACCCCTCCGGGTACATGGACGTCTTTCTGTTGTGTATGTTGTGTGCTGTCTGGTAGAGGTCTCTGCGACGGGCCGATCACACGTCCGGAGGAATCCTACTGAGTGTGGTGTGTTTGAATGTGGTCGAGGATACTAGACAGGAGACCTAGGCCCACTAGGGCCATTGAGGCATAAAAAAGAAACAAAATAAATAGAGGGACATGTCAAGTCTGCAGTGCTAATAGTCAAACGATGAAGAGTAGCTCATTACACAACACACGCAGATGATATGGAATGTTTATAACGCTGTTCTGCGCGCGCGACCAAGCGGGCGTGTAATGAATTGAGCAGGGCTACATTAAACTGGTCATGAAACTTGGCAGGGATATAAGAAGAGTGAAACATATTCTTTAGTGAGTGAAAGTCTCTGAACGTAGCTATAAATACTCCCTCCACATCTACATTGAGCAAAAAGAGAAAGATAAAAGTAAAAGGGAAATAAATGCGTTCTGGCGGCCAACAATAAGTTGACGCCTTAAAAAAACAGCAGTATTTGGCAGATTGGTCTGTTAGAATTATTGAAATTCCTCGAACCACAAAACTATAACATTAGATGACTGAAGTCGTGTGGAATGTTAGCACAGATATTTTTTCTCATAAAGAATGAAGTACGAAGCTAATCCGTTGAGGATGATGACGATGATAATGATGATGATGATAACGGTGATGATTCTGAAGTTACGTAGGAGGAAACCTGCCTTTATTACGTAATTTTCTGACTCTGTCATGATATAGATGTTCATTTTTTATTCGTAATGTGTTTTCTCCCATTTGCTGCTCTGAATAAGCTTATAATCTTAATGAATGAGTCGGGCCGTAGAGTAAACCTTATAAACCTTTCCAGGTTTACGACATATTCTAAAGGTGCGCCTGGACTAGTGGCTGGCTGAATGAAAGGTGCATGTTCCATTTTACAGGTAAATACATTCCTATTAGCCATTACTGACTAAGCCTATTGACAGATTACTGATAATCTTAAGTGCAATGTTTAGCCATTTAATTATTCAATAACAATATTGAATTATGTTTATTTTCAAATGATCCCTTTTTTATTGCCTATACTTGCTGTTGTTTATGGCCTACTGTTAGTAAAATATATTGGCCGAAACGAACAAAACATACATGACGGTGATACATCAGGTGGCGTGTATGTTTAGAGTTTGGCTACGAACCGACATACACATTAGTTGGCCATGATAATGTCCGGTCAGAACAATGGCTGATGTATTAACCTGTCTCCATTCTCCTCAAATGAACGCTAAGTATAACCTTACATAGACAATACTGAGCTGGGCAGCGGAGAAGCTAGATTTACTAGGCTACTGCCTGGACGTTACATGGTTTTAGTCCCTGCAGAGCCGAGAGATTCTTTCAGTAATCGTCCAGTTCAACAGCGGGGCCCACGGGTACCGGCTGTTCTTTGACAATATTAAAGTGGCTGGAATGTGAAACTTATTAATTATCTCAATCCAGTGCCGACCTTAAGAATGGGTAGAGCTATCTATTATTCTGCTCCTCTCTTACGACTTCGTGGGGGGCACGAGGATAAATTTACCTTCACATTTTGAGTGAATTTGCTTCCTAAATAGGAAGCAGCAGTATGGGCTGACATCTGTTAACATCCTGATTATTATTATTACCATAAAGATAAAAGGTAAAGTGATCCCGTTACAGGCCCGGTGTGGCCCAGAGAGTGGGCAGCGGTGTAGCTCTACTCTTACATGACCGCGGCATTGGAAGGGGTGAGTGGTCAGCAGCAAGCCCCGGCCGCACTTTACCCCCGGGAAAGACCCGATACCCATTTTACAGGAGGCTGGGTGGGCCCCAGGGCCGGTCTGGACGGGCAGAAAATCTCGCCCCCACCGGGATTCGATCCCGGACCGTCCAGCCCGTAGCTCAGCCGCTATACCCACTGAGCTACCCGACCCACAAATTATTACTGTATTCCCTAATTTATAAGAGCAACGGTTGGGAAATATGAAAATTAAAGATCCAGTTGTTAATTTCATATGTTGAATTCAGCAAAGACAAAAAGAGACAATATAAAGTAACATGAATGAACGTCAAACACGCCAGTAGCAGGATACGAACCCGCAGCTGCAGCATTTATGTGCCTGTAAGCCCCATTACTGCGACAATTTGCGACACACATACTAGGTTAAAATAATGCCGATGGAAAACTTATTGAAATTTCGGCCTTCTGGGAAATGAAGCCAGACCGGTCGATAGCAACAGTTTCGCACGAACATACTACCTACGTGCTTCTTCAGAATAAAACTGAGTAGGATGGCAGTGTCACCGGTTATATGGGTAGCTTGCAAGGAGGGACAACAGGAGCAGGAAGGGGAGGGAATGTACAGTACTGTCAGAATCAGTGACAATTGTGCAGTGGAATATGGTGGACAAATCCACCCTGATGATGGGTGTAAGACCTTCATCTGGAACGTTTTGTCCACCCATAACAATACACAGCGTTAAAGCCCAGAAGTTCAAAGTCTACATAAAGTCTACACATACCTCATTGAAAACATTGGATCTTACGAGGTCAACACATTATGATAAATGCACCTGCATATATTCATGTGTCCACATACGTGGATCACATTATCACCAAAAATTGGCAAGTGCAGTTGTTGTTTGTTACAAAAGAATCTCAAAGATGTGCACAGACTGTAGCAAGGAAAGCAACTCATAAGGACAAATCTAAAAGCAATTATTTTATGTCATATGTTACCTGAAAAAATGCATTGAATTTCTATGGATGTAATATTCAAAAATTAAATTATAAACGAAATTCAGATATTTTAGTCTACAGATATTTCTGTTAAAATAATGAACTTATCTAGCTGCAGTGAATAAACAGAGCCTCGCTAATGAACTGGATGTTTTGAGACCGTCCAGCTTTAGAACAACGATGTAAGCAACCAACAAGATGCAACGAATTCCGTTTATTGATCTTTTTCAATCTGCTCTACATGTATCGGGCGACAAACTCGCCCATCTTCAGGAGCACTTTTTGACTGTATATACAGCTTTTGGTACAACGCACCTATATAGCTGCCGATCGGAAGCAATATCGGTACATTGTACCAAAAGCTGTATATACAGTCAAAAAGTGCTCCTGAAGATGGACGAGTTTGGCGCCCGAAACATGTAGAGCTGATTTAAAAAGATAAATAAACGTAATTTGTTGCATCTTGTTGGTTGCTTACGTCGTTGTTATAGCCTCGTTATTAACAAAACTCTGTTACAAACTCAAATTTAAATTGTCTTCTAAGGAATGGCGCATAAAAACCCTAACCTACAAGAAAATGGTAAATTTTGCGGAATAAAATAGGATAATTTAGTTTTGACCTGTATGTTTTCCATGCGAGCAGAGACAAGGGACGAAACCTATAATGGCAGTTTATATATTCCATACCCGTGCATTAAGGAATGTGTACCAATATGGTGTAAAACACCAAATTCACACAGATAAAATATGTTTTATCTTATATTAATATTCACCAAAACGTTTCGGTCGTTTTCGTGACCATCATCAGTGTGCTTTTCAAGAATATTGATGAAATAAAACATTTGCCGAAACTGTATAAGTAAAACCACTTAATGTTGCAGAAAATATCTCAAGCACTCCCTCTGGTCATAAAATGTCAGATTATGTTAATGTTAAAAGCAATTTGGATAAGGTTTATTAATATTCTTCTAAAATACCTTAATGATGATCTCAAAACCCACCGCAACATGTAGGTAAATTTTAATCTATGATAAAGCATATTTTTTCAGTGTGCATTTGTTGGTTTACTACATAACTTCAAAAATAATGACAGTGCTTGAGGTAACTGATGTTGCTGTGTCTCTGTTCAACAAAGGCACCTTAGTATATTTCTCCATTGAACATGGTGTGAAGTAAAATAAAATAAAATAAAGGGAATGCCAAATCTGATTCGATAAAGCTCCATCGTCTTCGTAAGGGATTGTGGGGAGCCTTGTAAATCGCGCAATCATTGATCCAGTAGTGTTAGGTGTATTGCAGGTTTTACAGTTTGCCTCAGATTCTGTTTCCTCGGTTCACATATATTTTGTTCTGTTTGTTCAGCAGTCTGTGTTTGTCCGTGACTCAGTCTCACGTGTTTCAGGGGCAATGAAGAGTTACCGACAATATCACCGATGACCTTACAGGGTCTGGAATTTGAACTGTCATAAATTCTGACGAATAACAGCTTCAAATTATTATTATTATTATTGATTTTTTGCACACAATTATTTGGCTGTTTTAAAAACTTGTCCAACTACATGATTACGAAACAATGCGTAACTTGCCTCATGGCGGAGAGCGCTTTTTCAGGAACTAATCAGTCAATCTTAAAAAAATTTCCCAACCCCCCCCCCCCTGATATTTGAAAATATATTAACGTGTCGAAATTTTCTACCACTGTGTTCTATTCAAGTCCGATTAAATTCACACGTTAGCACATTGTCTCTTAGACATCTAGGCTTATATCCTTCCAGCTGTCTCTTTTCTTCAGATTGCTGTATTGAAATACATTATTTTACTGCCTTTCTCAGGGGTTTCACTTAGCCTACTCATTCTCCTTTTTATTCATTTTGCCAACCTAACAGTATAGGGTAAAGCGTACAAATAACAGCGCTTGTCATTAAGCAGTTCATCTCTAGAAACTCGCTGTCGTTTGTGCCCTATGCTCAATTATTTCTTGCACTGTATCAGATTGTCAGGCATTTTACTGGAAGTGAAGTGAACATAGAGAATTTCAATTGCCTAACGCTACCCAAAAGAAAGAAAACACTAGGTTTAGTTGAGAGGAAAATATTGAAAAGGATCTTAAAGAAATAAGATAGTGTGAAGTGGACTGGATTAATCTTTTCAGGATAATGTCAGTGGCGGTCTTTTGTAAACCCGGCAATAAACCTTCGGGTTACCTAAGATGCAGAATGTTTCTGGCGTAGACAAAAATTTTTGAGCTTCTCAAGAAGGACTCTGCTCCATGGAATTAGTCAGTTCCAGCATTCAGAATGTTCCTTTGAAGGTCATTATAATAGCTTGGTATTGTAAGGTGAAATAGACATTCGCATTTCACAAAAGGGGAGAAGTTTTGGAATTGGCTAAGCGAATATCCGCTCTTCAAGAGAGACTGGAGTGACTTCGGTGTTTTACATTATCAGCGGCAACCATATTTCTTGCCTTTTGAACTTAATTTGAACTATGCCATGCAATGCAGGTGCTACAGACTTAGTTTCAGAAGTAACGCAACAAAAACTTGATTAATGCTTAAAAAACTTTAAGATTAGTTTCAGAAATAAGCTGACGTCGAATTTTAAATAATGGCGTAGTCAAAACAACTGCACAAATGGCTTCACGAACAAACAGAAAGTTCATGAACTACGAAATAAAGTGAAATGCCAACTTGATGCAACTAGGTAATTTTATTGATGTATTCTTAGCTCGACATGTTTCGGGTGTGTGTGTACGGTGCGTACACACGACCTTCACAGCGGCTCTCAAGACCACCACCCATCCAAAAACTCGGTGCAGAAAACCATATGCTGCAACTCAACATGTAATGTTCCTGATGATGGGCGTATGTACCCGAAACATGTCGAGCTAAGAATACATCAATAAAATTACCTAGTTGCATCAAGTTGGCATTTCACTTTATTTCATGAGG
>Ga0123352_10017521_pt1 | contig 11418 bp, 8 predicted proteins | sample TergutLab28metaG_FD_89700 | JGI IMG/M metagenome (GOLD analysis project Ga0123352, IMG submission 89700) | Labiotermes labralis P1 segment gut microbial communities from Petit-Saut dam, French Guiana - Lab288 P1 | ecosystem: Host-associated > Arthropoda: Insects > Digestive system > Gut ... | reverse complement strand
TATTCCCGGGGGGGGGGGGGGGTAAAGGCGGCCGGTGCGTAGGGCAGACAAACTTAGCACTTTCATGTGCCGACTGTCATGAAACCTGGGAGCCTGAACCTCCTGGAACCCTCAGGGCCTGTACAGTGATTGCTTTACCTTTCTTTTTGTAGGAAGCGTTAAATCACTGGATTTCTCACGGCCTGTTTGATTTCAAAATCTGTTTTCCACAAATGATCTTTGGTTGTGGTTGCGCGGACTTGCTTTAGATTTGATTGGGCTTAACTCAAATTGTTAGGAGATACAGGGTGCTTCAGAGATTAACATCATTTTCCGTAACAGGCATTAGCCCTCTTGAACTTGCACTATCTGCCTGCAGACCAGAGCAATCCAGTTGACATTCCTCTTCATTAGTCAACCTTTTGTTTTGGTGTGCATGAACATCAGCGTGGCTACTCCCAGCACAAACTGGCAATGAAATTGGGCAGAACCCAGTTTAGCGAAAAGGGGTTACCTTTTGTTTGTAGCTTAACCACAAAGACATGCAGCAGAAGTTGCGACGCCCGGGGCCAAATTGTTTGCTGGGTACCATAATTTTAAGGAGATTATAACGTTATAACATATATATAATGTACATAGTAGCCTACCTAGCAACCTCTTTGACAGACCTAACCATTTAATCTGTCACTTGGTGTCCTGTCCAATTGTCTGTGCCTCATTTTCTCTTCCCGTCTTATCACTTTTGTAACATGGTCTGTGTATAATCCAAAGAAAGAAACAAAAAACCTCCAATACTTTTTCAAATTACTTTAGTCACTGCACTGCTTCCGGTTGATGTTCTGTTGAAGTGGAATCGATCTCTTAGTCGGTTTACGTTTATTAGAAATTGCCGGATCATCTCTTGTCTGATATCGCAGTTTTTTTTACTACGTCATATCTGTATTTTCAACAAGAAAAATGTTATCCACAACATTTGTGGACACCTTTGCAATTCCCATGATTCCCAATTTTGTACTCTGGTAGTGTACATTCGGTTTCGTCACAAAGTATATAATGTGTTTCAATTCGCTTTACTGTGTACCGTTTTAGTGAAACGTCCTCAAAAAGTTGGACCGGGTAGCGTAGTCGGTATAGCGACTGGCTACGGGCTGGACGGTCCAGGGACCGAATCCCGATGGGGGCGAGATTTTCCACACCTGTCCAAACCGGCCCTGGGGCCCACCCAGCCTCCTGTACATTGGGTACTGGGTCTTGCCTAGAGGTAAAGAGCGGCCAGGGCGTGACGCTGGCCCCTCACCCCCTTCTAGTGCCGTGGTCAAGAAAGAGTAGAGCAATACCTCTACTCCCCCTATGGTCCGTACGGCCTGTACAGAGCCTCACTGCCTGTGCAAGGGTGCACTTACCTTTACTTTACCTCAAAAAGTTTGCATGTTTTATAAGAAAACTGTTGTTCACCGTTTCAGGATCCCAAGGGAAGTGCTGCAGTATTACACCCACTTAAAAATTCCTCCTTGTCACCGCATTAGGGTCTGCAGTGTTTCTTATTTTTATTTTTTATTTTGTATTTTTCCAATAGCATGGTTTTGATGCAAAGTTTCGTTGTAGTTAGGTAGCTAAAAAGTGTCTACGCGTGTCCGACCGCTAAGACCTGTAGCTGTGCATTCTGCTGCTCGCAGACACCACACTGCACAACTTGCTCGTTACATGCTGCAGTTTTTATATAACGGTATGAAAATGGCAAGCAGTGATATCTTAACCTATTTCAGACATTTTTATTCTCTTTTAGCAGTAGACACAGTTATTGAAATGGGAATTCCGTCTCGTTTCACCCTGATTTTAATTGATGCAAGCTTTTAATATGACTGCCATATAAATGTCAACCCCTTCTTTTCACCCTATTCAGATATACATGGCTGCTCAAAGTGTGAGTTTATGAGGGTTAACTGTTGCGGTCTGTCGGGGTTTTAATTTCTGCCCATGTCTTTGACCACATATGGGCTTTATAGTTGAGCGAAGCAACTGTATACGTGTGTTTGCTCTGTTTCTTGCATTGGTTTTGCCTCATGTCACTATTTTTAGTGCTACTGCTAGCGGGTGCTCGTCAGTTTTGTGGTGCAGGCTAATGGTGGACCTGGAATTTAGCCTGGCATTCACCAACGTGTTTACGGGGCTAATTATCATGTTGATGAATTGATAACATCCAGGTTGTAGCATTGCTCAGCAGGTATTCGCAAGTCTCATCATGGAGGTTGGGGTTTAGTGACAGGCCATTCGATGTGGGATTTATGGTGGACACTGTTGCCTGTTCCATGAACCTTTTCTGATTCGAACTTCACCTATACATAAATTCTAAGGATACGGGTGAGGGGAGTTGGACACTGTCATTTGCTATGATCGTATAGCGGTGTTGATAGAGGGATGAAATATGAATATGGAGCACTAGTGGAATGACACTGACAGGAGGAAACCGAAGTACAAGGAGCTGCACCTATCCTGTTGCCACTTTTTGCACCACAGATCTCACATTACGGGCCTGGCATCGAACACCTCGCTTCCAGCGTCAGAGGCAGACAACTAACCACCTGAACCATGGGGCATGGCTGCTGAGAATACAAAAATAAATTAAGCTGTAATGGTGATTCATAGAATATTGTACGTGGACATAGAGGGACAGATCATTCTCAGGTATTCTTTGTATGAAGTGCACAACACTCAAAGTGCTGAATAACCTATTTGCAACAGTCACAGTGGTAAATAGTGCATCAGTGGACTAAGGAGCATATGCTGAGTGCGTTGTGTCAGTCTGTAGGCTGCATACATTTTATCGTTTGATTACAATCAATATATTTTTATGAAATTTGTTTTCGGGGTTGAATTTAATTTCTGCTCCTGGTGGTTCGGTAGACCCTTTAAATATAAATATATATATATTACATACAGAAGTATCCTGAGATTTGTATCAGCCAAATATGAACATTAGTGCCAGTGGTGTTTGCAAGATTGATATGATGAATTTATATAGTACATATAACCAACATTTTAAATACATCATTCTGCCTTTGTGATGTGATGAGCCACCCAGCTGTCTCTTTAAGGAACACCCCTTGTACTTATACCAGTTGCTCATTACAAACCTGCAAAATCTCTCATTAAGCATACTCTCTTCTTCTTCACAGGACGTGTGATCGTGTATTATGACGATAGTGAAGATGACATGGAGGACTTTAAGATGCATCCAAAGAAACTTGTGAAGATGATGAAAGGTATGAAGGTGAGTTTCGTTATGTGTTGTTGCTAAGGTTATTATATATTATATTATATTATATTATATACTTATCCTTGTTTGTTGAATTTGATCTGAATACTTAATTCAAAAATCTGAATCAATTTTAATATGCAGAAGTTAATTTACGGGTTGTCCTGTACGTGTATTAACTCTAGATACACAAGCAATGAAAAGGACGGTAATCCAGAGACTACGCAGTGTCTTTCACGAAATGAAGCCCCAGACATTTGTAGTGTATTCAGAAGGGGAGACAGCCCACTGACAGAACATTACCTTTTGTTGCATATCACATCTGCTGATTTCTCTGACGTTATTTTCTTCCATACACTATGTCTCTTATTTAATACACTGTACATGTATATGTACATTTTGATCTTGATGCACTGCGGTGTTGTTGATAGTGGATGATTTAGTACATAAAAATTGTGAATTGAGGCTGAGGCTTAATGTGTGTTGTATGTACACTGGTGTATCTGTTTGCTAACTTGTGAATTCTTTGTAAGTGTAATGAACAGGCTTCAGTGAAACCTCAGCCCTGATGATGGTAGCAGTATGTTTCTCCAAAATACTGGTTGTTATGTACCAGGCTACTCAGAATCTCTTCTTAACTACAAGATTGTAATCTTGTATTCACTGCCACTGAGGATATTGTTTTCCAGGATTCATCTTATGGTGTAAAAACTTCCTCAGTTTCTGTGGCTCATAATCCCGACTCTGCCCACGCTACACATCAAGAACTGAAGCACAGTTCAACTGTCCCATATGAGAGTAGTAAAAACTGTACATGTCAGTCACCGTGCTGTCTTACACATAAGGAAGAGTTACCAACTCAAGCAGATGAAGCACCTGATGTATCAGTACAATCAGAAGTAACATCGGATTCAAGTTGGTTGTCACTGCTGGATTATTTCAAGAAATCTGAAGAAGTAACATGTTCTACAGAACCCCAGTATGTAATGACTACTACTTAAACAATTTAAATGTTACCAATCTTCTGCTTGGAAGTTGTGACTTTTACAGGTAGCTTTTTTTACTGTAAATGGATGCATTGTGTGATTTACAAGTTAGCCCTTTTGTCTTCAAAAGTGGGGTGTTTACCTTGTAATATTACAAATGTCATTATTATTAAACATCAGAATTCAGTACTGGCATCAACTCTGTTGAGAGAAAAAGTTATGTACACATTCAACATTTTTTGCTTAGAAAAACAAAATCCATCTAAAATACCTAACTTCAGTAAAGCAAGAATATCAAATATAATTTTTTATGTGGTTGTACACAAAGATATTACACTCACTTCAACACTTATGACTCATACATTCAGTACCATTTATTGCTGCTATGTTATGTTCCTTTTTATAATTGCTACCAACTCTTAACTTACATATACATAGACAGAACATGTTAGAAAGGTACAGACCTCTGTAATTTTATGTTCATACACCCACTGATTTATACAGTGAATGTAAAATGAACGCTCATTTGAAGGGAACATGTGTCTGTCTGCATATTTTGTCTTTGAAACCACTAAATGAGTATCGGTGAAATGTGACAATAGAAATCTGCACTAAATGCTCATTAAGCTATGTTATGGCATGTATTTATCCAAGACATTTCATTTTAAAGTATATAAAGCTCAAATTTAACTTTATTGATTGGCTTCAATAATTATGTATGATATGAAAACTTAAACATGTTTCAGAAATCATTAAGGTATTCATCTTTATTTCACACGTGTTTTAATATGCTTAATATTTAATAAAAAATAAAGAAATTCAGATTTTTGGATAGTATCTTCTTTCTAAATTTTGTTACACCTTTCCACCCTTGTTCTCTGGTATTTGCTTTATAAACCAGACCTTGATATTCTTTTTTGTAACCTGCAGCTGCTATGTGGGATTAGATTTTCCAATAGTAGATATATTTACATGTTATACTCATACAGTGAAGGTTCCAATACTCACACAGAATGACAGTACATTGAATGTTTGTTGCAGAGTGCCAAAAATATTTTATTGCTCAAGAACTCACCAGCAGATACAGCAGGTGGTACGTGAACTCAGAAAAACAGTATACAAAGATGTGAAGTAAGTGTCTTTCTAATTCATGACTGGGTGATATATGAAGTTCATGGATTATTATCATTTGGGGTGTGACACTATGCAGTTTGGTAGATAGGTACTGGTTTGTCAGAGAAAGTTGCTTAAAAACACAAAACACCTTTTTTTTTAAATTTTGTAATTTTATATGCATTTTTTGGTGACTGTGTAGTCAGACAAAAGTTTTTTTCAGCATTTACGCAAAGTGTCATCTTCATTCAAGTGCCTTATAAATATTTGTTAGGTTTCTGTTCTGTTGAAAAAATATTGAAACATAATCCATTCACCAAGATTCAGTAGGTTTGTGATTCGTACAGTGTTACAGTTTTCTCTTTGTAAAGGGACCCTAAAACCATACTGAATACATTCAGCAAGGCAGTTTAGGCACTGAGGCACAATGATTTTGACTTCAGTTATAGAAAATGTCATGTAATGAATGAGAACACTGCACAAGAATATAGTAAAATATGAAATGGTTTACAAAAAATAGACGCATGCTTAATTTTACCTTAAGCTTACAATAAGTATGTACACATGGTGAACATTATAGAATTCGTGGCAGGTGGATAAAACTGTACTAGCTAAGACATTCTGGACAGTTTGTCTTCCATTTTACCATGTAGTCCACCATTTTATATTCTCTTTGCTGATTTGTTTATTTTCATAACTTAAAAGTAATGTTAGGCACTAAATAATGTAACGTATTAAGGTACAAAGTAACAGTGTTATTTGGCTTGAAGGCTGTAGATGTTGTCATGTATTGTTAATTTTTTATTTCAGAATGACAATTCTCTCCAGTAGAGAGCATACTTGCATACAGACACCTTGGAGAGGTCATTCATTCCGAAACAAGACAGAAATGTGCCTTGCTCTGCTTGACCCTATTGAGGTACATACAGTAATTAGGCACAGTTCTAAAATAGTGGTACCTGGAACTCACAGGGATTTCTTCTTCTACTAGAAATAACTAGTTTTTGTTTCTTCCTGCCGCATTACTCACAATTATACAAAGTCCAGCGGGAAAACTGTGAAATGTTACGGGTTTTATATTCTAGAAAACATTGGACTTAGCCATCATAATGCTAATTCTTTTGAAAATGAATTAGAAAACAAGAATATTATGTAATCAGTGTTCAAAATTTGGGTTGTTATGTGACATTAAGTTTGCATCGATCCATACTATTACAGGAATGAAGGCACAGAATACAGCATTAAATGTAGGGAATATTTTGTTATATTCATTAAATTCAAGGCATTTTTTTATTGGATTTAATTTACCATTTTAAAGTAATGCCTGATATTCATTTCTTCTGTTAGAGTGTCATACAGGCATTAAGGTAAATTTGAGTGTTTGTGAGACTCGATACAACTGGTAGTAGGCATGGTAACTCATTTGATATACTCACTGTGCTGTAGGCTGAAGAGGTGATGAATTTCATTTCTATTTCCTCCAGGGGCAAGAAATTATTTCTTATCTGCAAAGTGTCCAGAATGGCTCTGAGGCATACACAGTTTCCTGTTTTTTATGTTTTGTTGACTGTGCATCCCTGTATAAACTTGTAAATAAAGCCAGCTTGGTGCACGATTGTACTTAGTATGTTTATTTCTTTTCTCTACATGTTTCAACCCTGCATATCAGTCATCCATACAGAGTGACAAGTACCAAGTGTCACATAGATACAGTTGTATCTCCTGATGATGGCATATAGTCGCCTGAAACATGTAAAGAAAAGAAATAAACATACTAAGAAAAACTGTGAACCAAGTTGGCTTTATTTATAAGATTATACAGTTTCCTGTCTGGTGGATATGTGGGTAAAGCAACAGGTTGTGAACCTGACCACTCCTGCCCATGTGGTGCCAAGGTTAAAACTGTAGTTACACCCCCTACTTTTCCATGTGCCTTCATGGTGTTGTATGAAATTAAAAGTGGTACTACTGTTACTCGGAAGACCTTCACATACAGATATTGAAATTGTGGTTTGTGTGCTTGATGTGTAATGCTATAGATAATAAAGTAGGAAACAAATTGTGCTTTTTCAGGGACCTGGATGCATGTACAAGAATCCCCGTATGTCATCACATACTGCGCTTGAGAGCTGCAAGCTGGGGTCGCCGTGGGACTTGGAAGATCTAGTACAGGAAGGCCGAAGACTGAAGTGTTGTCCTTATTTCGCATCTCGGGATCTGATAGCCACAGCAGATATTGTTTTCTGCCCATATGTATATCTCATTGACCCAAAGATTAGAAATACCGTATGTACCAAGTTGGAAATTGTAGATTAAGAGAAAACACTTCTCTTTGATGTATTACTCTGCTGTGGATTGAAATGTTCTGATCTTAAGCAGATGTTTCTTGTTGTAAGTCTTTGAATTTCTGTACCACCACAGATGTTACCCCAGTGACATGTCATGCTCCTTCATCACAATGTCCCAAGACAATACCTGGATGCTTATGGCTTCTGATAGACCATCATACTTTTCATCTGAACTAAGAACTATTTTAATTATATTAAATATTTTATCCCATTATAACAACCATTATGTTATTTTTAAAAATCCTCTTCAGATTTTTCTACATTTTACTTCTGATTCTGGTAAAAATCCCAGATAAGTTTTTTTGTGATGCTACATGACATTAATTGGTACAGCATCAGTAACCCTATAATTTTTTAGGGTTGTTTGACCATGGATCTTCCTCATGAAATAAAGTGAAATGCCAGCTTGATGCAACTAGGTACTTTTATTGATGTATTCTTAGCTCAACATGTTTCGGGTACACATGCCCATCATCAGGAGCATTAGATGTTGAGTTGCAGCATATGGTTTTCTGCACCGAGGTGTTGGATGGGTGGTGGTCTTCAGAGCCACTGCATAGGTCGACCATCCGCACAGTACACACGACCTACTTGGCTGTCAAGACCACCACCCATCCAACACCTCGGTGCAGAAAACCATATGCTGAAACTCAACATCTAATGCTCCTGATGAAGGGTGTGTGTACCCGAAACATGTTGAGCTAAGAATACATCAATAAAATTACCTAGTTGCATCAAGTTGGCATTTCACTTTATTTCCTGTAGTTTTTCTTATTAATGTTTAATATGATATGTAAACCACCTACAACATTGTGCATCTGTTATTCCTTTCAACTTGTTCACTAACATTTTGGAAGAATCCATACTCGTTTCCTTCTAAAGGACTTTTGCCACAATTCCAGTTAACCTTTCTGCTTACTGTGACATTTTATGAATGTTTTTTTCTTTCTCAGCTATTGATTGACTTTGTAAGAGCATAAATGCCCTCTGTTGCATTCTCCATGAATGCTTGAGATATGACAGGTCTTGATGCATCTGCAAATTGTCCAGTTTCACAGAACTTATCAGTAAGCAGTTCCATACTATTGCAAGACATTCAGGGTTGATCAAACTGAATTTTCACTTATACTTTATATAAACTTTTACTTTTAATTTCAATTGAATTATCCTAACCCTGATAGGCTGAATTATTTTCTCATGTGAACCATTAGACCTATATGTATAGAAATGTAAATGGTTTTAATTATTAAGCATTACAGCACTGAATGACACACAACACATAAGTGCCTTCTTGTTGCATTTACTGTGAAGGAATATAGTAAGCAAAACAGTTAATTATTACAATGCACAGAATTGCCGAAAATTGTCAGTTAGTTATGTAAGTACAGTGTATTATTAAAGCATTGTAACTGACTTCTGATAACATGTAGAGTTGTGGGATTAAGGAAATTTAATTGATATTAATAGCTATATTTTTTACCAGGGATGTCTCCTGGGGGTAAAGACGGCCGGTGCGTAGGGCTGACAACCTTACCACCTTCATGTGCTGACTGTTTTGAAATCTGGGAGCCTGAACCTCCTGGAACTGTCAGGGGCTGTCCAGGCCTGTACAGTGATTTAAAAAACAAGCTATATTTTGGATCCAGGCATGAATAGGTTACCACATTTTGTAAAGCACAGCTATTAAACATTCATGTACAGCCTATTTTATTTTATCAAAGTGTAAGTAGTTGAACAGTTTCATCTAAGGACATGTGTTGTTAACACCTTGCCGTCCGGCCACACAGAAATGCGTGATTGCTATCCCATGCGTTGTTGAAGGGTCACGCATATCTGCGTTTTCTTATACAACATGCTGCTCATTTTCAGCGGGTCTGACTCACTTATTGCTTCAAGGTTATCGACAGCTTGATGAGGGATGCTTGGTCTCAAGTTACAAATAAACAGACCGGTCCTGACCCTCTATTTTTAGAACCATTGTTAGACTACAACAAAGAGACCAATCATTCAGTTATTCTCTCTTTTTTCCTTCAGTTGCAATCATGGCTTTGCATAGGAATGTTCTGCAAGAGGACGATATTTGGTGCAAGTTATATGCCAATACGCATTCCGATGTCTCTGATTATAGTGACAATGAAAGTTCGGAGAGTGACAGTGACGTCCCCACTAGTTCACTTAAACAATTGCAATCTTCTCTCTTAGTTGTTACTAGTGACAGTGAAACAAGCACAATAGAGGAAGAATGTAGTGAACCGGAGAACTCTGATGATATAACACATGATGTGTGGTGTAAAACGGATAAAAAACCAAGCAATGAGCCTTTCCTTGGAACCACAGGTCTGAATATAGTAACTGATAACCCTGAGTCTGTTGCTGAAGTCATGAGTTCAATCGTTGGTAATGATCTTATACTGTTACTTACTGAACAGTCTAACCTTTATCATAGTGAAAATGCCGAAAAATGGAAAGTCTCGCCTAAAACACTGAAGTGGTCCAATATCACACCTGAAGAAATGAGAAAGTTTTTTGGGACTAATAATTTTGATGGGACAAATCAGAAAGGAAAATATAAGAGACTACTGGTCCACTGACCCCACAATTTCCCACCTATTTTTCCTCACACTATGAGTAGGAACTGTTTTGAATCCTTTAGGTTTCTGTGACCGTGCATCATGAGCAAATTGTGAAGTGAGAGAGAAAACCAACAAGATGCATCTTGTTGGTTTTCTCTCTCACTTCACAATTTGTTTTGAATCCATTTGGCAGGCTTGGCATTTTAGTGACAACAGTCGGTAAATACAACATTCAGGGCAGCTATTCAAAATTTGGCCCATGTATGAATATTTTGTACAGAAATTTAGGTCAGTATACAGCCCAAAACAAAAACTGTCATTTTATGAAGTCATGATCCCATGGTGGAATCGCCTGAAATTTAGGACATACAATCCAAGGAAAAATAACAAAATATAGAGTGCTGGTGAGAATGGTTTGTGAGGCGGTATCGGGTTATATCTGCAACATGGAGATATACTTAGCTGAGGGAAAGAATTTGGAGGACACAGTGTTAAAACTTTTGGACAGAAACTCTGGCCAAAGTCATCATGCCTATCAAGATAATTATTATAACAGTGTGAGATTAGCTCAAACATTGCTAGACAGAAACGTGAGAGTCTGTGGCACTATGAGGGCTAACAGGGGCATTCCACGTGACCTGGAAGAGGACAGCAAGCACTTGAAGAAAGGGCAGTCAGCGTTCCAGAGAAAAGGTGACATAATGGTGCAAGTGTGGAAGGACAAAAGATTTGTGTGTAAGTACAATCCATGATGCAACAATTGTAAACACAGGGCAGAAAGATGGGAAAACAAACATGGAAATAAAGAAGCCATATGCTGGTGTCCAGTACAATAAATTCATGAATGGCATGGACAGGGCAGACCAGTACCTCAGTTATTACTCAGTTCTGAGGAAAAGTGTAAAATGGTCAAAAAAAGTAGTACTGTATCTGCTAAACTGTGCTCTCTTCAACGCATTTTTTGTGTACAGGACACTACAAACAAAAAAGTAAAGTACAAGAACTTCCTGCATGAGGCAGGAAAGTCCTGGATATCAGAAGTCCAGAATCGAAGTGAGTCCACTTCTGAGGACCTTCAATTGCCAGAGAAGCAAACAACTCCAAAGGGGCCTAAACAGGACCCGCCAGGCAGACTCTCCGGTGATTTCAGAATACACAAACTT
>Ga0123352_10017520_pt1 | contig 11419 bp, 9 predicted proteins | sample TergutLab28metaG_FD_89700 | JGI IMG/M metagenome (GOLD analysis project Ga0123352, IMG submission 89700) | Labiotermes labralis P1 segment gut microbial communities from Petit-Saut dam, French Guiana - Lab288 P1 | ecosystem: Host-associated > Arthropoda: Insects > Digestive system > Gut ... | reverse complement strand
GTTTGTGTGTGGTTGTGTGTGTGTTTTTTGGTGCGGGTCGTTTTTCTTGGAAAGTAGGTAAGGTTTTGCTTATATGGCGCCCCCTTTTTTTCTGGGCGGCCCCTTTCCGGGGGGGGGGGGATCGCCGTATATTCGAGCTTATACGTTGTTTTCTTGGAACATGTGGGATACGTGTCAGTTGTAATAATATTTTAGAACCGAAACTCTGCCTTCTTTTTGTATGCGCGCCCTCTATTCATGACTACGAATACATAAAATTCTCTTCCAAAGTATTGTACTGAAGCTAGCTATAGAATCGATTTATATAACATATTCTTTTTTCCATATTTTTCTTGCGAGCAGCATTTGATAAGTTTGTAACTCTCACGTATTTATTATTTTATTAAAAAATGCATTTTATCTGTGGTGGTACCATGGATGAGTGCGGCATCTGCACACACTCGACTGAAGCTATCGGCCGGCTTATCTGGACCCAGCTTCACTGAATTCAGTTTCACGTCTTCCCCGAGAATCCATACATATGAGCTTCAAATGTATTATGAATGAGAGAGATGAGAAATGCATATAAAATTATGGTTAGAAAATTTGAAAAGAAGAAACTTATTGAAAGATCTAGAAATATACTGATGGATTATATTAAGATGTACCCTAAGGAAGAGGGTGATACAATGTAGGTTGGGTCCATTTGGCTCAGAAAAGGGACTAGTGGTTGACATGAGCACGATAATGGAAGTGTGGTGTTTTGAAAGCTGGTAAATTTCTTGCCTAGCTAACAGATGGTTAAATTTTAGGAAAAGATTCTGCTTTAAAGATTTCACTTAGAATCTGGCTACCAAGCATGAGAAATCTTTGGTGACGACACACGGTACACTGCCGACATTGCATAATACACCGAACTTCAGTTCGGTGTATCAGTCAGATGGACTGCGTTCCGTACCGTAGAGGTTGAGAAGCGGCAACATGCGGCAGGCTTCCCTCAGACTAGGCAGAAGGAACATGCTATGTTTACGTGTCCCGTTCGGGGAATCGGTTTGCCGCTGTAGACGCTAGAGAAATGTGGAGCATAAGTTTGGCTCCTAGTCTGTTCTGTCCTGAAACTGGTCCTGTTTCTCCAATGGGTATTTCTTATTATTTTCGCATTACTTACCCACTAGTCCCTACGGTAGACAAAATGGATACCAGCTGAATGCATCACGCAGACTTGAAGACATTATTGCTTTCAGTCCTATTGCTTCCGAGTCTTGCTGGTTATTGCTGATTTTCAAACCAGTTACTGAGTACTAATTCACGACACTGAACCAGCAAAATGCACAAACATGTTCCTTAGATGTGTGTATTACAATATATCATTGAATATTCGCACACGTTTCGGTCCGCAAGAAATCATCATCAAGGAATCAAACCAAAACAATACAGTATAAAACCAAGTCAGTCCATTTTGTACAAAGTTGACGTGGTGTAAAGAGTCAAGTGGTTAAAATTTAGGCGTTTGTTTGTACAGTTATTGTATAAATGTGATGATTTTAATACACTGTAAATAAATGTGATGGATCTTAATACACTGTAAATAAATGTGATGGATCTTAATACACTGTAAATAAATGTGATGGATCTTAATACATTGTAAATAAATGCTCAAAACTTTAAAGTAATAAAATATAAACACGAATAAACATTTAAAATACATAAATGTAATGGGAAATATACGTACGACTGAAACGTAGAATTGGTACGTACTGTACTGGTTATTGCAACTGCCGTTATAAGTTTTAGTTATACTATATATATATATTTTACGTTTATGTATTTTGAATGTTTCTTAATGTTAATATTTTAAAGATTTGAGGTTTTAACATTAATTTCCAGTATATCAAGTTCCGTCACATTTATGTAACTACTCGACAAAGAAATGTTTATATTTTAACCATTTTACTCGTGTACACCACGTCGGATGTGTACAGAGTGACTAATTTGTTTTTATGCAGTATTGCTTTGGTTCCATTCCCTGATGATGGTCCCTGTCGTATCGAAAGGTGTAGGAATATTATATGGAATTATAATATAAATATCTAAGGAACAAGTTTGTGCATTTTGTCGGTTTAGCATCGTGAGTTAGTTGTCGATAATGCAAGGGATGCACAATTTCGAATTACTGACTACAATGAAGGAAGATAATGACTAGGGAACAGGACCGAGCAAAATACATAGTGGGCACAACTTGTGGGCCGGAATAGCTCAGTCGGTGTGGCGACTGGCTACGGGCTGGACGGTCCGAGGTTCGAATCCCGGTGGGAGTGAGATTTCCTGCACCTATACCACACGGGCCTTGGGTCCCAACCAGCGTCAAGCATAATGGTTACCAGGTCTTTTTCCCGAGAGTAAAATGGTCGGGGCGTGGCGTTGCCCACCCACTCCATCTAGCGCCAAAGTAGAAGAAAGAGTAGGGCTATACCTCTACTCCGCTTCTGGGTCTTCATGGCCTGTTCTAGGGTGAATTTTGCCTTTACCATATACAAGTTTTTCGGTCACCGAAATTATTCTCGCGCTTTACAACTTCGTAAATTGGTGTTCTTGTTTACTTGAAAGTATTTCCTCATGGAGTATGTAACTATGAAGGTTTAAGGACCCACTCTCATAGTGCCTAATTCTCTTGATGACTCTCTGTTTCGCCGACTGTGCACTTTACAGACACTTTCATATTCTACTTTCCTGTTTCATAAAATGACTTATTGTAGTTATATAAGATAGAACTCTCCTACAGCACAGTAGGGCGTAGAACTCATGGAAAAATGGCTTCCATTACCTTGGGTGAGGTTATGATATGCATGAAACATCCTGAAATTCTAGTGTCATTATTTCTTTTACACATTTTTTATGTGGGCTGCCATTTCTCTTCTGTTCCTTCCGCTCAGCTACATTATCCAATTCGATTTTGTCACTGTGCAGTTCCTTCCCTTATTCTCCTGCATGCGCTTCTCAATGAAACGAAACATAATTCCGGTGACAAGAGAGCCGTGAAATGAATCTATAATCAATTTCTAAGCCCTTAGTTCCATATGCTATTTTGCAGAACTGCATATCCCAACTGGTATCCAAACCTTGAATTATAATCCATGACTTAGGGTCATATTTCATCCAAAGCCCCTACTCAGGAAGAACAAAACTTCAACCAAGCCTTCCTTACAACATTTGAATCGGCACTAGCGTCTCTTGCAAAGCGTCTTTCACATGCACAAACTGTTTTCCTTCTTCCTGACAGCAGTTCGCAATAATCACTGCACTCCACCTCCAAGGAACAATACACTATTAACAACCGAGCCACACCATAATGCGTTCTACCGGCAACCGAGAAGACTCGAGTAATAGTTAACAAGCAGTAGAGACCGATGGAAAATAAGGCTGCGAGATTTCTCTCACAGTCGAAATGTAGTCTTACCTCAGTGGACAGATATCTGGAAGGAATACTTTTATACAACGTATGTGATTGGCCGTTTACACCTTGATCCTATTCTACAGAATCTTCAAAGGGTAAGATTATATACCACAGGCAAGCACTTTACATAAAATAACCTTAAATTGTTAAAGATGGGACTAAGAAACAGCTGGAATACGTAAAACTTCAAAATTTATATCAACAACATAAACTGTTATGCAAAAATGAGATCTTATTTCTTTTTATAGAAGTTTGTGTTGCTAACATCCTCCCAAGTATCTTGCATATATTACTGGTTATTTCAATATAGATTTATGTGATCGGGTTACATTTATTCGTAAAAAGTACTGTGTGTAAGAATTTAACGCCAGTAATGGTGAGAGAAATGTTTCGGACGAAAATTTAATTCAGAGTTAAGACTTGAGGTTCTGACGACGATGGTTGCGAACATTAGGCCTAAGGACGTATAGTCGACCCTGAAGTTGGAGGCAGTAGGTTGTTTCGAAACTTTGGTTTATTCACCAGATTACACTGTGTCACTGTCAAGAAGTGCGTACTCTTGCGAATGTAATAAGTGAAGACTACATTTAAGTATTTAGGCTATGTGTTATGACTAAGAAATGCCAGCAGTAGCTGGGATGATGATCCGACGAAATGTGAGTATTTAAAAGGCTTAGTGACAAGATACATCAAATAAGGGAAATCCAATTAAGACTGTATGCCATACTGTAGTAGTGGAATTGGTCGTCGTTTGTTAAAGCGAAAACTGGATGCCAACAGGACAGGATACGAAAGGGATGGAGACGGGTATAATAGATTCATAAGAACGCTAGCTGTTATTCATTTTTTGGTGTTTTGCTGAACGTGCATCTCAGTAGAATCTTAGTAATTAACCAACTTAATGCACAAAATCTTTTTTATAATCAGTTTATTATATGCCTCTACATGTTTCGAACACCATGTGCTGTACATCAGGAGGTCAAAATTGTATTATACAGCATCTGGTATCATCACACCTCCAGGTGGCCGTCCTGTGAATCCTCTCTCAACCTGTGCACGGGACGGCCACCTGCAGTTGTGACGATACCAGATGCTGTATAATACTATTTTGACCTCCTGATGATGAGCACATAGTGCTCGAAACATGTAGAGGAGTATAATGAACTTATTATAAAACAAGATTGTGTGCATTAAGTTGGTTCATTATTGAGATTAGCTGTCGTTCACTTAACATTTGTTTATTAACCCGTGGGACTTGACACTCGGCTGCAAGGAAAGTGAGGACTCGAACATAGCTGCTATTCGTTACTGACACTTGCAAAGCTGTACATATTTATGATAATACACTTCGTGTGTGTGTGTGTGTGTGTGTGTGTGTGTGAAGGCTCTGTCTGGCTAGGTAGGGCCCTATTTTGTGTGACAGTCTGAATGTATGGTTCGCAAGATGCAGGTTTTTGTGAATCACTGACGTAACAAAAGTAACATTATTAATTCCCGTGCTTTAATCAACTGTTCTCTAAACTATAACAAACAAAACTACAGACTTTTAATGTAAAACTTTATATTTAAAACATTATGCCTTCAAAATTTTTCGATCCGTTATGAATCATCTTCAAGGAGGAACCACGTCAATAGGATATGTATAAAACAAGAACTAAGATAAAATTAAACTATGAATATATGATTTGTCTTGATATCTTGAAATCCATAGTTGAAACGGAAATATGATGAATACTCCATATGAAGTAGATTTGACACGCAGCAATATGGAACCGTACCTGCACAGTGTCGGAGAATTATCGTGTGAAAGAGCATTTTTACAATACCGGACGTGACCCGTAAGCGATAATGCATTTTGAAAGTAAAGGATGCGTACCGTGTCATGTGTACACCATTTGCATTCTTGCTAGTTCTTAAGACAGAAGTCCTCCGATTATTTTTAAAAGTACATGGCTGTAGACCAGATCGCTACACACACGCACACATACACACATTGAATTTTGTGTACGAAGAGGAAGCCGTGGGGCTGAAGGGGGGTTTCTTCTTTCTTCTTCTCCTTCACTCTTTTGATTGGTTGGCGGCTTTCCATCTGGAATTGTTGCAAGCCATTCTTTTCATTGTTGTATAACTGTCAGCTCCTGTGTTTCTGGCGAATTGCTTTAAGTATTGTTGTCGAGGTCTTCCCACGGCCTTTTTCCCCATGGATATTGCTCCTTCATGGATGTTTACTACAAGCTCGTTATGCCTAATGGTATGCCCTATCCATGAGTGGAGTCTATTTTTTAAAATTCTTAAAAGTCATCTTTCTTCTTTCGCTCTTTGGAAAAACTTCATCATTCGTTATTCTGTCTGTTCACGGCAAGTAAATCTTACAACGTACAAGACAAATTAACTGTCAGAATTTTTTTAACGTTCGTGTTTCCGTACATCGCTAGTACAATTACAATTGATAACCAACAAGATGTAACTATTTTGATTTACTTGCTTTAATCTTTAATCATCTCTACAGCGTTTCGGGCGATGTTTTCTTTCATCATCAGGAGCATATCACTGTAACTACAGCTTCTGGTAATGTTCACCGATGTTGCTGCTGGCTGGTGTTGCGTGTTGCAGCAACATCGGTGAACATTACCAGAAGCTGTAGTTACAGTAATATGCTCCTGATGATGGGCGAAAACATAGCCCGAAACGTATAGAGCTGATTAAAGATTAAAGCAAATAAATCAAAATAGTTGCATCTTGTTGGCTATCAATTGTAATTGCCAGAACTTTGCGTTAAGTCCATGTTTTCACACTAAATGTTGTTAAAAAAAGAAATTCTGTAAAGGACCTCTGACGTCAAATTATTTCAAATACTTGAGTTATGAATTTTTGTAAATAGGTTTCGCAGATAGAATTTCGGAATCCCTTAAATCACAGCTTCGAATAATCTCCATGTCTCCAATCATTAGCGTACAAAAAAGTCTAGTACAAATGTTTAGCTGTATTTATTATCTGTTTGTGTTAAAAGTACTTCACGCATAGCTGCTGCTGCTGTTCATTATTTATGTTTATTCAGCCGGAGGCCATGTATTTTTTCATTCTACAAAAGTGAGCGTAATAAAATGTACATATTTTTCGAAGATGCTTCAAGCAGCACCACGTAGATGCGACCTTATATATTCTCTCGGCCACTGCGTTGGTACTTTTGACAACAGATGGAAAGTAAACATAGGGTGTCATCTGATAGTATGATTGTCCTACTAAGTGTAACAGAAGTTTGTTTAATGTTTCAAGAGTTCTTGAGAGGTGTGGAAATACGGTCGTAAAGGAATTGGGTTCTACCACAAGCCTGTCCATCAAGAAGAGACAGAACGATAACATAAGCTTTTACCTCATAAAGACAGATCGATACACCATGCCTCTCTCTCAAAAAGATACAAGATAATGCCACAAACTGTGTCGTCGTAAAGGGGCAGGATTATACCACAAGGCTGTCCCTCATAAAGAGACAGAATAATAACACAAGCTCTTCCCCTCAAAATGCAGAAAGATGCTATAAACCTGTCTGTCAAAAAGAGACAGAATGATAACTCAAGCCTATCCCTAAAAAAGAGACAGAATGCTGCCACAAGCCTGTCCACCACAAAGAGACAGGATGCTAACACAAGCCTGTCCACCACAAGAAGGCAGGATACTACCACAAGCCGGTCCCCCACAAAGAGACAGGATGCTACTACAAGCCTGTCCGTCATAAAGTAGGAAGAGTGGGCACATTACTTCTTTTCATCAGGTATTCCCTGACATTTTGAAAAATGTGTACGATCGTTAACGTGTCCCTTGATAGAATTTTCTAGGCCCTAATTATAGACTTTTCATTGGGTTTAAATGCTGAAATACTTTTGAATCAGTAGGTAATATGAAAATGACTGCTGAAAGCTTCAATTTATTGTGTTATGTACGACTTACAGATGGTCCTTCATGACGTAATTTTGTTTATTTTGAAATAGTAGTCTTCTGTTTAATACAATGTGTACATTGATACAGATCAGATGTGATACCTTCCTTCTACTCCCTTTTATCTTCTTCTTCTTCTTTGAGCTATTCCATTATATTGCGCCATACAAATTTTCCTGTAACTTTAATCAGTCTGTTCAGAAGTACGAAAAGATGACTATCCGAAAATAAAGCACCAAATAAAAATTAGTTTTGGAACAGTGGGCCCTGTATGCAGTCATGAAGACGATTCAAAATGTCCCAACACCAACTCAACGTTTCTCGTGCGGCCCGGATTGGAATCGATCCGGAGGAGGCAGCAGCTGCCGTTGGCTGGCGGCTGTCCCGACAGCTTGGGGTTAATGTTCGGGCTTAAGACCGACCTGACCTGACCTTACCTTACCTCACTTTATGAGGAGATCGTGGTCCTGTTACTATGACCGAATGGTTTCTGTTAGGTGGTTGGTGGATGTAAGTTATAATTTGGAATTCTGCTGAGGAGGTACTTGCCCTTGAGGTGTCTGAAGAGATTTCTGTTTCCTTTCTTCGCACTTGCGATTTATAAGATCTTCTCTGAGCGTAGTACAATTTTAACGGGTTTTTATATTTGTGGAACATTAGAGTCTAAGTTAAAAATTTACTTTTTTTTTTTTCATGAACGTTTCTAATTTCCCTGCTGCCAGCAGCAGGGAACTTTCAACAGCTCCCTTAGGTTTTGTAGATCAAGCAAGGGAAATACTTATTTCTCTTATGGACCCCCCCACCCTTTCCCATCTTACGATTCAGAAGATGGATTTCTGAGACACTTATTTTTGCGTACTCACTAATTAAATAGGAAATTCGAAGTTTTTTTTTCTATTCCTTAGTGTCCTTGAGAAACCAAACCTTTTTATTGTGTGCGATTGGTGAAGAGTAGAGGGGCACAAATCCAAATTTTGTGCCGTACCGACTAGTATTTTTAACATAGTTATTGTGGTTTTTCTTCCTTGCAAAAATGTCTTAGCAGGTTATTGCCCCGAGCAGAAAGCGCCGGGTACCAGTGAGGTTCACAGGTCACCCCAGAATTATTGGTCCTCAGTATGAAAACTTGCCTTATGTCACCCACCTAGCGCCTAGAATTAGGCTGTGTCTCCTAGACTTATGGAAAATTTGTGGACCTGTAGTTTAGATTAATGTTAGGGCAATTCGTATGGATTCGAGCTCAATTCCGTAAGTTTATTGTTTTCAGGAGAGTATCTAATTGTCCTTGGCATGTTTTCATAACATGACACAATTTCACATCAGAGAAAACATGAAATAATATTCCATACGCCGCTTACTCTTCCGGAAGAGAAGCATAATTTCAAAATGACTGTCTCGGATTGTCTCGGAGCCAGTCCTAGGTCTTACTGGAGTACATAAATGTATAACTCCATAGAACACAGTTATTATTGAGCAGCTAATAGTTGCTCAGCTAGTCAATAAATTCCCAACATTTTATGGAACCCGTCGGTTCATGAGCGTGCTCACAAGGGCCCTTCACTTGCCACTAAAATAAGCCAGATCAGTCCACGCACCATCCCCCATGGCGCGTCGTTAGTTTGCCACTGGAGGACATGGTCTTCAGATAAGGAATGCAGCTGCGAATATGGTGAATAATCAGTCGCGGACAACAGATTAGGTGTGACTCTCCAGCTTTGAGTTTAGGTGAGGGGTAAACAGCCCATCTCCTTAAAAACTTAGTATGTTACGAGTTGTGAAAAAAGAACCTCGGGCTTAGCATAATTATATATATATGTCATTAGGTTATTTTGTGTCCAGTTATTATAGGGTTGGACCAACGCTCTGTAATGTTAACAAATGAGGGTGTCATTCAATTAAATAACCCTCTTAGCACTTTCGCAGTGTCCGGTTTCAATTGAAACACTGCCTGTCCGAAGAACTTGCGTCTCACTGGGAAAGCCTTGAGTTTACCTGTGTAGAGTTCCTCGTTGGATAATACTGCCTTTGAAGTTTGTCACAAACAGTTCCTTCAGCGGTAATTTGAAGAACTGGCTTGAACAGAGCAGATCAAATTCACGGTAACCAGTAGATTTTCCCTAACAGTTGGCTTGTTCCTTCTGATGTTCGGGATGTCTTTGTGGACGGTACACGTGACATCAAATTTACGCCTTAGAAGACGAGAAATTATTCGGCGGTTTGATTCAGTGATCCCTGTCCCTGTTGATGAGATTATTGTTTCTAACCCAGCTCGCACTCACTGTTACACACACATATACAAATTAATAAGCCGGTATATGTCGGTTAATGTATTGCGTTATAGGTCATGTAACACGCGAAGACTTTCGTTGATACTCCCTATTATCCTGTCTGTGAAACCAAACGTTTAATTTCGAAACTTAAGCCTCATGGGAGATGGAAATCACAAATCCACAGTATTTAGACGCTGTTTGAATATATTATATTTTATGCCTAGAATTATTTTTTTATGTTTTTGGAATCGGTGCTTTCCATTATGTGAAAATGTTTCTTTAGCAGGTAGCAGTGATGCTTCTGGAAATTTGAAAGTATATTTATATTTCGACAAATTCATTACCTTACAAACTGAAGTTGTATCAGACGCGGTCAGTGATCATGCAACGTGCCAATGTTCCCACCTGCTGCATCTGTGAAAATATGTTCAGTACAGTCCGTTTTGCATGGAGTTTTTGTCATTTCTAATCTACAGGTTTCGGTGCATAATTTCATACTTTAATTGCCCAAGACCATCCATCTTCTATGCACATGACATGAAGTGAATATTCTTAGCAGAAATCACAAATATTGGGACGAAATTATGATTTAAAAAGTATGGGAACATTGGATCGTTGTTATGTTGATATCTTCAGCAAATGAACCGCTGCCCACCTTCAAACTAGGAATTGCCTTTCTATTCATGTTGCAGTCCGAGGAACGAGGTGGGCCCCACACACGACCCTCTCGCCGCAGCAAGTCGGAGGGCCCCCCAACAAGCACGACCTCTGGGGTTCCGCGGGGCCCTGCTTTATCCGAGTACCGCTTACAGTACATGAATATGGCTAGCCCCCCACCCCGGGCGGTGAGGAGTGACTCGGACCCCTGCGTTGACGACGAAATGGTAGGGGACGGATATGTGTATTTTTTTTAATTGGAGTCCTGCCCGGAGATATCTGCATCGTGCCGCATGACCCACAATTTATTTCAGAACAGATTCGCATGTGAAATTTGTAGAAAGCTTTTCTGGGAACATTTAGTTACCCCCTGATAGCATGAGAAAATCCCGCCTGCCTCCTCACTGCCCACCCAACCTTCTACCGTTTAAGATACACTAGAAGAATTTTGCATGTCTGTCGATATAACTGACCTGTAGGCACATTTTATTCCATCGCTTGTGTCATTTTGTCTAGCCAGTTCACTCTTGTAATATTCCCTTATTCAACGAGTGGATTGGCAGTCTTTTAATGATTCTAGTATTTCTTAATGTCATCTTTTCGACGGCTTCCTTATACTTGCGTGTGTTTAGGTGTTGGGTAATCAGCAACATTTAGGAATGCTCAGTACAGAAATAACGAATGAGAGACCGTTCGTAGTGGTCAAAGAGTCTAACGTTTCTCTGCTCTGCATCACCAAATCCCTACACTTTTTATCCGAGTCATTGCTTCTGATGACGAAGGAGGTCAGTGCCATATCAGGCGAAAGTATTGACGCCAATGACACATCTAGAACACTGAGATGTTTGCTGTTTTTGCGCAGTGCGGAATGATACTTCCGTACAGGCTTCTCGAGACAACCTAACCGTCCTACCTTTCAGGGCTCAAGTAGTCCAAAATTCGCAAAAGAATGCAGACCTCGTTTTAATGGCGGCGGAAGCCTGAAATCGCGCATCTGGAACATTACTTGAACTGTAGTGTTTGTGTGAACAGTACTCAGAAAAACTGCTTTAAAGCGTTGATAACTACTTTTATATTAACCTTTTGGCGCCGGAATTATTTTTTTAATTTTAGCACATCCTGT
>Ga0123352_10017517_pt1 | contig 11421 bp, 6 predicted proteins | sample TergutLab28metaG_FD_89700 | JGI IMG/M metagenome (GOLD analysis project Ga0123352, IMG submission 89700) | Labiotermes labralis P1 segment gut microbial communities from Petit-Saut dam, French Guiana - Lab288 P1 | ecosystem: Host-associated > Arthropoda: Insects > Digestive system > Gut ... | reverse complement strand
ATAGTTGTTATGTTTTTTTTTGGTTTTTTTTTTTTGGTGGGGTGTAGTCAATTTTTCGCAGATTTTCGTTTTTCGCGAGTTTGGAACCTAACCCCGCGAAAAGCGTGGGATGAATATATATATATATATATATATATATATATATATATATGTGTGTGTGTGTGTGTGTGTGTATATATATATATATGGTGGTGCTTTTAAATAATGAGATTGCGCAGAGATACTGACTTCTCTAAAGTACATATTAGGCTACTACCTGCTACTGAAACTTTTCCAGGTCGCATGCCACCGTGCGCTCCGTTACGTTGACGTAGTGTAGAATATTTTTTTTCATACGCTCGTAACTTGCTGTGATCATGCTTTGTAAGGTAGTTGAACAAAGAGCGAACATAATATTTCTTGGGAAACTGGGGATAGGTCCCACCGAAATATTCAGTTTTGTTACGAGAGGCATGTGGACAAGAAGGCGGAGTTACTGAAAGAAGTCTTACGAAGTGATATCAGGGGAAGATTCGAGGCCTGGAAGGCTAGTATGGGGCGTTGCGTAGCTTCCGTTAAACTTCGAAGGCGGTGAAGTGTAGAGACAGCAGTCTCCTTTATAAAACATTTCTTGGAAACCAGTCTCATTTCTTAATAGCCCCACCTTACGTTATTTAATAAGTATCGATTGATAGCAGTGCAGTCTTCTTGCACCTTTAAACGGTTGATGCATGGGATTTTGCTGAAAACAGTAGGAGTAGGGTGTTAATTCCGTAGAATTCATCTTCCAAATAAGCTTTTGAAAACATTAACGATTTGCGAACTTTCTCCACATTTTAGTCTGTTCGACCTGTAGAGGGACATCCTGAAGGCAGCCAGTCTTGACCGAAGTTGTCCCGCTCTTGAATCGAGAAAACCATTGAAAAATGTGTTTTCTCCTCAAGGTATTGTCACCGAAAGTTGTTTTGAGCATATCGTGTATTTACAGTGCAGCTTTCCCGAGTCCCAAGCAAAACTTAACGCCGATAGTTTGTTTCTTAAAATCGGGCATTATAAAATCGCGCATCGCACTTAACAGGCACAGCAGTTAACACCTGCTCAGAAGCGACACCAACTGACTCAGAAGATAGCGCTTTTGCGGCGTCTGATGACACAGAAAGCTGTATTGCCGTTTTCTGCCCTAGTGCAGTGTTTGTTTTATCCCATTCGTTTTTTATTACTTCGTGCGCAGTTTATCTTTGTTGTGTTGACAAATTAAACAGACAGTGTGTTAATTGGAAATTGTATGTATTTTTAAAATTTTGAAACTAGATTAAAATATACTAAAAGGCAAAAAAATGTTTTCTGGTTTCAAACACAACAATATATTTTATTTTACTTTTATCTTGACATATAGCAGTCAATTGACCATCATCAGCCCATCTGTACAAAACATAATCAGGTGCATGCGGTGCAAAAACATAAAATAAAATAAATTGTGTTACTTGAAAATGTTATGTAGTTTTAGTGCGAAGCTGACACCTTCTAGTCATGAGGTCTAAATAGCCTTACGTTCTATGTGCTTGGTGCTTAGGCGGAGGAGCCACTGTAGTTTGGGACTTGGCTTTGCCGCTCTCGAAGCTAGGGACGCGAATGGGAAACAAAGCCGGAGAGCTGAGTTCCGATATGTACTAACCCTCGCCCATCATATTATTCAGTAACTTTCTGGCATTTCAGCCACGCAGGATATGATGGTTTATTTCATCCCTGTCTTCATACCTTATGCAAAAGACGGCAGCTTATATTCACAGCCTCCACTTTTTTTTTTAATACCCACGCCTAGATATTCCCGGTAGTCGTACCAATGTGAGATTAATTTTGGAACAAAAATTTGTTTTACAGAACGTGAAAGTGGGTGCGTTGTTTACATATTTGCACAACGTTTCGTAATTCCATCTGAGCTCAGCCAGTAGATAGCAGTATCTATATCTGCAGTTCTTCACGTTAGATAAAACTGTTACTTGACATTTCTGCAGTGGTAAAGTTTTTTGTCCTATTATCCGAGGTCAGGATACCAGGCAGAATTGAATTGAGGTCAGTAAGGAGATCAACTGGTTGTTTTTATCGTATTTGTATTAATGTTGCATTGAAGCCCTGGTTGCCATCTGTGTCCGTACCCATAGTACAAGACAGTTTTATTGTCTTATGGCGTTTTGCTGAACGTTCGGTTCTTTGGATGGTTACGGAGGTTTAAGAATTGTGATTATTGGATACTGAGGGCTCACTGTCTGAAAATTTGAGCAAACGAAGAACGATACAGACGAACTGAAGTATATGTAAGGAGCTGGTAAGTTTGGAAGAGAAGAAGAAGGCAGGATGCAGTTAAACTATTGTAATACCCGTTGAGAGTTCAAATGAAAGTCTAACTTTGAGTTCCTCAAGTACCGCTTCGTCTGTGAGTACAGCAAAGGAACATCGCAAGCGCTCGTTGCTGTTTTTTTTTTTCGTAAGGGTGATAAAGTTGTGTGCTTCACAAAGATTAATATTATACAGAACTCAGTGATCAGGTATTGAATGGAGCTAGTGTTGCTCCCACCTCACAAATTCGCACGGTATTGTTGGCGAAGGTGGAAGTCTGAGTTTTTTCTTCATTCATAAAATAAATGGTCACGTTGTTTGATTCATGAATCGAGTGTGATTATTTAGCAATTTCTCCAGTAGTAACTGAGAGACGGGGTGCTGTGAGCAAATTCGAAATTTTCGTAGTTCGAATGTCGTGGTATAAATAGTCTGTCCGAGGTTTCCCTCGATAGCACCGGGAGAGTACAGTGGTTTTACACAGATCACAACTAGTCCCGTGTCTTGCTCTTTCATATCCGTCATGCCATTAGGAAAGCATCGCTAAATACGCAATTCATTTTTCTGTACGGCGCTGTTTTTATGTTCTGCATAAACGTACGAAGTGTCGGCAGGATTTGTTGTTAAGAGCACTGGGTTTTTTTTTTTAAGTGTGACGTCTTGATGTGTGTGTAAAATATGGACAGGTAAAATTAATAAGTCACAACACGACTTCTTCATAGACTAAAGGACTGTGTATTTAGTTCTGCGACATGTTTCGACCTACAAGTAGGTCATCCTCAAGCTCATACTGATCAAAAATATATTAAGGAATATAGATTATTTCATGCTGTATTCCTTAATATGTTTGTAATCAGTATTAGCCCGAGGATGAACTATTTGTAGGTCGAAACTTGGTGCCTGTGCAGTTGTCAGCGTTGTGTAGTAACTGTTATTAATTTCATCTTTCCACGTCTTACGGGATGTTACGTCCTGTCCACTTTTAAGTAGTTATCGACGTTTCGAAGAACCACAATGTCTTCATCTTCAGGATCAGATAGTCCAGTAAGACTGCTTTACTCCTCGTTAATGAATCGCGTACCCATAGAGCGGCGGAATTCTGAATTATTTATTTAACGACGCTTACGTAACAGCATGGCGGATATTAATCAGCAACGACGAACTGGTTCTGGCTTATTTAAAAGCAGCATACCTGTACTTCCTGGTGGTACCGAGGAAAACCGTGAAGTGGATATTCCAACGAGATATTGAAAGTCCGGCAGTTCTCAATTTACTGAGTGCGAAACATAGCACCGCAGCTGTGAGCATCGCGAGCAGAGTGCGAACAGTTACTGGCGTTTCGAGGGATCGTTGTACCATTATCTGCGGGGTCAAGCAGGCTTCTTGGACCCGCTTGACTCTGAAGATGAAGACACTACAGTCCTTCGGAACGTCGGTAAATTGAAGGGTCGTTACGGGTTAAAATCTCTGAAGACTTGAATCTTGAGGTTGCTTTTCCATCGAACATAAGTCGATGTTCGATGTCTCTGCTCGGTAGATACATAACCGGTTCAGGTGAGAAGCCGGTGATTAAAAAATGCAAAGACCGACCTGTCAGCAATGAGTTTACGCCATAGATCGAATGTGATGCCTGGGCTATTGCGGCATTTTTGTGCGGTCTCCAATTGAAATATTTTCAGCAGACCTGCATAAATGACGGGCGTCTTCTCGTCCCTGTGAAGTTCCTACTAAATCGCCCTTTCTGTTCTTCTTTACGCTTATAACAGCTCGATAACTGCTGAACGGATTATTATTGAACAGTATGAGGTATTTGTAGAGTCGTTTCAGTTTGGCTCAAATCGGACAAAAGTAACGAACACTGTACACGTACATGTCTGCAGTCATCGCAGTTGCAACTCGCAGAATGTTTACCGGAGTGAAAAATGTTTCGAACAGACGTTGCAGACAAGGATGCTGACATATTGTGTGGGTTATACATTTTCCATACATTTTGTGGTTTACGAGATGATATAATGAAACTGGCACTATGTACGTTTTCAAACTTGTATCTGAAACGGTGTAAAACTACTCCGAACATACGCCTGTCCGTTCTTACACGGAAGAAACAAAACAAAATTAGATTACATTTGTACTATGTTAGACATCAGGAATGTTTTAATGTAGTGATGTGCGGGAGAAGGGTATTGAAGCATACTTACTTACTCACTCACTTCATGGTGCAGAGTCCTTCTTGAGAAGCTAACCTGTTTGCAGCTAGTCAAGAAATTCCCCGCATTTTATGGAACCCGAAGGTACATTACCGCACTCACAAGCCTCCACCACCCGTCCCTATCCTGGCCATATACCCACATCCCACCTCCTGGAGATCCATCCTAATATTATCCACACATATACACCTAGGTCTCCACAGTGGATTGAAACATATATTTAATGAAATAGACACCTATCAGGGTAGACGTATTGACGCAGTGCAAGCATTTTGCGAGGCGGTTAGCGGGGTAGCAGGTACAGTACATGGAGGAAATGCGATTTTAAAAGCGGCCGCGCAGGTGATTTTCTAGCTTGTTAAAATAGCATTTCCTCTGTGCATGTGCTACTCCGCTAACCTTCAAGCAACACGCTTGCAGTGCGTCCATACCCAAAGTCTTAAAACGCGCGCACACACATACACACACACACACACACACAGATACATACATACATATACACTTTTCGTCTAATGCGTTTAATAACAGTTAATACAATTCATTTATTCAGTATGTATGTATGTATGTTTGGTGGGCCGGGATAGTATTTTCCTTATAGCGACTCGCTACGGGCTGGACGGTCCAAGGATCGAATCCCGGTTGTGGCTAGGTTTTCCGCATTCGTCCATACGGCCTCTGGGGCCCCTCCAGCCTCTTATACAATGGGTACCGGGTAATTGCGGGGGGGGGGGGGCACCCCCATCTAGCGCCGAGGCTAAAGGACTGTGCCTTCGTGACGGGTTATATGGTAACCTTTTTACCCTTATAGGTTAGTTTGTGTCTCCACTTTTTATTAGGATGTCAAGAGGTCAGTGTATCATTTACATTCCATTGCCTTGTTCGGTATTTTGTCTAGCTTAATTCGTAGTGTGTTGTAGTCCTGTCTTCAACTGTACAGATAGTCTTCGAAACATTGAATTTTTCAGTACTATCATATATCGTGTTTGAAAACTCAGTCCTTGATTGGTTGGGCTGGGCGACCGGAGCAGAGCCGAATAATTTCTAGTGTGTGGGTGGGCGGATGGGCGCTTTGATATAACAGCGTACATATTGCGATGGTCGGGGCGCCGAAACAAGGCTGAGGGCCAGGCTACGTAACGAAACTGACCACAGTTACCGCGTTCACACAACTACCGTCATGGTCGCGAGCAGTATCTCCGGAGCCATGCGCCGTCAAGGTAAACCTTTGCACGAGAGGCCGCTTTAGGTTCCCTTCCTGCTGCGCGTAATGTTTTGGATGTGCGTTTATTACCTAAAAATAGACTCCGCTGTGCTCGGTTGTAGCAGTCCTGGTTACCGTGTATCTTGAGTGAGGGTGTTTGTGTATTTTCGGAGTACTGCAGCACGGCATATGAAGATGCTCAAGTAGTTCACTGCAACCCAACCTTGGAGGTTTCTTTGCCTTAATTAGGGATGTTCAAAATTCTGCGAACATTATTTTCCCCACTGTACAGACCAGGTTGGTGTCACGGTATCATTCTTCACTTGACGGGTGTTCAGGAGCCAGTCCGCATCGGTCTGCCCAGACTTGGTACTCCAAATGAGAAAGAGATGCAATTTGTAAATTTGTAATTGAACGTGCGAACCGGTAGTAAAAATTCTAGCAAGGCTCTTCTCCTTATAAGCCTACTACATAGGTGTCCGATTTGAACGTAGACACTGGTGCCGTCCGACCAAAGAGGTTTTTCTGGTTTTTACTCATTCAGTCGTGGCTTTCGCCGGGCAGTTGCCTTAAAATAAGCCACGATCATACATTAATAATTCTTTCTTACCTGTTCTTTATCGTCTTCTGGTTTGATTTGATGTCATGATATCTGCAGTTGTAACAGCATAGTCAGATAACAAGAATTCTTGCCGCAGCACTTTTCTGTTGGGTTCGCGACGTGTCTTCGTCCTTGAGGCCTATTATAGGTTGGCGTAATGTATCTCTTCCGTATGTCTTCTGTTCCTGATAATATGCGCCGCCCGTCTTACGGGCATCACCTGACTTGGGATGTTAAATTCTGGGGATGTGTCGTAGTCTCATCTAGGGCTTGGATAAAACGAAAATTTCAGTTTGCTGGGAAATTGCATAGTGAAATACAGCATAAAACTGTCAATTACTCTGCGTTTAACGTAGAAACAAACGATGTAAATCTCTGTGTTATCTGAAAACCTGTCCGATTTTGAAAATATTTTTTTGCCATCTGTTGTGAGGGGGTTTTTACTGCATTGGAATCGCTTTGAACTAGTGACTCGGCGGTATTTGAAACCTTTGCGCTGTGTCTTGCTTGTCACAAAACAAGTGATATCTCTACACATTGGCGTAACTTGGGAGATCTAAGGGGGGCAAATGCCCCCCCCCCCCAAATTTTTTCTACCTAAGAATTTTTTTTGATACAGAATTGAAGTCGGACAAATAAAAAATAGACATATTTTCTAAACGATTATTTGCGTGGTATAAAGACAGAAACAATGAAAAACTTGCGTTTTACAGGACGCAGAATAGAGGCATGGTCGATCCCCCCCCCACCTCAGTGTTATTCTCCAAGTTACACCTATATCTCTGCATTTCTTACAAATTAATGACACAGCAGTACGGGTGTTACTTGTATTACCTTCTTTGTTTGTAGTAAACGGAATACTGTTTGTAGTCTGCATGTTATAAGCCTTAACTTTGTTTCATACCGGATGTCACGGGTATATCGAAATACTGCAAGGACAGGCCAGAGTGACTCGTGAATTTTAACAGTTCCTGCTTGGAAAATGCATAGTAAAGGCTACTTGAATTACTGATTGTTCTACGCATATAGACTACAGAAACATAACCATTGCAGATAAAGATCCTTTGAAAACGTTGGAAAGTCCAAGTGTGCAAGAACGACAGATAACGCTGGAATTCATGATAACATTTGAGATATTAAAAGAGCGAGGTAATTTCTGACACCGTTCAGTTTGGAGACGTGGTATGCATTCTGTGGCTGTCGACCTTCTAGGTGGCCCGTGGGGCGTTTAGAACCTTAAGATTCTAATGAGCATCAGCTCCACATAAATTCCGTGGGGCATAAGAATAAATGAATCATCATCATCATCATCATCTTCTTCTTCTTCTTCATCTTCGATGGCACTACAGTCCAGACCTTCGCCGCCTTAATGTACTTCTCCCAGTCAGCTTCGTTTTATGACCTCTCTTTCCAATTTGTAATTTTACAAATATTAATATCTGTTTTGTAAACAATTCCACCATCTGTTTTTTGGTCGTCCTCTTAGTCGACTTTCCTAAGGATTATTGTTCAATACATGACTTACTTTTCTTTTACTGTCCATTCAGTTAACATAACCAATCTAATTCAACCGACTTATTCTGACAGATGAAAGCATATCTGAATCTCCAAACAGCTGCATTAACTCTTGATTATATTGCTGTTTCCAATTTTCATGTACTTTAATTCCCCCAGACATCTTGAAAATTTTCTTTCAAAAGTAGCTAGCCGTGTAGCAGTATCTTTTTACTGTATCCCAGATTCTGCTTCGTTTGTTGCCACTGGTGTTACGGGTTTTTATTTTTTCTGCTCTGAGTACTAATTGGCTCTTTAGTAGCGGTAGAAGTGCAAAATGTGCTCTATTTGCATTGGTAATTCTTTTTTTCAGTGTTTGGTCTTAGTTCATTTTTATTTGTTTGGATTGTACCAAGGCATGTATAGTCGTTCGCTATTTCAAAATTATATTTTCCAAATTTTACACATTGATTTTCATTGTAAGGCATTCGTGATACTGTGATAAATTTTGTCTTTTTAAAATTTATTTCTTATCACATCTTATTTGTTTTTTCGACCTGTGATGTAAGTACTTCTTCAACCTCCTGTAATCTTTCCATAATAACCACATCATCAACATGCTATAATTTGGCTACATTTGTCAAATACGGTTCCCGAGTTTCTACTCCCAGTTATTCTCTTGTTCATATGACATGTGGAGATGGAACAGAGTGTTCCGAAACGTCGGCTTATAAAATTCGAACGCCGGGAAATTACCCAAAAGAAAGAATACAGTACTTTAGATCTTGTAATTGCAATTTCCAACACTATATTAAATAGCAAAAGGAGCAATTGCATCTCCTGTTCTCAAACTTTTTTTTTTAACTTTAAATTCGGAGGATGAATGTTTACCAATTTTAACCTTGGCATATATTTCATTATCTAAAATTCTGCACAATTTAACTAATTTCTTTGGGAAACCCAGTCAGTGCATTTACTCCATATTACCTTTCTCCATACAGTGACATATGCTATTTGAAAATCAATAAATAGTTGATGTACAGCTATATTTTTTCCTACGATTTTTCCAATGTTTGTCTCAAGGCAAAAATTTCATCAACGTTTGATCTTCCCCTTTGAAAGCCTCCTTGGTATTCTGATATTATTTCCTCAGCACAAGGTAATATTTGCCAGAATTTTATGTGTTGTACATAGCAGTGTGACTGCTCTGTAATTGTCACACATAATCACGTCTCCTTCTTATGAATTGGACATATAATGCTGTGTTTCCACTCATGTGATAACGATAATACCATGTTTCCTCTCATGTGATACGATCTCTTCCACACATTTTTGAAATGAGTTCATAAAAGATCTTGAGCTCTTTTCCTCCCTCTGTAATAAATTCTGCCGGGAATTCATTATGTCTAATTGTTTTTACATTTTTCAATTTACTTATTGCCATGTCTGTATCTATATAATGTGGTGGCTGAACATATGGTTTTGCAGTTTTTACGTACATTGTCCACTCTTCACCACTGGCATTGTCCATTAGCTCTTGCAGTTCAAAGTGCTTCTCGTAATATTCAGACCACCTTTGCAGGACTGTCTTTGTTCCTTACCATCCTTATCTCTAATCAGTAATTATTTGAGGTTTGAGTCCTTTTCTCACAGTATTCTTCTTGATAAATTTTATTTTGCTTCATTGTTGTTATAAACAATTTTCGTTTGCTGTAGCTTTGATTTAAATAGACTCTACTTTTTTGTCTAATAATAATATTTATTAACTGCAATTGGATTGCCATCCGGTGGCAGTGGTTATTTTACATGTATACAAAATATGAAATTGGTTACTAATAAATTTAAGTCGGGAGGGCTGCATGAGAAGCATGTACTGGCAACTTCGAATCTTGGGAATCACTCAGCATTTGCTTCCAGAAACAGGGAAATCAAGAAAAACCTATGTCGAAGTGGCCGGTTACAGGACCTTCCAATTACTGACTTCTAGCCAGCAGTCCGGCGTCTAAAAGCAGTCCGGCATCTACAGGGTAAGTCCGTCTGGGATTTCCGACCTCTGCGGTACAGTAGCCGGGTTGGTCACGCGGAAGGGGAGCATGTCAACAGAGGAAGAGAGACTCCAAGTTTCTGTCCTACCATACAGGTGCTCGACATGTCCATTCTTGGTGACGCGGCAGATGTCAATCCTGCCACACACGTTGCAACATCAGGCGGTCGATAGCAGCGACTGCCTACACGATCCTTTGTTGCAGCTGTGGTAAATTGTGTGGCATATGGGGCACATACACACGATCCTTGATGTAACCCCATAAGAAAAAATCGCAGGGGGTTAGGTCAGGTGACCGTGGAGGCCAGGTAAGAAGAGGAGAGTCATTGTGAGAAGCGCGCCCAATCCAGCGACTGGGAAGATTAGCGTTGAGGTGAGCACGGACGTCAAAATGGAAGTGTGGCGGGCCCCCGTCTTGTTGGAAAATGAAGTCCTCGCTATCATCCTGTAATCGTGTCATTAGCCACAGTTGCAGCCTGACCAGGTACTTGATACCGGTAACAGGTGGTTCCGCAAAAAAAAAAAAATGGTCCGTAGACTTTGCAAGAGGAAACGGCACAAAACACATTCACTTTAGGCGAATAACGGACGTGTTCCATCGTTGCATGAGGATTTTGCGTGCCCCAAATGGGTACGTTGTGACGGTTCACCTTACTACACACACATGAAACGTCGCCTCGTCACTGAAAACCAGCTTCTCAGCAAACACGTCTTCCTCTAGCCGCTGCTGGAAATCCACGCAGAAGTGAAAACGAAAATTGTGATCCTGGGGATTCAGCGCCTGCAACAGCTGCAGCCGGTATCCTCTCACGCGAAGACGTTTGCGCAGAATGAGCCAAACACTTGAATGAGGCATCTACAATTCTCGCACGATGTTTTGATTTCTGAGTGCTCCTGACAAACGTTTCTCGCACACGCTTGACAGTCTCGGCCGATGGCCCCGGACGGTCTGTTCGTTTCGCAGCGCACAGGCAGCCACTATGCTGTAATTTCATGTACCATTCACGAATTGTTTTGTCCGTAGGTGGTTCTGTGTGGTACATGGTCCGAAACCTCTTTTGCACCGTCACAATTGACTCAGTTTTGGCGAATTCCAAGACACAGAACACTTTCTTATTCCGTGTCCACGTCATGTTTCGTCACGACTGCCCCCTAGCGGTGAAACCTGCAAGTACGCCTCGGCGCCTAGTACAAAACAAAACAAACAAACAAAAAAACTGCGAGAGATTCTCTACTATTGATATGCTCCTTTCTACTGTGTCTGTCTTGGTTGTTGCACAGCCGAGTTCGGAAGTTCCGGAGGGACTTATGAATTACCCTGTATTTTATGTACGTATTTTCTTTTGTCCTTATATTCTTTTTCACTTTGGTATTTCTTTTAATCAGATTGTTGTAAGCTCTCTTTTATCTTCTAATATTATTTGACATTCTTCATCAAAACCGGCTGTTTCTTTGTGACATTTCTTCTTTTCCTATTATTTTTCCAGCTGCTTAATTTGTTCCTTTTTTATTTTGACCCATATTTCATATATATATATATATATCTGTGTGTGTGTGT
>Ga0123352_10017514_pt1 | contig 11421 bp, 11 predicted proteins | sample TergutLab28metaG_FD_89700 | JGI IMG/M metagenome (GOLD analysis project Ga0123352, IMG submission 89700) | Labiotermes labralis P1 segment gut microbial communities from Petit-Saut dam, French Guiana - Lab288 P1 | ecosystem: Host-associated > Arthropoda: Insects > Digestive system > Gut ... | reverse complement strand
GGTGTGGCAAAGAAGAAACTTAAATGCGTCATAGATTACAACACTCATATGCACGGTGTTGATACAGCGGACCAGTATCTGGCTCACTACACATTCATTCGTAAAACTGTCAAGTGGCCTAAGAATGTATTTTTCTATCTTCTCCGATGTTGCCTTTTCAACAGTTATGCTACTGTTTCGAAGAATAATTCTAATTCGTGCAAATCATTCCTAGATTTCATGCCACATATCATAGAAAATCTGATACACACATCTGATGCTGCATCATCACTGTCATCATCATCATCATCTGACGAGCCGCAAGGCTCCAGTAGAACACCTACACCTACTCCAACAAAACGTGCCCCAAAAAATGACCCCCTTGGCAGGCTTGATGGAAGACTAAAGAATCACAAACTGGTCCATATTCCACCCACAAAAAATGATAGAACGCTAACACGAAAATGTCGAGTGTGTGTGTGTGAAAAAATATCAAGAAAGAAACTAGATTTCTATGTGCTCAGTGTGGTGTTCCTGTGCATCCAGAAGGCTGCTACACACAATATCATATGCTGAAACATTACTGAAGGTATGTTCTAAATTTCAAGTCTTTATCTCGTATAGTTTTCATGTAATTATTTTTTTACTGAAATCAAGAAAGAAGGGGCTGTGGACCCTTTAAATGGCTGGCATTTTAATGCCCCTGGGTATTTAAATAGCTGGCAGCGAATGTGTTAATACAGCATCTGGTATAGTATTCTGTATAAATGAACGTCCAGTGTGCACACCGGACAGTCAGTTATGGAGAATACTATGCTACTATACCAAATGCTGTATTAATACAATTTGACCTCCTGATGATGAACACAGTGTTGCTCAAAACATGTAGAGGATTGTAATATTAAACATATTATGTAACATAATTGTGCATTAAGTTGGTCATTCACCCAGAGCTGTTTCCTGATGTTTAAGTGCACACCAGTATGTGTTCCTACCTTAAATCAAGTATAAGTTGCAGAATATTTAGTGGAGTGCAAGTAGTTCTGAACAAACACTGTAGATAAAAATGATAGACAAATTTTATGACCACTGTAGTTTTTGTGTAACTCCTATGGTGTTTTAGATAAAGAAAAGTGATTGGCCGTGTAAAAATTATCGCTCTATGTTTGTTACTTTGTAAGCAAAGATGTTCATGTTGTGTTATCACAATGTACATACGTCAAACCCTTAATTAACAATGGAACTGACTGTCAGATGTTTGTTAAATTCGGTATGAACATAATTCCCCTGGAAATGAAGGAAACAGATATACAGAAAGTTGTATAATTATTATTTTGTAGATGTTGCCAACTTATCTATACAGATTGAATGGAATGAGCATCATGAAATCTTCCCAGTACATAGGAGTTAATATGGTATCTGTTGACTTTTGTTGCAGTTTGATGACCTGTCTCACAAGAGCTCAGGCAGTTCACTCAATGCCAATCAGACAAGTACAGTCACACCAGTTACAGGGTCACTTGAGAATCTGGCAGGTGGCGAAGTTTTGCGACGCACCACTGCTGCTCCAGTACCAGCACCTGCACCCGTGAGGTCGGAACCAAACAGAACTGTAGATGAGTGGGAACAGAAGCTGTATCGAAAACAAGGGAAAGGTAAGGTTGCCTGAGGATTTGTGGGAGTGATGTTTGGTAATGCATTAGTGAAAATGTGTGATACTCATTCAGGTTTTCCTTAAAGGGAACTGTACTTATGACAGAATTGTTGTTTATTATGAGCGTCTTAAGAATTTGTGTTCCTCCTAACACATAAAAAATTGTCACAGTGGTGCCTATTCTTTGCCCTTGTGGCTTCAAAATAAACCATTCTAGAAAGAAAACTGTATGACATTGCATATCTGTGATAGAGTGAAACTAGTGGCCATTATTTCTGAAGTAACATAGGGAGGAAAATAATAACATGAGAGAATGTCAGTGACAGGGAAGTTTTAAAGGTGTCAGATTCCTGGGGGCCAAATTAAGTGAATCATACTTATGGGAAAGTGGTGCATAAGGAAATGATGGGTGGTGGTGTTACTGTATGTATAGCAGTAATACAATGTGCTGATTGGAACAAATTGTTGCCATGTAACAAAAGAGGAATACAATATGCAAAGTTGATATCTGTCTTAAACACAAATAAATTTTATTTCAATTAATAGAATGACATTTGTCGGCTTTGTTTATTGTGTTACTGAATAATGGGGCGGGATGTCACACATCTGAAAGGGGGAATGAATATAGAACACTTCACATATGATAAAATTGCTGATTGTTGTTCAGTATTTAGGCAGAGTTAGTATCCATGGTATGGGAGTAGCTCTGCTTAGAGGTTGTACACAGTCCAATAATAGGACAGTGTTATGCTGTACAGCAGTTAAACTGGTACATTGCATCTGGAATGGTCAGGTCTTAGGATTGCAATGAGATACACGTTAATGAAGATCATGAAAAGCAAGCAGTTGATGAAAGAAGAAACAAAACTGGAGATGAGTCCATATGCACAGTTTGGTATGGTTGAAACAAGTGTGAGGGACTTACATGTGTGAGGTGTATGTTTATGTTGCAAGTTTTGACTGGTAGGGATTTTTATTTTGAGATGTATAGTAAAATTTTGGAGATGGGCTGGGCATGTGGTGCATATGGGTGAGGAGAGGGGGGTGTACAGGGTCTTGGTGGGGAAACTGGAGGGAAAGAGCCCACTGGGGAGACCTGGGCTTAGATGGGTGGATAATATTAGGATGGATCTCCAGGACGTGGGATGTGGGTATATGGACTGGATTGGGCCGGCCCAGAATAGGGACAGGTGGCGGACGTTTGTGAGTGCGGTAATGAACCTTCAGGTTCCATGAAATGCGGGGAATTTCATGACTAGCGCCAAACCAGTTAGCTTCTCAAGAAGGACTCTGCACCATGGAGTAAGTAAGTAAGTAAGTAAGTAAGTGAAATCTTGGATGATTGGTTGTGTCAGTACAAGATAAAGAAACTGTTTTGGAGACAGCCCGTGACTCTGAAACAGCAGGAATCATATTGGAGATCATTGTGACAGACTGTTCAAGAAGACCTCGGTCATTATCTTCATAGAAAATATGTGAACTGCTGTCTGTATAAGAATAAAGAACTTTACTCATGGTGAATGTGTTGTGTGGAGTTGTGCTTTGTCTGGCTTTTTGAAGGTCAATCAAAAAGTCGAGATAACAGAACACTGGGACTCGGTGAAGGGCCACTAACAAGAGACCAGTTGACAGCTTGACTATACTTTATACACTAATTTCAGTGTTTAATATTACAGTCTCCTGGGATGTTGTGTCATTAATTTGTTAGACATGTACCACCATTTTGGAGGAACTTCCTCTTACATTCTTCTCAGTATAATAATTTATGCTGAAATTTGTGTCAGTTAGTTCCTATGAAATAGGGGACCGCGGTAGCACAGGGGTTAAGGTGCTGTGCTACAAATCAGAAGGTCGCTGGTTCGATTCCAGATGGTGTCATTGGAATTTTTCATTGACATAATCCTTCCGATCGCACTATGGCCCTGTGATCGACTCAGCCTCTAACAGAAATGAGTACCAGGAGTATTTCCTGGGGGTAAAAAGCGGCCAGTGCATAAGGCTGACAACCTTACCAACATCCTGGGCCATTGTCGCGTAATCTGGGAACCTAAATTTCTGGAATCCTCTGGGCACCTCAGGCCTGTAATGGGACTGATTTACCTAGTTCCCATGAAACTACACACTGTCACCAGATTGCATGGCATTACATCTCTGAAGGCAGTGAGCAAGCTTAACACACACTGCAGTAAGACCTTCAGATTTTATATAAATTTACTTTTTGTGTTTAAGGTACAGTTTGGATTCGCTTGTCATTAAACCAAAAATTTGTGTGACTTTCTCAGATGGTGGCATGGACACACTTAAGTCCTGTACAAGGAACAAGTCTGTTCTGACCAGTCAGCTCGCAGAGGAGGATCCAGAACCCGTTTCAACCACAAAGGAGGTTAGTCCAGCACCTGCTAGAAACCAGAGTCCAGTTATACAAGTTGTGCCACCAGTATCAGCACCAAAAATATTGGTGGTGCCTGCACCTCAAACACCTGTGCCTGCCCCTCGGAAACTTGAGCCTGATGAACCAGAGAGGAAGGAAGATGAGAAAGAGAAAGCTAAGGAAAGGTCCAAACTCACCAGAAAATTGAAGCAATTATGCAAAGGTGAGATTTTCAAAAGGGTAAGTTGTAATGTTTGTGGTATTGACATTAAATTGAAACATGCACAATTTTTATGTGACTTTTGTAGATGCCACACACTTATGTGATTGCATACATGGTGTGAACAAATGATTTTTGAACTAACTGAAATTTTGTGTATGAGGTTTAAAATGAAAGTTGGCTGATATTATGATCATGGACCTGTAATTTTATATGGCAGCATTAATGAACAGTCACTAAATAATGGAACATATACATTATTGCTGATTCCGGTGGCCGTGCTGTCGAGGTTGTGAGTCTGCAGTCACTGCATGCTGGGATTATGGGTTTGAATTCTATCGGGGGCATGGATACCTGTCTGTTATGAGTGCTGTGTGTTAGGTAGAGGTGTTTGTGGTGGGCTGATTGCTCGTCCAGAGGAGTCCTACCGAGTGTGGCATGTCTGAGTGAGATCTTGAAACCTCAGTAATATGGAAACCTAGGCCTCCTATGGCTGTAATACAATTAAAATATATATATATATATATGTATAGGGTGTTTCAGGAGGAATAGTAAATATTTTAGGAGGTGGTAGGATGGACTATTCCGAGTAAATAAATTCATATAAACATGTGTCCAATTGTCCAGTTTTCAATGGGTGTGAAGATACAGCTGTTTGAAGTTGGCGCGTACAGATTAGATTTTTGTCTGTTGAGATGAATGAAAAGCGAAGTCTACAAAGAAAAAGTAAATACAAGAGACGAATTGGTCGCTCGCATTATGAATAGTGCTGCCCTCATAAAGCAAGAACGCCAAGACGACCTCAGGAGAGCTACACGTACTATTGCCAGGAGGGTTGAAAAGTGCATTGAAGTCGATGGTGGGATTTTTTAAAACTTACTTTGAACTGTTGCAATTTATTGAGACCCTTTACATAACCAATAAATGCAATCAATACATCATTTGTCTTTCCTTCATACCTTTTGTAAGGCTTTTTATGTGTAACATTCAAACAGCTATATCTCCACACAAATTGAAAATTGGACACATATTTATATGAACTTGTTTACTGGGAATAGTCCATACTACCACCTCCTAAAATATTTACTATTCCTCCTGAAACACCCTGTATGTATATGTGTGTGTGTGTGTGTGTGTGTATATATATATAAACACACACACACACACACACACACACCTTATTATTTCATATTATACCTCCTGTGACATGTTTTGGCTGTGACTGAGCCATTATCTGGAACATAACAATTTAAGGATTATACATGATATATAAGTATGCATTTTCATTAGAGAGCACAACTAATGTATCCCTCCATGTACATGATATTGTGGTACTGACAGAGCTTGGATACGTACACAATAAGGGTTGACGTTTCCCCTCAGATGTTTGAATACAATTTCAGTATAAACTTATAGTTTTATATAACAAATCAGTATTTTATTATATGTCCAACAGGCTCATTACCTTTTCAATTTTAACATTCTTTAATAATTGAAGTTTGAATTACTAATATATATCTATCTATATATATATATATTTGTGTGTGTGTGTGTGTGTACATACAGCAAAAATGCCTTTAATCTGACATGTCATAATTCAGAAATTCTGATTATCTTGCTCTTGTGGAGTGTGGTCTGGTCCCAAGACCAGGATGTTTGCTTTTTTATCAGGAGAAATATCCATCATTGAAATAGGCGGATCCCTGGGACATGTTCAAAACGGCCTCCAAGAATGTCCATATATCAATCATTGCGGTATCTCCTGACCCCCTGTCTTCTTCTTCATCAACTTGTTTAGCCATGAAGCCTCAGAAAACTCAGAAGGGGATCCTGATGACCCTGAACCAGCAGATGGAGATAATGCAATTGGAATAATCTTCAGTTTCGTTGTACAGCCCAAGTATAGGAGCAAGAACAAATAATTACCTGCAAGAACTGAAATAACTGAGATCAGTGTAGATACTGTCTGATAATCCAGAATATTTGATAATTCACCACCTCTCTGGTTCTGTGTGGGTTGGATTAATGGAATTTTGCTGTATGTGTGTGATTTTGTGTGTGCCTGCCTGCATGTTTGCGTGTGACTTGAGTTGCGGCCTTTGATGAAAATGTGTACTCATATGTAATGTAAAATCCCTTGAATTTTATTTCCCTGTTGGTGGCTCAGTCAGAACCAAAACATGTCAGAGAAATTATGTTCAGTAATAGGGTCTATATATATGTTGTCTAACAAGTGTATTTTATTGAATATCGTAAAGAGTGAAATAATGGAACAAGTAAAAATTTAAAATCACTAATGAAATACATGTTGGACATTTTTTAAAAATTTATTGTTGTTAATTTAGAATGTCAGAACACTATGGGGTGCTGCGGCATATGTCATTCACCTCTTCTGTATTCTTTACTGGCAGTTGGCAATGGGTATGTTCTGTGAAATTGTTGCATCTGTGTGGGCAGTCAAAACCATTGAACCTGAGAACACTTAAATCATCTCACCCTTTTAGGTGTGTAACTGTAAAGTATTTACTTTCCCTATAGAGGGCAAGATGACAGATGTGCCACAGACAGAAGAGAGGATAATCATTGGTGGTGAAAATGATGTGGTGGCTGTGCGGTCACCACCCAGCAGGCTGCCGTCAGAAGTACTGCGAAAATTTGAAGGAAAGTCCAGAGAGGTAAGTGCAGCCTTTGGTTCCTCTCATTGGTTCATCAGTACAGTGTTGTTTTGGCTCGCCAGCACCGAGTTATTTCCAGTGAACTGCTTTTGCTACCCATTGAAACACCGTGTTTGAGACATGGGCTTTTCATAGCAGTGACCATGAAGAGTGGCAACTGTGGAATGTGACTGTCCAGTCTGGTAGCTAGTTACCATTGTATTGGTGGAACCTGCTGCCTCCGTTTTCAGGGTACAAAATATTCTTGTACTTGAAGCTGGAGGCAGCAGGTTTTCCGAGAACACTCACAACAAGGTATGAGACTACAAAGGACATTTCACAGAAGATGGTGATAATTCCTGCGCTTACATTCTTACCACTGTCGATATACCAAATTTTTGTCTTTCTTCCAGCGTATTCCAAAAGTATCGCCACTTAGAAAAACATGCAAGAAATTTTTTTGGAAGCTTCAGTGCAGTGTAATCTTACTTTTTCATACAACACAGGGCCATTAAAATCTTCTGAATGCATAGTATGTGTGATGCAGGAATTACCTGTGATGGTGCACCAAATGCACAGGTGATATGTTTTCATGCTGCTGTTTCTCCCACCTGCATGTTACCTACTCAAGATCGACAAGGTGATGCATAACCTTCAAGGTCTCTTAGGCCATGAGTGGCATGTAAATACCACTTCTAAACTGAGATACAGGTTTATTGTAGGAACTGACTTCTCGCTGAATGCAAATGTAACACTAAAGTAAGATGATGTACATTATTGGTACAGAAGATTTGGCTGGGACCATGGACAGTGGACATGGAATGTGGGAAATAAGTAAAAGGTATAGCTCTACTCTTCCATGGCCGCGTCACTAGAAGGGGGTGAGTGATCAGCAGCACGCCCTGGCCATGCTTTACCCCTGGGAAAGACCCGTTACCAATTGTACAGGAGGCTGGGTGGGCCCCAGGGTTGGTCTGGGCGGGCGGAAAATCTCGTCCCCACCGGGATTCGATCCCAGACCATCCAGCCCGTAGTCAGTCACTATACCGAATGAGCTACCCGGCCCACAGGAAATAAGAAGATCGAGAAAATTCTATCAGGATTCTATTGTGTCATACTAATTTAAACACTGTAACTGAAATTTCTATTTCAAAATGTACTGAGCTCGTCGAGTGTAATATAACTGTGATGTCTGTAGGATCTGATCGAGCTGGTCTGCAGTCTGGAAGCATCTCTAGAACATCAGTCAAAGAAACTGAAGGATCTTGAGGACTACTTGGATAACCTGCTGTTACGTGTTATGGAGACAACACCTCGCATTTTGCAGAACCCTTATGTCAACTGTAAGGCGCAGGCTAATCTGTGGTAATATCCTGGTGGTAAGACACTATTGGACTGTCATGTGCAGAGATCTGCACACAGATTAATGTCTTCATCTTTGTTGAAGATAATGCTTAGAGGATGTGAAGATTAGTGGCCTCCCACCTTCACAAATTGGTTCAGATCCAACATAAAGCCGTGAAATGTAAGCCGTCCTGTCCCCATGCTGACCATTATTCTTGTGATTACATTATTTGGAGTAACAATCTGGGCTATGGTTGCTACTACCTGAGGAGATTCCTTCTGTAGGTGATCTGTGGCCAGAAATGTCAGCAGAGACATTATCTGGATCACCATGTTTTGTAGAGATTCCTAATCAAAAGTTCAGAGGCCTTATCTAGAGACTGTAGAAAAATGTCTTCCATATGGCATTTAGATCGAATGGTCAGCACAAACATCATCCGGAGGCATCAGATGTAGGGACATAACTAGAGTGAGTGGGATGAGTGGTGTGGCTGCCTTGGGCAGCATAGTCCATGGGGCAGCAAAATGAATATTTTAAATGAAAGATGCTGCAAAATGAATATTTTAAATGACACAGTGTTATTTTATGCAGTCAACAAATTTTAAATTATTGAGACAAATTAAAATTTTATATTATTGAAACAAATGAAAGGAATATTCAGTAAATGTGATTTTTGTAAAGCTTGTAATTTCTGTCGGGAGTGGCCATTGTAATTGATTTCCCCCGGCATAAAAAAAAGCTAGCTTTTGCACTGACGGGATGAAAACATGTAAGACATTCTGATTGAAAATTCAGCAGAGACATTATCTGGACACGCTAGATGCATGTGTTCAGTAAGGAAACCTGATTGGAAGTGTGCGTTTTCCCGTGGCACTAAATTGCCACATAAATTTCAAAACGAGCTGTGGCCTTTCCTTTCCCACCACTGAATGGTATAAATGTTTTATATAGTGCTAAGTACTTCTGGTTTGTACAGGCTGGCATAGAGCCAACGTGTTTTTCACACAAGAAGGAAGGTTCAAAATGAAATCCATTAGTTTTATGTACAAAGCAAACAGTTCAGTATGTATTTATTATTTTTGATAGATAAAATCTTGAAGTTGGCCTTGTTAATTTGCAAGACATTGTTTTATGTGATTCACAAGATTGCCAGAAACTTGGCCACACAGCTCTCTGATTTATGTTCGCGATATTATCCCGAATAGGGTGCTTCAGCATCTGCGGGCAATTTATGTACACGCATTTTTTCAAGTATCCTCAGAGGAAGAAATTGGGAACCATTGGATGCGATGAATGTACAGGCCATGGTATACCTGACACATGGAAATATGCTTACTGGAGTGCTGATAAGTCCTTAGCCCGACCAGGAAGGAAGCAAGCTGCACCTCTCAAAAGTGTGATGGGCAGAGTGGATTGATTTGGTTAGGGTAGGGACAGGTGGTGGACTGTTGTGAATGTGGTAATGTGGGGAATGTAGCTTGTTTCCTTCCTGGTCAGGCTAAGGACTTATCAGCACCCCTGTAGTTGCTAATTAAAATGCAACATACTCAGTGACTGAATGGGTTTTAAAATGGCATGACATCTCTTTCTTGATATGCAGCTTCTTCCCCCACTCTTTGTGGGACAAAATTGAGTTCTGAAATATGTCAGTCCTGGGTCAGTCTGTATTATGTTGGGTTTTAATCAGTCTGTCCAAACAAGTGTTGGCACCAAATGTTGTACGTTTGTAGTTTGCAATGTGGTGTGCATAACACTTAATAATAATAATTGATTCTATCATTCCTTCTAGGAACATAGGTTGTCTATGAGTCCTTTCCACTTCTGTGTATCGGCTGCTAAGAACCTTAGTTCATTCCAGCTTCTACCCACTTCCTTAATTATCGATCTTCTACAACTGTTTTTCGGTCTTCCTCTCTTCCTGTTTCCCTGAGAGTTCCAAAGTAGGGCCGCCTTTGGTATCCCTCCATCTTCTTTTCTTAATGTGTGACCAATCCATCTAAATTTTCTTTTTCTTATTTCTAAATTTATATCTTCTTGTCCTGTTACTTTCCATAGGTCCTTATTGGAAATGATGTTTGGCATGCATAACACTTAACATGATGTAATTATGTACTTATGCCTTCCATGTTTTAAGATTTGGTCTGCTGCAGGTCATACTGGGCTTTTAATTCCAGCATGTAAGGGTTAGAATGGGCCCTGTTTTCATCCTTCCTCATCCTTTCAATTGTCATTTAAATCATTGTATTATATGATGCTGTATAACTTGTACACTTGAAAAGGCAACAATAAATTTATTTTTGGTTTGGAAGGATTGTTATTGTCATTGTAGCAATCTGCCTTTGGACCTAATAGTAAGGGAAGTATTGTTATAATTTATTGCCTTCCAGTTTCTTTTTCTATGCTGTTTTCATGAACTAACGTGCTGCAGTTGTACGCTAGATATAAAAAGGAATTTGTAAAAGTGAAAGCCTTATACTGAAGATGTGTGAACCCTGGTTATATGTATATCAGACTTTTACATTTGTTGGTGTTTTGTGTTTCCGAATCACACATAATGCTGGTGCATAAAAGTATTTACTTAGGTTATCATTCAAATTTTTTTCCCATATTAAGCACAGAATCAAATGTACATGTCAGTTACTGAATTTTTTCTCCTAAGCGCACCAATTACCTCAGTAGATCTACAGGCTCTTCTGTAACCTCCAACCTAGCAGCTGACATTACCTTGTTTTGTACTGTGTTTGTCGGTGCTTGCTGTTGGCAATGAGTAAGGCTGTATTTCTGTTGTGTGGGGAAGAGTGAATTTGACAGTTCCTTCAGCAATCCATGCGTTACATTGCCTTTGTCTTCAAGTGCCATTTGTTGTGGGTAAGTGTTAAAGTACTGTGAGTACATACTTACTAAAATGTAAATTAAAGTTGTATTGACAGTAATACCAACAAATCTTAATCATTCCTTGTTATTTTTTATCTTACTGTATACTTACTGTCTTTTGGCTCAGATATTTTCTTGAAGTTTTGTTTGCAGATACTTATAGTGTATGTTCCTCCTTGACATTTAGAGACCTTATTTAACGTTAATAAAAATCCAACCAGATGCAACAGTATGCAGATATTTATTTACTGCAAAGTCACTCTACATGTTTCGGGTGTCACAGCACCCATCATCAGGAGTACTAAAAACTAACCGCAGCCTCCG
>Ga0123352_10017511_pt1 | contig 11422 bp, 4 predicted proteins | sample TergutLab28metaG_FD_89700 | JGI IMG/M metagenome (GOLD analysis project Ga0123352, IMG submission 89700) | Labiotermes labralis P1 segment gut microbial communities from Petit-Saut dam, French Guiana - Lab288 P1 | ecosystem: Host-associated > Arthropoda: Insects > Digestive system > Gut ... | reverse complement strand
TGATGTAATTATAGTATGAAAAATAAAAAGAAAGTCTTTCTTTTTTTTTTTTTTTTGAGAATGTTACACAACAGAACATATATATATATATATATATATATGCAACGTGTGAACGATGAAGAGCTGTTCAGTTTTAAACCTGATGGTACAGTACGTAAAGTAACCACCATGCTTTGGAATTTTAATTACTCAAGTCCAAGTAGATGATGCAAATTTAAACAAAATATTGCGAAAATAAACTATGTTAAAATCAAAGTATTTTTCTCGTCATGAAGCAAATAGATTTTAACTTAGAAAGACGTTCCATCATTAAACTGTGGGTGGTATTATAAAGTGTTTAGGAACACTGTCAAGTATAACACTGGTTAAGAAAAAGTTAATCATTACGTCAATTTAATAAATCAATCTCCTACCAACTGCAGATGTAAAGAAAGAAATACAAGGAGGACAAAATAAAAATAAACAAATTTGATATCAAAGGTATATACAATTTCTATTAACGTGGGCAAAATATATACCGTTGCTTACACTTACACTTCGTTTTTAATCTCATAAAAGTATTTCTTAAGTTTTTTAGAATATATTTTGTTTCTCATGTCAAGACGAAATATCAGAGTGTGTTTTCCACATATACGTAGCGACTTGCGTCCTTCTTTCTCTCAGCTGGCTATTCATAACAAGATAGCGGTAATGCCGGCAACAAAGGAATGTTTCCCAGCTGTAACACTGGTTGCTCTGATTACGTAAAACGAAATTGCAGCCGTATTTATGAAAACACTTGTTACAATTAATGTGCCATAATCAAAACGGAAGCACGGTCATGACTATATTGCTTAGAAATCGCAGGTTATGATCACAAAATTATTGCACCGGTTTATGAAGTTTGTCACAAAGGAACTGATTACTATTATTATTTTTATTCTGTACAAGTTTGACGTGCGGTCTACACACGAGTACGGTTTTGTCACTGGGAATCCCAGTACACTGACTGATTCAAAGAATTCAAAGAAAATTTTCATCCTGCTGCTATAGCAGAATTCTCTTTGGCGTGAGTAATTAAAAATATGAATATCTGTTGGTTAAATTAAATTCTTCAGCACTCAAGGCCAGGCAAATCTACCTCGACGCCCTCTTTCTTATTAATGTCTTTAAAAATAATCTCAGCCGGTCATCAATTCTCCATTCAGATGGCTGTTGGGAAAATCAGAAACTTCTATACTTCTAGCAATCAGTATTACTTAAATATCAGTCCCTCAGAGAGGCGCGTTTCTTTGACTAATGCGGTCTGGTTGTGTATTGATACTGTATTAACTCACATTAATACTCTATAACCAATTTATTACTGAAGTTTATTATTTTGAGAATCCTGCTTTATTTATATTACTTTGTTTTATTTTTGTGTTATTTGTAGTTTTGCCATTTATATGCCTTTCACTTTAAATGCTTGCTTGATAACAATTTTGTTTGTATATATTTTTTTTTAGCGTTTGCCTGTAAATTTGTATCACTCCTGCTGTTAAGCGCTTAAGTAAATTATGCGAATTACAGCTGTTTATTATTTAGATAGAAAAACTTGGGATTTTACATAGAATATGTCATTCAAGTGAAGCTAAATAATTTATACTCCACACCCTATATTGTGCGGGTGATAAAATTGAGAATAATGAGATGGGCTGGGCATGTGGCGCCTATGGGTGAGGAGAGGGGTGTGTGTAGGGTCTTGGTGGGGAAACCGTAGGGAAAGAGACCACTGGGGAGACCTACGCGTAGATGGGTGAATAATATTTGGATGGATCTCCAGGAGGTGGAATGTGGATATATGGACTGGATTGGGCTGGCCCAGGATAGAGAAAGGTGGCGGACGCTTGTGAATGTGGTAATGAACCTTCGGGTTCCGTGAAATGCGGGAAAGTTCTTCACTAGCTGCAAACCAGTTAGCTTCTCAAGAAGGACTCTGCCTCATGGAATAAGTAAGTAAGTATGTGTTATTTAAGTACACATCTCACAGAATAATTTTCCCTTATGGAAAATATATTCCTGGCTCTCAAAGCCTGATCTGAGAAACACTTATTTAAAATATCTGCTCAGTATTCCCTCAATAGGGCCTCGAAAAATATAAAGACAGGAATCTGCTAGAATGCAGAATTTTAAAAGCCTGAAGTTTCTGCTTTCTCTTGCTTCATGTCTTGCACGTTAACAATTAATATACCCCAGATATGACATTCAGAGCGTTCCATATGACTTCCTAGACTTGCTAGCACTGCGACTCTGGTGATAAAGAACCAGAAACCAGCTTTAAAAGAGTATAACGATGGGGCGTAGCAATGAGCTTGCCTAGTGTCCAAAACATTATTTGTACAAGGAGAATGAATATTTTTATTACATAAAAAAGGTACAAATGCTCATGCTGACAATATTCAAGATACATATTTCATAAACTGGGATTGTTTTTAATTTGTTTGTGTGTAATGTAAGGCAAGAGAGAATTAAGTTGCCTTTTGCCAAAATTCATATCGCAGTTAGTAAAATGTATGTTATAAACAATTAAGAATCCCCGAATTTGTGCTCTGGAGGCACCGTATCTCCAGCAACTAGGAATGTATACCGCCCTGTTTCAGTTTGATTAATGGCTGAGCCATACTATCGCTTAGGATCTACTGAAATGTCAAGGGGTGAACTGTGTAAAGCCCAGTGGTAAATATATACACCACGTGATATAATATAAAAATCTTGCATATTGTCACACACTATGTCGTCATGTTTCACGCAATAAAGACAGATTATTTAACTGAAAATGAGGCATGCGGTGGAGCAGTTGTTTGAGGCACTGCGCTAAGGTGGAAGGTCGAGGGTTTGATTTCAGATAGTGTCACTGGAAAAAATTTTCATAGACATAATCCTTCCAGAAGCAGTATAGTCCTAACGTCGACTCAGTCCGTAAAACAAAAGAAAACCAGGGATATTTTCTGGGCGTACAGACGGCCGGTATATAGGGCTGAAAACCTTACCACCTTCATGTACCGATTTTCTCGAAATCTTAGAGCCTCAGCCTCCCGAAAACCTTAGGGCCTCTCCAGGCCTGTATAAGGATCACTTTACCTCTTTTTATTTACCGGAAGAATAATAACCGACTCGTTTTTATAACCGACATGGATGATATTCTCTGTGAGATATGAACACAAATTTTACGTAAAATTTAAACGAAGGTTGTATTCAACCGAATCGATTCAGAAGGTAAGTGCACGCAAAACACTGTCTTCCAATGGGCACCACAGAGAAGACTGAAAATATCCTTTTGATCAGCCATGCATGGAGGGACGTCGCCATTTATTGCAACACAAAATTTCAGTTCCTTTGTGTACATTACATTCCTTTTTTTTTCAGGCTATGCTTTAGGGTGTTTTGGCACTATCCTGATTGATATCACACAATGCAGGGAAAAACTAAATAGAAAAATTCTGGAAATTTGCTAGGAAAAGGGGAAAAATTACACGATGAGAATTTTAAAATGTTATATTCTTTTTAATGGTCTTATGACAATTTAACACATACTAATCCATAGGCTGGACACGTAGAAAGTACAAATAAGTGAGGCTTCTGCGTAAAACGTGAAAAAAATAATACTATGGAGACATCTACAAAAATTGAAAATTATATTATAATTTGGTTTAACGAAGTCGGATGCGAAAATATACATTCCACTGAAGCGGTCCGTAATAGACTAAAACAGAAGTTTTGTGATTATGGTGATGAACATTGTTTCTATAACACAGAAAATATTTTATGAACTACTCAAGAAAGATACTTTTCCTTCTGGGTGGATGAGTTATAAAAATCGTAATTCACGCGACTAAGTTTATTAGAAGTATAATGTTGAAAGCGAATTGGATGCCACGTGTGCACACGTATTACTTTAGATTTGTAACTGCTTCACACGTGTATAACCACACGTGCTTAATTCTTCTTTCGTGTTTGGCAGGCTTTATGTTCCAACATACGGTTTATATTTCATGTTCTAATACTGTACATAATTTGAATTCTTAACGCAAACACATGTTGTTCTTACTCTACTCTGACACACGTGCAAAAGCCGCTGTTCTCTGGTAACAAATGCTGTTCAGGCTGAGCCTGTAAATAGGAAAACATCGACATGTTTATATGAATAATTGGCAAATGAACTTCGTAATTGGTCAGCAGGCTTTTAATCAGGAAGTAAATAAGTAACAAGACAGGTGGTATAGGTATAATGTAACACTGAGGCGCTCTAAACTAACCATTGTTTCCGTGAAAAAAAAGTATTACTTATTCTGAGTGTTTGTCTTTAGCCTTAGCTATCCAGAATGCAAGGCGCATGCGCCTTGTTATATTTTCATCTGTGACCTATCTGACTGTACCATATTTTTTCAACATTTTCTCTAAAAAAGAAACACGATTTCTGGAAAAACAATATGTGTTTGATTTGTTCTGCAAAGTTTGTCGGAAATATTTCCCATTTTAAGGAGAATCCAACGAGACGTTATCATAAACGCACATCGGTCTTCATGTAAAGTACTCCTTGGTCTTGTCAGATTTTAATAAAACCTGAATTTTCTCGAAATATTTTCGAAAAACTTTCCAATATGAAGTTGCAAGAAAATCCGTCCAGTGGGAGCCGAGTAGTTCCATGTGGACGGACGGACGGACAGAGGGATGTGATGAAGCTAGTAGTCGCTTTTCGCAATTTTGCGAAATCTCATAGAAGTTGAAGTAATGTTAACTGAACTTCTACCACTACTGTACCACGTTTCGGGGCGACTATAGCGTAGTCAGTATAGTTGCAAGTCTAGGGGCTGGAGAGTCCGGAATTCGGAACTCGGCAGAGGAAGAAAATTTTCTCTTTTCCAAGACGTCCATATCGGCCCTGGAATCCAGACGGTCTCCTATTCGATCTGTGCCGGGGTTGTTTCCCGGCAGTGCAGTGGCCGGTGTGTGAAATTTGACCACTCAGTTCTATCCACCTCCGCGGTTCAGACTGAACCGAATTATGCTTCTCTTCCCCATACACGCCTTCGTGACATGAAAAGGGGCACATTTATTGTTATAGTGCAGCGCATGGTTTTTGACCGGTGGAGGATTTAGCGGAGCTGTCGGACGGATCTACTGGGTGTGGAGAAGTGGTGAGGGGTGGTGTTTATTTACTGTGTGACAAGGAAAACAGTACTTACCGAGGCGGAGGGAAGGGCTAGGTGAGACATGCTGTCGCTACATTAGTGACTCACTTCTAGCCTACCATTTGAGAATTCAACGAACCAAATCTATGCACTGCACTATATGTTGGTCTGCGTGTTTGGGTGTTCTGGTCTTATTTATAGATTGCGTACTACGTGCGTGTAACCCGCTTCCTGGCCTTTTCAACATTATTATTATTATTATTATTATCATCATCATCATCATCATTACTACTACTACTGACATAAATTCGAAATACTGGAAACCAAGTACTCTTAGTTATCTGGAAATGGAAAGCATAACGCAAGGTACCGTATTAAGATACTGCATAGTGATGAAATTACTCTTGCTTTTTTTTATTATTAGGATAATGAAATTTAGGAAGCTAAGATGTTCTGAAGTCTCTTCAGGGATGGAAAGCCAAGTAATTCATATAAAACTTTTGTGAACGGAATCCCATTTGGAAGGCTCATAAAATAAGTCTGAAGTAATATTAAAATTGATCTAGAGATAATGTTTTTGGTGATGGATTTTGGGTGGAATTGACTCAAGAATATGTTGACTTATAATTATATTATTATTATTATTACTGCTATCTGCGTGGATACAAATTTTGTCATCTTTGTACAGTGGGTAGAATATGTTTCGACTCCATTCAGTGTTTGAATTTTCGAGTCTTTTCATAAGTCGTTATGAAGAACGCTCTCTTGAGGACGTTACCATAACTCAGATTTTGAGCCTGAGAGGGCCTGACTTGAGAACTGTGGTGGAACTACATACAGGTCATTACAGCCTACGCAAACACATTCACAGTACGGTGATCTATACCGGAATCCCAAGTGTAAGCTTTGTGGACTGACAGAGGGAACTTCCTGCCAAGTTATACATGAATGTGAAGCAAGAGGCCCCAGACGATGTTATTGTTTGGTATTACTAAACTGAGGCCCAAAATTTCATCGAAATGGCTTGTGAGTAAACTTATGAGATTAGTTAAAGTGTCAGGGCTCTGTAGCTGACCCAGCCTTTTGTTGTGTGAGGTACAAACCAGGGTCTTTTCTGACCGAAAGGCTCTGTCTATCTTGGGATGTGATAACCTGCAGTGTGAAAAACTTTACTGGTACCTCAAAGGAACATACTACCTTCTTATCTTCTACGTCAAGATTTTCACATTGTGACAAAGGATCAGCCGTGGCCGATATAAAATCAGTGCTCCTTACGCAAAAGATTTAAGATAATAAAAGGCGATTCTGCTGTAGATATGTCGTAAGTCACCTTGACTATTTTAGTCAGGGTGACTTATAACTTCACTTATTAGACGAGCGCCGATGAAAAGGGCCATCACATTTTTTATTCCTCTTGCAACACCATTGCCAACATCAGCCCCAGAAACAAATACAAACGCAGATCGGCCGGTAAATCCATCAGCCTCTCGAGTGTGCTTTAACATACACAAAACAAAGAATTCACTCTAAATTAATATCCTGTAACGACTGCCAGAAACACGGCAGGAAGTGAAAGCTATTCTCCAGTTGCGAGTACAAAGAGATTCCACCAACATGAGCGCCAAATATAAAGTTATTATCTTCCCGAAAAAAGATAACTGGCATACACTCTTTTGTTGAAAAATTCTAACCAATAGTACATGGATATTTGTCATGTACTACACTTTTACAGTATTAGCCGTGGCAGTTCAGGGCGTGGACTACAAATTCCTCAAAACATATTCCTGTCCAGTCCTGTTATTTCAACTTCATTTTGCCTAAGGGACTCTCTCAATCTACACTATTCTCTAAGAATTCGACCTCTTGTTCTCCCTTCCATTTGGTAGAGGAGACACTTGACTTAAAGGGCTAATGATAGGGGGTCCATTACACTCGGATATCCGTAATATGGAGACACGTTCGAGTAAACATTTTTGCCGTGGAAAAGCAATAAGAATTACATATTCTGAGTGTGAGTCTGTAGCTTATTTATCCAGCATGCAATGTGCATACGCCATTTTATATTGTTATCTGTGGGCTGTACGGCTGTAACATATTTGTCCATAAGAAGCACGATTGTCGGGAAAAGTTATTGTATTGTGTCCAGTCTGTTTGATGTTCTGTACAAGTTCTGTCTGAAACATTTCTCATTCTAAGGAGAATTCAGCGACATATTATCATAAACGTACATATGTCTCCATATAAAGTGCTTGTTGTTCCTGTCAGATTTTAATCAAATTTGAATTTTCTCGACAGTTTTCGAAAAATCCACAGATATCAGTTTCCATGAAAATCCTTCCACTGGCACGCGGGTTGTTCCATGCGGAAGAACAGAGAGACAGATACGAAAAAGCTAACAATCGTTTTTCGAAATTTTGCGAGAGCGCCTAAAAACTCATAAAAGTCTGACCCTCATTAAAAAAGAGTCGTTCCCTTGATAGACTACACCAAAATTTGAAAAACAAATGTAATGGAATGTGAAGTACAGCGCCTGATCTACTTTCCTCATATGCGGTACATGCGAGTTTTAAGTACGTAAGGAAATCTTCTTCTGAAAATAACAATATTGTCAACAAAGTTTAGAAAAATTAATAAGGAAAATGTTCAGAATTTTCACACAGTTGGCGGGGGTTTACGGGACGTTTTGGATGTACGGAATGATCCATTATCTGCAAAAGAAAATCCGGTCCAAAATTTGCCTTATGAAATCCGAATCCATTATATGCAAAAGAAAATCTGGTCCACAATTTAGCTTATTAAATCCGAGCTACGTCAAATAGTATCCCTGAAATCCAGCAGATGTTGCGTTATTTGCACGGTATCTCTTTGGCGTTGACGAGGTTCTGTCTGATTACTTCCAGCTTCAGCTGGGGCAGTAGCAGCATCATTTGCGGTAGTTGTAGCCTCAGTTGGTCTAGAATGGACTCCTTCCTCTGGGACTGCTATAGAAGCAGAGGGTCTCTCACAGCCGTCGACTATGTCAGCGAACAACTGTCACAGAATGCAGCACTTAAAAGACTCCTCTGTTGCTAAGGTTTCACAATTCTTAATAAGAAAATCAATATGACTCTTTGTATTGGAAATCAGACAAACTTAAAACACCTAAGCCAAGACAATCATACATGTTCTTACGGTAATTCATATGTGACGTCCTTAGGTTATGTCAGCGTATTGGCTCATATGTGAGATCAGCGGAGTCCTCATTTGTAAGCGTTGCCGGAATTTTGTGTTTTCTTACGTCATGGAACATCTTTGGTTCCGTTCCTAGTTAAAGTAAAGGGAACCGTTTTTAACCAGTAAATCCTGAAAGATTCCAGTTAGGCTCTATGCCCAAGGCAAAGACGATAGCATATTGCAACACTTCTTCAGGCAGCAGGAAGTTAAGTGTTTTTGGGGACTTATCTGAACTTTCCTATAGAGACAATGTGCCAAATATCATCCCCCTTCCTAAATCTGTCCCCTGTAATATTGATGCTGGTGACTTATAAACTCTGACAGTTGGACATGAAACTGGTACCAAGTGATGTCAAGACTATCTTTTGTTTCAGCTGAGTTTTGTTTTGCAATATCAAAATTTTCTCAGGACTTTTCTTCGTACCCTCGTTGTAATAAGTAAGGTACGCTTTAAGCCTAAGCTTACGCCACACATACATAAAAAAGAAAACGTAATTTATTTAGTAGTAAATGCCATTTTACTGCTAGTCACTATTAACAATTGTCAAGCAGCCATCTTTTTTTTTGTTCTGATGTTCCTAACAGCGCCCCCACACGCAGTCCTAATATCGTCCGGGGACGATATTGGGCGCAGCACTTCGTCACGTCGGCTTTCTAGTGACTTTTGTTTGTGCTTTGTAGATGGACCGAAGAAAGTGTAAAATGTGGGGACAAATGAAAACAGCGAATGTCATAAAGGTTGGGGGGAGTGAGGAAGTGGGATTGAAAAAAAAAACATTGAAGGTGTTTGATGTACCGAGATAGACACTCAATAATAAAGTTAGCTGCAAGGAAACAGATATAGAGAAACTGGTCAATACCCGACTTTGTCGGAAACCAGTGTTTCCCTGCAATCTGGAAGAAGAACTTCTCAGTTACACTCTGATGATGGAGCTTAAATGTTTTCGGCTAACAAAAGAAAGTATTAAAAGAATGGCCTTTGAGTTTGCCATAAAAACGTTTTAACCCGTCCATTGTTAGTACAAAAAGGAAGAGAAGCCTGGAAGTGGCTGCTTAACTTTATGTACCGCCATCCTCGACTGAGATTGCCCAAGGCCCAGGCTACTTCGGCAGCAAGAGTAAACGGATTCACAAAAGCAAACGTTAGAAAATTTTTCGACGTATATGAGCCTGTTCTGCTGCTGATTAACTTTCCCCATCGCTTACTCATCTATGACGAAACAGGTCTCAATGTCTTTCAGCATAAAGTATGCAAATTTATCTCTCTTAAGGGTAAGCGAAGGATCTCTCTGTCTTCAGCAGAGAGGGGTTTACTCGTGACAGTTGTTACCTGCATGAATGCCTAAACAAGATACGAAACAATGAAATAATCTTGACGGAACTTACGAGGCCAACATTTTATTTTGCTGTGGATTAATTACAAATAATCTCAAGCACAACTGTATATTTATTGTCAAATATATTTTGTTTACAATAAACAAAATATTTTAGCCCCAAAGAGTTATCATAAGTCTTCATCTAAAATATACAAAAGGAGGTAAATGGCTGTCATTACATATTTTCCTTTAGTTTAAAAAACTCTCTTTTATATACATAATTCACAATTGAATACAACTTAGTATTCAGGCAGTTAATAATGATAAATGGTATGTGTAAATGTGAGGCCTCGCACTGAAGTATAAATATGTAACAAACCCCCTGTTTATCTCCTGCTATATTTGTACATAAACTATGGTTATGGACTTTTGGACTGAAATAGGTAGCTTATTTTAAAAAAGAAGTTTTTTAAAATAAATGTACATTTGTGTCTGACGTCGTTATAATTAATGAAAAAGTACTTACACAATATAGCGTGGTGTCACTCATAAAAATATTTTATTCTGCATTTTGTCACCTGTATGAACAGCAGTTTGTTTCGTCGAATTATAGGATAAAATGTACATATTTTAATCACACTAAGTAACTTAAACTTCCCACCTGGTTGTCTACCCCAAGTGGTAACTCACACCGTACAAAATCATCCGAAAAAATTAGTTTCAAGTAATTAAGAATTTTCCTACCGTCATGAAGAAGATAAACTTCATCACAAAATTCTGTCACTGAACACACTCCTGAGCCGATTGAATCCAGTTGAAGTATCCTACCCAGCTTTTCAAAATTCACGTAGTCCCGTATCTATAACTCGTCTTCCAATAAGAAATTCAACAAAATTTCGCAGGCAATACTCATTTTCCTCTGCAAGCCACATTTCCTCTTTACCTTGTTTGTCCTGTACATTAGAAAGATTTTTTTTTCATTATATATACAGACTTCTATACTTTATACCCGTATTTTATTTAAAAAAAACATGATTAAAATAAACTTCATATCCAGGACGTCATGGTTTCTTATTTTTCTCTTCTGATGGGATGTGCAGAAAATATTTGATGTACTTTCCTTATATCTGTTTATCAGTACCGAAAAACATTTCATAATTTCTCAAGACCACTTCTATCCATGTCACTCTTCCAGTCTACTGATAACTTATTTTGTAGACAAAGAGTCGTTCAGAAAGCAAAGGTATTTCCCAAACTTACCGCAACCAGAATCAAGGGCAGAATCACTAGAGAAGCCAGGATCCTCATTCTGATATGTAACAGTGTCACCACAATAACACTTTGGTGCTGTGTGTCGACTAGTATTTATATGATGTGCTACCGCACCCAGAAAATTTAAAAAAAATGTACATTTTGCAGTAACATTGATGTGAACATGATGGATGTAGAAGAAAAGAAGAATATCATGTATCAGTCCACAGATGGATAAAGCTTTAAAGACTGCTTTATTCCTGTTCTGTTTTCGGTATTGAGGGATAATAATAAATTAAAGGGCATTATAATTTAGGTGATAATCTTAAAAATGTCGTGTATTGCAAACTGAAAATTTTACTTGAATAATTGAATAAAGGTTGACGAACTAGATGACACTTGCTTTATTATATATTGCTCAACATGTTTCAGACGTTAATACGTCCATCTTCAGGAGCTAGCGAGTACTTGTTGTGTTGTGTAGGCTGCAAT
>Ga0123352_10017510_pt1 | contig 11422 bp, 7 predicted proteins | sample TergutLab28metaG_FD_89700 | JGI IMG/M metagenome (GOLD analysis project Ga0123352, IMG submission 89700) | Labiotermes labralis P1 segment gut microbial communities from Petit-Saut dam, French Guiana - Lab288 P1 | ecosystem: Host-associated > Arthropoda: Insects > Digestive system > Gut ... | reverse complement strand
GTGGGGGGGGGTGGGGGTGGGGGGGGGGTTGCGTCAGAATTGTCACATGTTTAAATTGGCTTCATATGCAATCTGTTCATACTGTATACAAGACTGAGTTGTGAGATGTATCACTTTAAAGAAACTGACACACTTACAAGCCCATGTAATGTGTGTGGGTGTGTATGTATGTACATGATTGTGTGCTACGTTCATGCTAGTTTTGGGTTTTTGCACCATAAGCTAGTGGGCTGTAGTGCCAAATTTTGGAGAAATGTGCTGGTACCATGTTCAGGGTTGAAGTGAGTAGGGAAAGAAGTAGTTTAGTTTATACAGGCTGGCAAACTGCAGAGAACTGTATGCTTACTGTAACAAGAAATAAATGTGAGAGAGGAATTTAAAATCACAGGTCCATAGGCCTACTGGTTGTAATCATTTGTTAACTCCAGTGTTTAGTCAAAGGCGTGGTTTGCTTCAAAATTTAGAATGGGAAAAAATATATATTTAAATATGATACTTTATGAAATGTGAGTATGATCCTTAATATGGGGATCCATCACAGAAAATAGTTTTACTGAAGGGTAGAATCACCAGACTGTTGACAGGCAGTGTTGGAAGAGAAAAACATGTTTATATTTCATACAGCAGTAGGTATCACTGTTGTAATATTTGGTACATGTTTTTGAGTAATACTAATGAATAATTATGTATGTAAATTTCTATATCTCATTTGTCAGTCATGGATGTGTTAATAAGTCTGCCTATATGATGTAAACACACACTTGCTACTCACTTCTGCACTGAAGATGGCAGCATGTTTCTCAGAAACATTGGCAATACAGCCCACTGCCGTACAGTGCAGCAACCATAAAACTAGATTAGCATTAACCATCAGTGACCACAAAAGCTTAATATAAGTTACTATATAAAATTGTATTAATCTTTAATGGATGAATGGTATGATGGGAAAACACTGCACACAGTGGGCATTTAAATTGAATAGTGCTCTGGCCACACCAGGAAGCTGGCATATGCTAAAGAAATAAATTGGTATGTCTCACTTGTCTGTTGTTTATATTGTATGAACATGTTACACAAAGAATAAATTTAAATGTGTGATAGTTTTTAATGTTTATGGTGTAAAAACAAGTGGTAAAGGAATTCTGAAACTTGCAGGTTTAAACCTGGGACTTGCACATTAGCAATGAATGAGGTAACATACATGCTTTTAACAGGATTGTGTTCTTTATGTCCATCTTAAAAACAACAGATCTGCTGCACTTTCCCGATCCTATGGTACCTTAGCCAATATGGCAGGTGTGTAGATATCTTCTTCCATTGGTCAATTGTCAATGGATCTTTAGTAGTAGTAAACATTTGTATCTTATGTCAGTCAGTGTGGAGAAACACCTGTCTCAGTGGACAAGTGATACAGTGATAGGTTTGTTACCGAGTATTTAAGTTTTCCAATGTTGTCATTCTACCAATGCACATATTCACTGTCATTCATCTGCTACTGATAAGTAGTCTATATCAGTGTGACATGGCCATGGCACACCAATGTGCTGTGAACTCGTAATTTTTTATAATAAAACCAACTAGATGCACTAATTTCTCAAATTTATTTTTGGAATAAAACTCTACATGTTTTGGACAGTACCTCTGTCCATCATCAGGAGTTTTTCTCTGTACACACAGCAAACCTGTATGACATACACCATTGCTGTGTGTACAGTGAAAAACTCCTGATGATGGACAGAGGAACTGTCTGTAACATGTAGAGTTTTATTCCAAAAATAAATTTGAGAAATTAGTGCATCTAGTTGGTTTTATTATAAGAATGTATCATGATGCACGGTCACTTAAATGTCAAAAGTGCTGTGAACGTTTTCCAAGGGCACTTGAAGGCTTGTAATAGAAGATGGATAATATAAAATGAAATATATAAATCAAAATTTTGAAAATGAAAGCCATTTGTGTGAACTGTGTTACACACTGTGCTAAAAAATTGGGTGGGGATTGATGAAGTCTTTCATGAGCCAGGGAGACATCAATATGTAAAGTATTCATACCACTGCATTTACTTAAGTTTTTAAAATAGAGATTTGTATCAAAACTTCATCATCCTTTTGCTGTACAAAAATCGTATGTGTTTATACAGTAAATGACCTTTTTTTTTAAAATAATTGTATTCTTACAATGAATTTTAGTTCTCTATTCCAGTTTCTAGTATGCCACAAACAATTAAAGGAATGTATCATATGTATGTGAACACAAAAAGTTTGAGAATCACTGGTCTAGATACTGATAGCATTGCTAAATTCTGGGATGTAACAAAGACTCCTACCACTGATGTAAGAGGCAGCACTGTGCTCTGAAACATTAGTACTTTTCTACCAAATTATATGGTATTACATCCACATTTTAAATTTTATCATCCTGTAAGACCATATGCCAGTCCCTAAAGTGTACTGGTGAATATCCGAGCATGCTGTATGTTGGTCTGTTTATGTTTACTTGGTTGCAATTTAAATGTCTGCAATAAGGCAGATAAACTCAGGCCATCAAAAGATACAGTGGGCATATAAATCTGTCTCCTAAAGGTTAAAATACACCACAATGAGAACTTCATATCTTATGCAGAATAGTCAGCAGTTTTAAGTAATGTTATGAAAAGTGGGTTCCAGGGGACCTGTGATGGGTATGCACATGCATTTATATTCTGACCAAGATGTGGTGAGAAATGGCACTGTTCCTTCAAAAGAATGTGTTTGTGAGCTCTCAGAGGCTTGATAACCACTGGCATTGGTCAGGATATAGTAGCAAATGAAATTGGCCAAATGCAGAATCCATTTCAATGTGCATTTAACTTTGCTTTGACTAGGATGCACTTACACATCAGATTGCTTCGGTTTGACACACTTATTTACCCACCAATTGGTAATTTTTTGGGTTATTTTTGTGATTATAGTCTCAAATTGTATGCTGTTTGGAGTATCCAGTTACAAAACACACAAAATTAAGTTGGCTCTCATTTTCTGTAGCCATGATGGCAACAATGAAACCTGAAATTTGATACTGAGAAAAATCTCATACTTTGTACCAGTTTGAATCTTACATGGAATTGTATGCTGTGTTATGAACCAAACTCTTTGTTTATTGGGTGCGTAGATGTTTAAACAACACTAGATGATAAGGTCTGTCAAACAGCAAAGAACTGTGCAGTTCAAGGGTTTAAATTTCTACTACATCAGAATTCATTGTTAGGTTTGCTTTCCTCTCCATGTATCTGTAACATGCTAACTTCTTTGCTAATGAAAAACACCACCTTTTGTGATATAACACCATGTAGCCTGGTAGAAATGTACCAAAGGTTTGGAGAAACTTACGGCATCCATCTTCAGATTAGAAGAGTAAATAACACAGAAAAATGGATACAGAGAGGAGGAAAGGACATGGTCCCTGTAAATGCAGGCAGTAGGTTCCTTTGAGACTTGGTACAGGCTACATGATGTCTCTTTCCAGAAGACCATATTCTACATTGTCACTCCCATGAGAACCTCTAAAAGTTCTGTGTTTATTTTCACTTCTTTCTGTACCTCTGGGGCATACAGAAGAAGCTATCATCCAATGTGGCCACACTGTGGGTAGCTTTCAGCTGGCAATCAGTTTAATGTAACATTGCTCCTAGGAACATAAAATATAACTCAAAACACTATACATGGTGAATGCTCAGTGCTGAAAGTGTGGGAACTGAGTGACTGAGTGGTAAGTGTCCTCACCACAGTGTATTCTGAACTCCCCCAAGGGGTCCTGCATCCTCATGACTGTCTCGACAGAGTTCATACTTGTTGGACCATCTGCACAGTACATCTCTACATGTGGATACTCATAGGGAATGTCGGGCATTGGGGTCTCTGTTTCATTTTGACACTGAGCACTGAAGTTGGAATCTTTGACGTGGAATCTGGTGTCAAGGACAGTCTCACTTCCTATACAGTTAAACCTGTAGTTTGGCTCATTCTTGGATTCACAGCCAGTTGTTTCACTCAAGCTGTGTGCATTATGCAGCTTGTAGGAATCATTGTATTGGTAACTACTGCTTGTGTTTGATTCAACTTGATGTGTCTGTGCTCTAGACTCATTCACTGCTGCATAGTATAGCATTCTGGATTGGTCCTCACCAGCAGATACTTGCAGTTTGAGCCTGTCACTCTCCATCCCATACTGGAGGAGGCCCACTTCCTCTTTGGCTGCAATGGCACATTGGATCTTAATTGCATCATCTTGTGGGGTTCCACACTGGAGTAACGGCACAGGGTCACACTGTGACATGAAACCCATTCCCCTGTTCATGTCATCTAAGGGACTGGTGACCATGTTGGTGCTTGTTGTGTCTGGGGAGCAGGCGGGAAATCTACTGGAGCTGCTGTTGCTGTCATCAGTGGTGACTGTAGAGGGGGGCAGCATCCAATAGGCTGACTCTGGATCAGGCTTGACTGGACTGCGGTGGATGGTTCCGCTGCCCAGGTCAAGCAGCATTGGAGGAGACCTGGCAATATCTGAGTTCTGGTTTTGATTCTGATGCAGGATGGGAGCATAGTCCTGTGACTTAAGGGGCTGGTCCAACTGGAAGATCTCTTCAGGCTGGAATAGATCACCTCCTAATGGTAAAAACTCATACTGCTGAGGACCCATGTTTGTGGCTGTGTTTCCATCTTCATAATAGCTGTTGGTAGCTACAGAAGATTCATCTTGATGGTATGGGAATGTGTTGATTTGCAGGTGTTCCTGCAGCCAGTAGGTATCCAAATGAGGGTGCTGCTGCTGTGTCCCATGATGCAGCTGAGACTGACTTGTTGGGGACCTGCTGCAGAAGCACTCAAATGGTGGACATGAGCATGAGAAACCTGCAACAAAATACACTATTAGTCGCAGACTATGTGGTTATTAAAATGTTTTATCAGGCACAAACACACACAAAAATCAATGCAAGGATGGTTGACTTTCTCCAATTTTCTTGCCAAATTTAATCATAGTGCATGAATTCCTTCATTTTATTATTAACAATGTGGATCAGTGGATAATGCAGATTGCACAGAGGATTCACTGAGCAATTTGTAATCTGATTGAGAAATCTTTATTGTTACAAAGATTGGAGGCTAGTGATCATCATCTGAAAAGCACTTCATTGGACTCTCTCCCAGACCATTTTTATTACTTCACAACCTGCTTGTGTAAGATAAAGTTAACATTATTTTCTCACATATATTTAGGTGTCCCCATGGTCCCTTACTTTGAAATATTTTGGCCACATCTGGATGCATAGGCTGCTCATCTCATCCTCCTTGATCACTTTAAGATTAACAGTCGGTGTGTAGGAACTTTAAATATTGTCATTACATTACTGTCACCTGCTCTTATTTCATATTGTGTAACGACACAAGGGAATGAATCTGACATGAAAGTTAGTAAACTGTCTCTTGTTATGAAACAAGGAACAGACACAAATGCTTATTGAATGTTGACTCACTGGAGAGCCAGCCACATTTATTTTACAGACATTTATTAAACTGCTTAGACTGACTGTATGTTGCCGCTTTATTTATGCTGAGAAATGGAATATTCTAAAATGTGCACGGATACTTCACGTTACAGTAATAATAATGAAAAATAAGAAGAAAGTTGTATAAAACTCATATGAAACATAATCAGTAATAAAAATGAATGACTTCATATAATTTAAATCTCACTGGTGATTTTACTGTTCAGTGTCATAAATGTAATTATATTGTAACAGATATGTCATCAGTAATCTGTCTTCATGAAGAAGGTAGCAGCAGTATTTCCTTTTTCATAGATGTGACATATCTATCGGGCTGCACCATGGCCCACATGGTTAGTCACTGACCTGTCACCATGGAGGGTTGGCTTCAATAACAGGCTATGTGAAATTTTTGGTAGATGAAGTGGCACTGGGACAGTTTTTCCTCAAAAATTTTGGTTTTCCTAAGTATCATTACACGCATTGCTCCATATTAATTAATCTTGTCATTGATGCTGTATAATCACAGCAAATAACAAATGAAAAAATAAGAAAGTGAGTTATGTTGCGATCACTTGGCTCTTAGTCATTTATGTATGTGAGTGCAGTGTTGGTTGAGGAGAAATGATATTAAAGTATGAGAAGCCTCTGATGCTGACATACCTTTCTCAGCATCTGAAATGAGAGGTGGGGGTGGGTCCAGGGGACACAGTAAAGGCCGTGGATTTGAATCTGCATCAAGCTCACTTGGTCGTTTTCCTTCTCGTAGTGACAGCAACTGAAACATAAATGTAGATGGCTTGGCTCAGAATTATGGGGCTTTTTGTAGGCACTGCGCAAGGTTCATGTCATGTCATTCGCTGTATAGGGCTACCATCATGTGGAAGTTGGACTCAAGTTACGTGTGCAAGTACCGCACCCTATAACACTTAAAAAAATGTATGTAATTTTATAATCCGTGCAGTATCTTCTTTGTTGCCGTGGAGCCCTGGGTGGGAACTCCAGGCCATCAATGTGTGATTTATCTTGGTCAAAGTGGTGTACTAATTTGTCACAGCTGGGGAGGGAGGAAGTGCAAGGGGGGACATGATCAGTCAGTGTCACACATGGCTGTATCCAGAGTGTGGAAGTTTTTCTTTTTACATTATGATTTAACTTTTTGAATATTTCCCATATATGTTGTATCAGTTTTGGCACCAGTCAGACTTACTGAGGTGCTGCTTTACTTTTACAGCATTTTGCACGTCAGTAGTTTGAGTACTGACTATGAGAGTTTATCCTGACTGTATGGATTTCAATTATTTTTCTTCTGAGATCAATGTTTTAAAATAGCTCATGTCCATATCCCTCCCAACTGACTGCTCATAATCATACCCACTTTTATTTGACATTGCTTATTTTCTGATTCTGATATAGAGCTGTGACAGAGAACACATCACTTACCTACTATGAAAATGATAGCACTCTGCCTGTGACAGTTTTAGTAACGTGAATATGCATATAGATTAAAAAGAAAGTAGAACAGATGTTTAAATAAGCTGTTTCTAGTTCCCGTCGGAATGCTGGACGTGATTTAATTTTTGCGTTGTAAAGCTATATCAGCTACATGCTACTTAGTACCCCACTCCATTGAGGTTAGTGAACAGTGGAACTGACAAGAGATGTAGGCCCATACGTGATGTATAGGTATCCATAACATCAACCGAGAATAAAAAGGATGAACGTGAACGGTGCGTCAGGCCAGCTTTTGTGAATCCAGTCTCCTTCGCGAATTGTATACAACGAAAATATCGTCAGCAGTTTTTGTAAGATGTAGAGTTACTTTGTTGCAGACTTTTCGCGTATTCATCCGCGTTGTTAGCTATATCCGTGGTTGATCGCATGTATGTTGATTGAATCTCTGGACGTATATACTGGCAGTGATCAATTACACGTTATATCAGACTATTAAGTGAGATAATTAATCTTACCTCGTGTATTTTGTAACTTATGGAAGTATGTGATGCCAAGTGAAGATGAAAACATTTGCACAGTTTGGATGTACAGTGCGAACATAATGTAAGTACTTGACGCTACCAGTATCATTTCCTGTGTCACCATGTTTGCGAAGTAGGTTTGACGAGGTAACAAGGCACTGTGTAATCGAATTGAAAGCATTCGTAACTTTTCTTACAATTTAAACGTTACTTAGCAGTTTTGCAGCATCAACTCCACGCGTATTGCACAACGCTGTCCGGTTTCAGTATTCATAACCTTTACCAGTAAAGTAGTTCTACGGAAATAAGAGAAGACACAATTTCCACATACCCATAAATTAATATTGCGATGGTTCGATTTGTGAAATACCATTACAAAATTAACTCATGTTTTTATGAGGGCGAGTTTCGTTGGCCTTGTACGATTTGATAGTTTTATACCTTGCAAATACCTACTAGATCTACCCAAGGAACGGGCACGGTAAAACTTCTTGAAATAATTAAGTTCTATTATGTGTTAGCACATGCTTTCGCCGAATAACTGGTCTTATCAATGAACACGATCATACATGGCACATGGAGACACTTTGTCACTCAGGAAACACATACGGTTTGCGCCGTATGACCACATATTAAGTGCTCCCCGTCGGGAGAAGTGGTATCAGATATGAATTTGAGCCCCAAGAGGAGAAACTAAGCAAAAATTCGCTCAGTCTGTAAGTTAACTGTGTAAAATAGGGGGGTACGAGCACGTTGATTTTGTGTAATGCAAGGACATAAGCTTTTTAATTTGGGGTCACTTTTCCAGCTCTAGCGCGTATCATGTTCGCAATGGCCAGGACTGAATTCGTGCTAATATTCAGTTCCGGTTCTTTTTCGTAATGTTGTGGTATCTTTTTTGTAAGAAAATTGGAAGTAGCGCCCCTGTATTTATTGGGATATCTGATTACTTTTTATTTTTTTGAGGTAAGGTGAGACCGAATCCCATGGTACTGCAAACGCAAATTGTCGAACCCCTTCACGTCCCCCTCTAGCTGTCACCCCTATCCCCTCAGCGTACTTCTCTATTTCCCCCTCCAGTTATGTATTCACTCTTTTTGACATGATGTTGGTGGCGTCAACCACTTGATAACCTGCGCTAGGTACAAGCGTTTAGTGTTGCTTTATTAGGTCAGACGGGGTTGGTGGTTTATACAACAGTAGACAGACAAGGGGAAGCGTAGAGCGTCATCATTCACGCCATACATGGGACGGCTTGTCGAAGTTCATCACGTGATAGGAGTGGTGAGGAATATTTCGAAGTAAGATGGTTGGGGGGAGGGGGATTGTCGTTGAACGGTGGGACGTAATATAATTCCGATGCGTAGTAGCGAGCATATCCTTCGATCGTACTGTATGATGGGTACTGGGGCACGGGCGCAGTGGTACGGTACAAGCGATGCGTATGCTATTTTACAACTCCCGTTTTATGTTAATTTTTCTCATCCCCAGAGGTAAAATGACCGGGGCGTGAAGCTGACAGCTCACCTCCATCTAATGCCGAGATTAAGCGTGCGTGGAGCTATACTTCCGTTTCTCCATGTCCCATACACAAGAACAAATTTGCCTCGGTCTTTCTGTGGATAACATGCACAGAAAGACAGAGGTAAATATTGTTGTTCTTATAAACAACACCGGCCATAACGTCACTGGCCTCGGGATGTAGTTAAGTTCAACTTACTAAACACCTCAAAGACAGAATGAAAGTATTTTTCTATCAACTGCTCACTGATTTCCGAAAGAGCATTGCTTTTTGGAAGGTTCCAAGGCTGCACCCGTTTGTCCTGTTAAGAGCAACGTGTAGATGAATATGAGTAAGGTGCATTGGTGGAATGGTATTGACGGCGGAGAGCCGAAGTGTTCGGAGAAAAACTTGGCTCAGTGCCACTTTGTCCACCACAAATCTCACATGACTGGGCCGGGATGGACATTAACCTGAATCTGATATAAAGATTTCAGCTCGTACCACGCCGTAAGCACATCCCGTCTCGGCTATAAAAACCCGTCAGTTATTAGTATGTAGGGAAATAATTGCTGTTTGTTCGGACAACCATACGAAACACATAACTGCACTCTTTGGGCAGAACGTAGAAGTTTTAAATGTTTAAGCTGCTGGTGCTTGCAGTAACAAGAAGGGTTTACGGGGTTAATGAAGATGAATTCGGGCTGCTTCGGCAGACTGCTAAGTCTTTTGAGATAGTACTTTTACCGGAAAATAGCGAGTATTGCTGAATGATTGTAACGGTTAAATTCTGGGACAGTGTTGATTACGTTTTATGTCATTAATATTGAATTTCAGAGAAACAATAAAATGAGTTTTGTTGGTGTAGAGTAACGTTTGGAGGGGTTAAGGTCAGCACTACGAGCATTAAGAGAGTGCTTGTTAGTTTCACGTACAAGCGCTTTATTACAAGTTCTTTGTAATAGCAGACGAAGCAACACGAGAAGAATGACGAAAGAGAAGGCAGCGTTGGAGATATGCAATTTTGAGTAGATGTTAAGCTGATAGACGTCATGCACAAACTCGGTGGATGTTAGAAATTAGGGAGCCAGCATTGCACCAAACTTAGATTACGTCTATTTGCTGAGAAACTGCAGCCAAGCCTAGCCTATGTGTGATAGGTGTCCGAACGTTGAAATAACGCTGAATGTACCTTACATATCACGTTACAGTTAACGCAGCTCCTTGTGAGCGTAGTCTTAATAAACTGATGCCACTAAAAGTTACGGCAAGCAAAACGCTAGGAAAACGCCTCCAACTCAGCCACCTGTGTTAAAGAGGAACTGGCAAAACAGTTGCAATTCAAGACGACACAACAAGCATGCACTTTTCGGTTAGCATTAAAACAACTTGAACACATTTTTTGAAAAATTTCTTAGTTGTGTTTCAGGAAAATATTCTCATCGATGTGTCCCTTGTCCTTCGTTTCCTTCTAAAGAGGTTAAGCTGCCGACCGGTGAGAATAACCCTGGCATACCGATAAAAATGGCACTATCTGTGATGTGGAGAACGAGACGGGGGGCAGTGTTAAATTGTTGCATGGGAAGCAAAATTAGTTGGTTATGGCTTTGATAATGTTTCACTCTTTGTTGGTCGGCTTATTGTACGAAGGAATGCGTGGCGGCAACATTCGCATATAACAGTAGCTCATTCATTACGTAGTCTGCCTTGCAACAGGTCCATAGTCTGTTCCAAAGTAAGTTCTCCACAGAGTGCGATCTAGTGCTTCTTCTTTCAAGTTCCAGTGTCTTCTCTTTTACGTAAGGTCGTCTAGTAGATGCTTACGTCTTCGGCCCGTCTTCCCGTCCTCTATACCTTTCCTTCAATACATTGTTTTAGAAGGCCGTTCATACGCAAGATTTGACAATTCCAGTTAACTGTCCTTGATTTTATTGTATGCAGGATGTTATTTTTCTTCTGGACTCCATATAATACAAACAGTGGCTAGGGGCACAAAACAATTGAAGAATTTAAACGTTTCTGAATAGCTAGCCAAATAAGGTACGAAAAAAATGCGGCGATATAGAAGTCATTCCACATATAGATGTGGTAATGATAGGCCTGTGTATGGAGGAGGCGATACAAGCGTATGCACAGAGGTGAGAAATAGGTAACAGCGGTCATGCATTCAAACAGAGAAAGTGACTTTTCGTGATCACACTCATTGCTGAAACTAGAAGATATTCTTGTTACCAATACTTACTTACTTACTCCATGGTGCAGAGTCCTTCTTGAGAAGCTAACTGGTTTGCAGTTAGTCAAGAAATTCCCCGCATTTCACGGAACCCGAAGGTTCATCACCGTACTCACAAGCGTCCGCCACCTATCCCTATCCTGGGCCAACCCAATCCAGTCCACATACCCACATCCCACCTCCTGGAG
>Ga0123352_10017509_pt1 | contig 11422 bp, 5 predicted proteins | sample TergutLab28metaG_FD_89700 | JGI IMG/M metagenome (GOLD analysis project Ga0123352, IMG submission 89700) | Labiotermes labralis P1 segment gut microbial communities from Petit-Saut dam, French Guiana - Lab288 P1 | ecosystem: Host-associated > Arthropoda: Insects > Digestive system > Gut ... | reverse complement strand
TTCGGGTACATACGCCCATCATCAGGAGCATTAGATGTTGAGTTGCAGCATATGGTCTTCTGCACCGAGTACATGGATGGGTGGTGGCCTTGAGAGCCGCTGCGTAGGTCGTGTGTACGGTGCAGAAAACCATATGCTGCAACCAAACATCTGATGCTCCTGATGACGGGCGTATGTACCCGAAATAATGTCGAGCTAAGAATACATCAACAAAATTACCTAAAGTTGCATCAAGTTGGCATTTCTCTTTATTTCATGAGGAAGATGCACGGTCAAACAACCCTCAAGTTTGTAGCATTTCTCATTTCTCCCTTGCAGATGTCTCATCTCCGAATAATTATTACGAGACTAATACTTCCTGAGAATTTGTTCGCCTACTACGCGACAATACAAACATGAACAGTGTCAAAAGTGGGGTGCTCTACACTACGCATGCACGACAGCCTTCATAAGGCAGGGCATTACACTCAGAGGCAACGTGTTAGGGCAACCGGGTCTTACCAGTCCGAGAAAACAAATATGTGCTGCTGTTTCCAAATCAGATCACATTAAATTAAGTCATGAACAACGTAATCTGGGGACAGAATATTTTAGTTACATTTCCATTCTTCGGACATTTCAGAATTCCTTAACAAGTTGCAAACTTGCGAGTGTTGAAATTTCACATCGCAATATCCCATAAGCAAGGAATATTGAGCCGAAAACTTGTCACTGTCAACCACACATACAATATGTATGGCGAACCGGTTTAGCTCCTGACAGTGAAAAGGGTGTTCAAAAGAAAGACGCACACAGGCGAAAACGTTTCCTTTTGTTTCATTTCATTAGAATATGTGCAGTATTCAGTAACACACACGGATTCTCCAAAATTATACACCATCTCTGAGAAGAAAAAACAACAGCCACCACTTTCAACAGTTTCTCCAAGATCAGTTTCTTGCATGGGTTGAGCGTCTTCCTGAACACACTACAAAGTAATCAGCCTTTGCTGCAGACCTGCCACTAGCAAGTGATACACTGGGCATGTACAGCTTTCAGTTGCAAATAACACGATCCGACCGCCATGAGTATGGCGTCCAAGCACGACACTATGTGACGATAAGATATTATTAATGCAGTCATTCTTCATCCACATATCAATTTCACACATGCTTCGACCCCAGACCATCACATGATAAATAAAAATTAGTTCACAATTACGGGGAAAATAATGACGGTTTATAAAGTTTATAGTCACAATTATATCAAAACATCCAACAATAAGAAGCAAATTAATTTTTTTATATTAAATGCTTCATATATAATCAGTAACACAATAATAATAACAATAATAATAATAATATAGGCTATTAAAAGTCACTCACAGTGGATGTTTTGTAACCCCACATATGGATTTATAGCTGCTGTACACTGCCTATGAAAGCCTTGTATATCAGTTTATGGTTTTATTATGAAGAATAATTTAAGATACGACGATAATGATTCGAGCACTAATCACTGCACACGGATGCACATAACCATACAGGAAAACATTCGATCGCGCGCGCGGGAGTGTGTGTAGGCCCGTGATCGTCATAGTAGTGTTAGAAAACAAGTAACTGTGGGGAAAATTCCTTAAAAGCTTCTACATTTTAAATTTCATTTTTGGTTGGAGTCCCGATTCCGTGTTCTTTCGCTTAGCAGTAAAGAAAGGCATCCGCCCTTATACAATCTAAACGAATCCAACGCAGCATACAACAAATTCGTCCTTTGCCATTGTGAAAAAAACCCCTCACTGAATTTTATGCTCCTATACTGCATACACAAATATTAATGCATGTTTTATTTCATTTTTTCGGAAGCAATATACGCCATGCATAGACAGAAGAGTTTCACTTAATTTCGTTAAACATATAATATATCGACAAAAATGTTTCAAACAGTTGTAGATACGAGATACACAATGTACCTGTAACCCAGTCGCTTGTAATACAAGAATACCGGCTTTGAGAAAATCGATAAAGCTTTCAATTGAACTTCGTAAGCCTCGGACCAGCACAGACGAAAATGAAATGCGTCCTAAATTCTTAACGGACACCAACGACACTAAGCCAAAACTGCTTTCTTCGGGACTGAAACATGCGGACGTATAGACATGATACACACGCCTCTAACAAAAGAAAATCACAAGTAAGGAACCGCAAAAATTCCTCTGGATTAATGCAGTCGTGTGACTGACATCACACCAGAATAATTTAGGCCTACGAAATGGACAATATTTACCTGGAGGATGTCTCACTATAATGTTTCTGGGCATCGAACCGTCTAAAATAAATACAGTGATGTTAATTTTATGTACATGTACCAAGTGTCGCATAAATACAGTTATTTCTCCTCATGATGGGCACATAGTCTCCCGAAACACGTACAGAAAAGAAATAAACATACTAAGGAAAACTGTGCACCAAGTTGGCTTTATTTACAACTGTGAAGTTAAGTCTACAAACGCTTCTTTTAAAACTAAGAGGGGATAATACCTTCGCCCGTAAGAATGTTCAATCTAATATTTTTAGAGTTTCAATCTAATTCGCTACAATGCGTCTACAGTTAATTTTATTTTGGTGCACGTCGGTATAACTGTAGTTTCTATTTTAAAGAAAAAACATGAAATTTTAATCTCATTTCTCGGAAGCGACATAACGTAGAATACATATCCGATTAGCGTTCATAACCCTCATTGGAGACATTTCTGAATGACAATTACACACTTAACGTAACATCGACTGGATAGTAATTCATGCCCCCCCCCCCCCCCAGAGAGTAGCGATGTGACGGCACAATAAAATGTTACACTGCTTACCACCATAACATCTCATATATTGTCATTTTATGTGGATTTCAAGTTTACAATCGAGAAGGAATCTAGACCATTAAATAAGCCTACTTTCAGCAAAGAATAACCGCAACACGGACTAGCGAAGACTGAGTGGCAATATATTAATGGGCAATTAAGCCCACTCTAAAAAATAGGGCAGCCAATTTACGGTATTTTTTTTTTGTGAAAACTTCAGTAATTTTTCCTTTGTACTTTCCATGTTCTCACTGATGATGGATCAACGTGGCCGAAATATGCAGGAGGAATAGCAGACTCACGTTCGTTCTCCATAGAATATTGCGTACTGTAGTGGTCTTTATCGGAGAACTACATACGAGTGCACGGTAAATGACACAGCAATTCAAAGTCATTACAGAATATTAAAAACTGCCACCAATCATAAACATACGTATGCTCTGTAGGTCCCAAAGTTTCTCAACACCGTTAACACCGCCACCGGACACGGCCTCGACAGAAACACGACCTCGAGAGAGCTCCACCTACCTCGCAAATTATTGCTCCAAGATCCATATCGACATTAACCTCCCAGGTCTTGTCTTACAGGTATCCGCTTTTCCAGAAGTTGCCTCGAAAGCTGTTGTGAATAACAGTGCGGCGGAGGAGATGAGAAGGGTGCATAACATACACAGGAGAACCAAAAGTGCGGATTGGGTGTATATACAAAAATACATAAGTATATACATACATACACACGCATGTATATGTGTAACCAGTTAGTCCGGAAACCTCACGCACAAAAGATAAGCAGACTATGTGAAATGCAGTGCCTCGGGACAGCATCCGGCAAAATAAGCACTGACAGGATAGTGTTAAAACTGACAACATGGTATGAGTCGAAGTGGTAGGCAGTGTGTGGCGGCTTACAGAAAACTCATAGACTGGAAATGGAAGTCAATTTCTGCACATCTACATACAGTCAGTTATTATGAACAGTGTTAACAGCCGAAATGAATCGAAGCTGAAGTGCAAAAAATTAACGTATCTAAAGCGGTCCATGATCACAGTGTGCCTTAGTTCCAAATGTTATACAATAAAAACCATCTACGTGTGAATGATACGCCTGGTTTATCCCGATGACTCTCCGTCCTGCAGAACCAGCGTCAGGGAAGGTACATTCACAAAACACACCCGCGTGAAATAATGAGAACTTATTAATTCCATACATAAAACTCGTGTAAATTTAAATTCCCTGATAACGGTTCTGGAGGACCGACACATATGGGTCACACCCTCTTAGGCCTGTATGTGCATATATAATTGTTCATTTTAAAACTTCTGAATTCACGTACGCTGCCCCAACGTGCTTCAGTTCAAAATAATCATTATCAACGTTCTTGTTCAAAAAACTGGTACGACCTCCTCTTTCCAAATTCAGCACCGAGGAGAATGTAAACATGTGGCTTTCGTGAGGCGCAAGGCCTAAGGAAGTGACAGCTGTAAGAACAGGACGAAGTGGAAGAACAAAATGTTGAATACAGTTAACTAGGTGAGATTCCCATTTCTTCTAGTCGTACTAAGTTTAATGAAAATTCGGCACGGGCAGTCCCTTTGTAGCGTGAAACATTCAATTCTGAGTATACTGCATAATACAGATACGCGTCGGTTAACGACGGGGATACGTTCTGAGAAATGCGTCGTTAGGCGATATCGTCGCTGTGAGAACGTCAGTGTGCACTCGCACAAACCTAGATAGTATATATAGCCTACTTCACACCTAGTCAATATTGTATAGCCTATTGCTCCTGGGCTACAAACCTGTACAGCAACGTTACTGTACTGAAAACTGTAGGCAATTGTAACATAATGGTATTATAATACATAGTGATTCAAAAAGATGTACTCGTAGTCTATATTTCCTGAACTATACATGGTATGTGAATGATCTACAAAACCTTTGAAAGAGGAGGTCCTAAATTTTCAAATACCACCGCTAGAGCGCTCGCCTAGCGCACAGCCGTGCAGCAGCGTCAGTTGAGAACAAAATGGCTACTATGCAGCACAATATTTTTTGCGTTCGTGAGTCAATTAAAACGGAGTCGGCGACTGCTGTGCAGCGTGCGTTTCGTCTTCGTTTCAACATTCAACCTTCAACCTTCAAACTTCATTGTGGGTATAATCAAATGGAATTTACATCATATTTGTCACTAGTTCTAATTTTGAAATATAGACTTACGAAATTGAGTCCATCTTTTTTAATCACGCTGTATTATAATCTTATGGGACCACCGTCGTATATGCGGTCCGTCGTTGACCGAAATTTCGTTATGCGGCGCATACCTGAATTCGAAACAGAAAGTAACACAGACCATAATTTTATTAAAGTATTTAGCTCTGCAATGCGCTGAATTCAGCAACACGTTTTAGTACTTCAAGTAACTTGTCACACTTAGTGAAGGGCGTCGCAAACAAGAGCGACAATGCATTGTTCGCCAACGACCGCTGCAACAATGTGCTCACCATTCCCCGAGATTTTCAAATGATGCTGGAGCGTCTACCTACTCTGGTATTCCGAAGTTATTTCCTACACGGGGATTAACGAAGGGGCAGTCTGTAGAAACCGCAGCCATAAACGAGGAAGTGTTTTTTTGAAAGGCTTTACATAAGCCTACAAACGGAGGATTGAGGCCAGTAAAACGTACAGGAGAAAATGCGGCACAGCCCATTTCTGCCCTTATGTTGCATTCCCACAGTAATAATGCATAAAGCATAACTGCGAAACGTGCATGAGAACAATAACAGCGTAAAGTGATGATAAAACAAAAACAATGACTGAGAAATTTAAGAAAGTATGTATCACTGCTTACTTTTATCTAAAGGCCAAACCTATTAAATCGCCGATTGTCATACTTGGTCACGCAACGACTTTAGAACAGTATCACTGTGCAGTTTCGTATTCCTCAACTTGTTTCTTTCTAACAACTTCTCGCAGAAACTTCGTAGTGACTTTTTGCTAGTCAAATAATGGAATTACTGGATTTAAGAGAAATGTTCCTTTCAATTTAGAGGCTTTTTTTTTGCGTAACCTCAGGATCTACAGTATTAAATTTGTCACCCTCGTAGGTGAAGGTTCACTGTGCGTGTAGAACCTTCTACAACACTGCAGCACTTATCAATATATTTCCCTCCTTTGCTACGAGGTAAAGGTACAGCAATCTCATTATAGGCCTGGACAGACCCTGAGTGCTGTAGGAGGATGAGGCTACCAGATTTTCTAGACAATCGACACATGAACGTGGCAAGGTTGTCAGCCCTACACACCGGCTACCTTTACCCCCGAGCAGAAACCCCTGGTGCTAACTTCTGTTAGAGACCAGGTCGAACCCAGGGCGATTTAAGTAAATGTACCTTCCAGAGAACAAGCACAGCAGAGAAGGTAGAAAGCGACGAAATCAGAACTTATAATTTACTGGTTAAACAGAAACGCGCATACACAATCTAGGAGGCACGTAAACAAAGGATAATAAATTATTCGAATATTAGCGCAAGAAAAAATAACTGGATAATGTACACTCGGATCTGCAAGCAGTTTGTCACACAAGACTTGGATCGTTTATTAGGTAGGATACAAGCACCGAGTCCTACTAATATTCAAGAACAGCACAAACGACTTACAAAACAAGTTCATATAACCACTGCCAGTAATAAAACAGGTTCATATAACAACTCCTAGTATTAAAAAAGGAAACCGCAAGAGGATGTGACGGCATAATAGCCGACGCCTGTAAAATAAACGCCGAATACAGAAAAAGTGGGAAGCTGCATTTTGACGTACTTGTTTAATAAAACTGAAATCCCAGTTGTATATTCAATAAGGAAAACTAAAGTCGAAAGGACCAGGAAAGTACAGAGGGCTGTCATCGTTATCGGTTTTGGGAAAAATACTTCAGAGGATCGTGGATGGCAAGTTACGGGAATGACTGTAAGGTCACAAGGTACTACCAGCATTCAAGAAGCATTCATTAAAAGGTAAAACAAGATGGGACAACACTTTCAGACTTAAAAATGGCGCTGACAGATATCAGAGTGGGGGTGGATAAAAAAAAGTTGAATGTATTGGTGTTGTGTTCAGTTGAATGAAAGCCTGTGATTTAGCCAACACTGAAAAAGTTAGGTGTAAAATGCGAAGAACAGGGGTGAGTGAAAACAGAGTGAGCTGTTTAAAGATAATGTATTTAGGTAAAAAAAGTCTCAAATGCAGACAGAATTAAGTAACACGTTTTGCCATACAAATAAGGGCGTGAGACAGGGACTTATCTTCAGCCCCAACGTATTTAACATTTTCATAAATTATATTATAGGACACACAAGTAGAGGCAAAACTCAAGCTCCTTCGACAGACGGAACAACCATGCCAGTCTTCCTATTTACTGAAGATCCAGATACGTCATCTTATACACATGTAATGGAAAACAGAAACAAATGAGAGAATGAATTGATACGCAGCTGGAGTGAGCTAAAACAGTAGGCTTAGCATTCAAAAAAATACGTAAAGTAAGGAAAGTCAGAGTACAATATTTGGCTACAGCGATGTACGTACATTAAGACATCAGCAGTGACCTAATGGTGAATAACCTACCTTGTATGCAGCCACCTGTATGCAAGAAGCATGAGTAGCAGACGATACCCATCAGACCTCCACATAGTCACCACTGACATTTAAGGATTTGTCCCACCGTGGCATCAACGCATGCCCTATCCCGCCGTAGAAGAATGTAGTGTCAAGTGTTTGTAGCTTGGAGGTGACAGCTTGCTTCGCATCAACGTCAGCTGCATATCACCTGGCAGCCAGTAATTCTTCAGGTATCCAAACAGATAATAATCACTGTGCGCAAGCAAAATCAGGTTTGTTGGATGGGGGTCCAGTCGTAGGGCCGCAGCCAGTCACAACTCCAATGAGTTCCATCTCTTTGGACTCCCTTAGACGAACCTAGCTGGCAAGTGATTTCCCAAAGACGCCGACGTGAAGAGCTGTCATCCTGGCTAAAGGCGACTAATACCGATTTCTTCAGTGATGGGATGCAAGCCTCGGAGTCAGGTGGCTCAAATGCATGTTTACAGGTGACAGGTTACTAGCTCCTCCGCCCAATTAACAAATACCTGTCTGCAACTCCCTAATAACATTCAGTATTTGCCGCTACAGCCTATATCTGGCGACCGTCTCTTCATCCAGAACCTCAAAATGCACTACTACTGACAATTCTAAGTAGGCACTTCCTGAAGCGATTCTCACCTTCCCAAAGACTCTGCCCCACGGTAAGCAAAGTTATGCCTGTGCTTCAGCATCACGCCATGAAGATAATAGAAGTGGAAGGATATCTACACTCACCCTTAATCTCGATATATGAGATAAGTGGTAAGCCTCACGTTCCGGATGCTTTATCTTCGGGGAAACAGCCGTCAGAAGCCATTAGATTGAACAGTCGGTGGGTCCCATAACGGTCTGACGCTTCAGAAAAGAGAAAGATTTCTTGGCCTGCCACGAATCGAAACTCGCAGCTCGCAGCTTCGTCGCTATGAAGAATGAGCTATGAGGGATCTCTACTGCATGGCGCCGGTTGTGTATTCACTTCATAACCGCCAGTGGCGGTTATTTCCACAAAACACCGGAACATTCTACCATTTGGGTGCAGAAAGAGGGCTTATTGCGCATGCCCTCCCTGAATTATTCAGTTTTACAACTAGTCTACCGATCAGAGTCCATATCAGTGTTTTTTCAAAGTACGCCCATACACGCCCCTACCCAGACAATGCACATACATTGTCATCATAAGGCATATAACACTTCCTACTACGGATTCATTAAGATATTTTGCAACGATTACTTCCGAAGATGAAACAGTATCCGCTATGCGTTAGAATCATGCAAAGAATAGAACGCGTAAGAAAATCATATTATTCGAATTAGTAACGCCACAGTACTGGCTATACATGCCTGGCGACGACAAGCTACTGAAAGGCTACATCGAGCCGCTTTAACGATGCTGCATCAACGGCAGATCTTTTCTAGCGTCGGATAATATCGCAGGATGAACACGTCTGGTGTACCTTAGCGGATTCGGAAGGAGGCGGTCGTGACGTATCGGAACCACGAACACAATGAACTCGTGAAAGCAGATGTTCCGGCCGAGATCTAACCAGGCACCTCCGAATACAGAGCGGAAGCATTATTGCTAAAGCAAACCGCTTGGTGACATTCTGGAATGTGTGTGTGAAGGGGGAGAAAACCGTGGACTGAATGAGACGATTAAACCCAATGCAAGTTTTAAGTTCAGTTCCTTGACCTCACAAGACTTCGATCACACGGTTTCCTCCTGATGCAGCATTACTCGGCATATATGACATCCTGCTCAATGAAACTTACATGGGACATAAGTGTACTTTGCACTTAGTACACACGCATGCACAGCTCAGCTGAGGAAAGCAGCAACGAACCCCTTAATTTCGTTCAACCGTTTTAATTCTCGGTACAACGGCCATACAACACAACCCAAGTGAAGTATGTTACGTACACTGCTTCTTAGAACATACCTGACAAAAACTGTTTTGCCACAAGTCAGGAAAATGAATCTCAACCACTTCCAGCGACAAAGCTATAGCGCAAAGTGGGGTCATCGTCCATGTCCCCTGCATTAGAACCACAGCCAAACAGCTGCTTTCAGATCGCGTTATATTAACCTAAACACTGAAGAAAAGCCTCGTTTACAACCCCATAAGACAACATTCCATATTCTTAACCACATTTTTCACACATTCGTTCATTCATTCCGTAGTGTCTTACGACAGGTCCATAGTCTCTTCCAAAGCGAGTTCTCAAAACAAACTTCCAGTATCCTCTCTTTTCCTTAAGATAATCCTGTAGCTTCTTACGTCTTCTTCCTCGTCTTCCCGTCACGTCTACCCTATCTTCCCTTCAATAACGTGCTTTATAAGGCAGTACCCACGAAGGATGTGACCAATCCAGTTAGCCTTACTTCTTTTTTACTGTTTGTACGATATTCCTCTCCTCCTTGACTCTTTATAATACTTCAATTCTCACACAAACGGTCCAACTGATCTCCCTCCTTCTCAATGCACCACATTTCAAAACTTTCACGGTATTTCTGACCTACTTTCCGAAGTGTTTAAGTCTCAGCACCATTCAAACCTGTGCTCAGAATGGAGCTCCTTACTAGCTTCTTCGTTAGATTCAATTCTAATTTGCTGTTGCAAACAGCCTTCTTGTTGAATGCTGCTTTTGCCATGGCCATCCAGGATTTAATTTCACGTGTACATCTTGCGTTATTTGTTATTATGCTACCCAAATAGCTGAAGTATTTAACATATGCACACAATATATACAGTGCTGTCAATATGAAGTAACAGCGTTCCGCCTACTGTTAAGACCTAAAAGAGCCATGAAGGAAGAAGAACGCGGTCGTGTTATGCATGGTTGACCATTTATAAACCCCTTTCGTTGAACCCTTCAAACACTAACAACAATAAAAGGCAGGTGACCGGCCAACTTCAGAAGATTTAATGCAAGTCAAATACATCAGGTATGGCTACTAAACAGCAAGCCTAATATTCATATAGGTGGGATTTGCAGGAAAATTTGGACATGGAGAAAAATCTCTTCAAAGCCTAGAAATTTCTGCTTGAGAATCACTACAATACGAAACCGCAACTTGTGGAAACTGTAGTGTGTGGGTAACCAAGATTTAAAAGACGAAAGTCGAAGAAGCCCTGTTATTTCTGAACTCTGGAAGGTATGTCTGAATACGATTTCCAGATAGAAGCACTGGAAGAAAATCTGTTCCGATTTGGATACGAAGTACTTGCAAGAACTGTGTATGGGTAACTGATATGTGAAGACGAAAGATGGCAATACAGGGGTGCTGATAATTCCTTAGCCCGACCCTGGAAGGAAACGAGCTACAGCGACCAAACTTACAACACTATGTAAGCCTTGGTCGCTGTTGCTTGTTTCCTTCCAAGTTCGGGGTATGGACTTATCAGCACCCCTGTAGGAACATTATGTTTGGGTAACTCAGATTTGGAGACGTGGAACTTGCAAGCACTGTGCATGGGTAACTGAAATATGAAGACGAGAGATGGTAATAGGAACATTATGTTTGGGTAACTCAGATTTGGAGATGTGGAACTTGCAAGACTTGTGTATGGGTAACTAGGATGTGAAAACGAGAGATGGTAAAAGGAACATTATGTTTGGGTAACTGAGATTTGGAGATGTGGAACTTGCAAGAACTGCAAGATTTGTGCCTTTGTAATTATCAGCCTAGTACGAACGTATTCGGCCACACTCCTGGAACGCGCAATGGAAGGAAGAATAAAAAATGGCGCATACGAGGTTTATCTCTCAAGAGGGTTGTGACAAGGGCTTAACTGGCAACAGTTCGTAGCAACGAACTTGGAGGCCAGAATATGACTCTGGAATATGTAAAATGAAGTACGTGACTTGCTCTGCTAATTTGGCAACCCTGCAGATCCGCTTCGGCAGCTATGTTATAACGAGTGTAGAGGGGCGGAGGAGGGGGGGGGGGGAAACCG
>Ga0123352_10017508_pt1 | contig 11423 bp, 15 predicted proteins | sample TergutLab28metaG_FD_89700 | JGI IMG/M metagenome (GOLD analysis project Ga0123352, IMG submission 89700) | Labiotermes labralis P1 segment gut microbial communities from Petit-Saut dam, French Guiana - Lab288 P1 | ecosystem: Host-associated > Arthropoda: Insects > Digestive system > Gut ... | reverse complement strand
CATCCATAGCAGGGCACTCTTCACAACATAACCTTACACAAAACGTAATCCTACCACAACACCCAATTAGTACAACGAAGTTAATCAGTGACTATTTTTAATGTGACTTTAGCAAGGAAAATACAGCTCCCTGATGATGGTCTTATGACCGAAACAAGTCGGAGTAGTTTTAGTGTTTTAATGTGTAACTTTTATATAAGTGCATTAGTTGGTGTATTAATTGAGTACCTGAATAATGTGTTGTGTAGGAGTCCCATAACCCTTCAAAGAATTCCTCAAACGGCTGGCTGTCTCCCATCACAGATACATATGAACTGACAAGCATGACCCTGTCACTCTTGACATATTAATCTTTTGTGCATATCAATATGCAACATCTGCTTCTTGGTAAAAGACAGAACACACAGGAACATAAGGCTGCAACATGTTAATGACAAGACAAAATGCTAACACAATACAGGCATATAAAGTGTTGGATATTCTATATGGCTACCTGACAACAGTGGCTTCTGCATCTCACAAAAAAGCTCACAACACACAAAGAAAACACACTTCCAGCCTACCAGGTATGCCTGTGAGAATTCAAAGCTGCATGGGAACTGAAGAAGCAGCTGGTGCACACAGTCCAGCCACTGCAGGAACACCGGACATCGCTCACTAGGGTCAACCTTCCCCACTGCGTGCCCACACCGGTCAGCAAATTTGTGCCCAAAGTCTAACCATTCTCGCTCACACAGCACCTGGAAACCCTGCAATAACAAACCAACAGGTTTCATCACACAGTCACCCACTACACAGCAGAACAAAACCATGTGGCAACTCTCTCAAAACTAATTGACATTTTCTGACATGCATGATGTAACAGACAACACATGTGCCTAACTGCCACCATTTCACAGCCACTAAGGACAACAGCGTCCACTGTCTGAAGGTGTCCAAACACAAGCACAAGAGACATCTCAAGGGATGCATAAAATTGTTTAAAAAGACCAATACATATACTTGGATTTATGAAATGTACTAGTTAATGCATGGAACATGTCAAACATTGCAAGGGAACTTAATACAAGGGCCGTTCAGTGGAAAACCGGAAAAGTTGTATTAAAAATCGCGTGTAGGACTGATATCATTGTGTGTAGGGTATGCGAAGGCGGTGACCTTCAGCTACCAATAGATGGCGTTGGCACGCCTGCGGCACGCATAGGAAACTGGGAAACAGTTCGACAAGATGACGGTGCCCTTGCAACAGTGCACTAAGCAAGAGCAGCGAAGTGTTGTGAGATTTTTGTTTAGCGAAGGAGTGAAACCTATAGAGATTCGTCGTCAGATGAGAATTCAGGACGGTGACAGGTGTATGAGTTGTACACAAGTGTATGGATGGACTGAGAAGTTCAAGAACGGTGTCTCTATTGTGGAGACGAGACGACGATGAGGTTCGGTCGGCGGTGCATGAGTGGCTGCGCACGCGTCCGAAAGAATTTTTTTTCCGCGGAATCTACGCACTTGTCAAGCGCTGGCGTAAGTGCATTGAACTAGAAGGGGACTATGTTGAACAGTAGTAATATAATTATTTCAGTGTTTGCAATAAATGCTCTGTAAACAAATAGTTCCGGTTTTCCATTGATCCACCTGGTACTATTCACTACGTACATTGTTTGCAATCATTTAAATACACCAACAAACGCACACAATAAAATTGCAAGTTATCCATAAACACAACCCTCCTACATGCCCCAGCAATAAATCACAATACATACATACAATTCCCAATACGCATGTACATAGCAAATATGCCTCTCCTATAGCATTGCTGCAAGACGACAGTACAGTACACGTGGCCTGATCAAACAGTATTTGACCATATTTTTTTCTTTTAAACAAGAAGGCTCTTGGGGCCAGGAGTGGGAAGCATGTGACCTTGGAACTCTGTGTGCACTGCTGAATTACTGCCTCCTATTCAGATTGCTCAGTCACTGGCAATTAGCCGAAACCTGTTGTTGTGCATGTTGCATTGGTGATGACAGAGAAATTTGAGCAGAGCATTTGCGTCAAGTTCTGCCAGAAACTCGGGCACTCATACTCAGAAGCCTACAATATGATGCAGAAGGTTTTGGGGAATGACACTTTTGGGCCATTCATAAGTTAAGAAGTGGTTTAGGTGGTTCAAGGAGGGACGGATGTCAGTCGAGAGTGACGAAGGTTTAGGGAGGCCCTATATGAGTAGGAACCAACTGATTATTACCAAAGTGCATTCTACAATGCTGGAAAAATGCAGAATAACAATTAGAGAGATCTTTGATGAGTTGGGGCTTTCATTTGGTTTGGTATAGTCCATTCTGGCAGAAGATTTCAGCATGGAACACGTTCCAGATAAATTTGTACCAAAAACTGCTGACAGTCGAGCAGAAAGAGACTCACCTTGCAGTGGACAGAGATTTGCTGCAGTGTGCTGATGACGATGCAAACTTAATGAAGACAGTAATTACCAGTGATGAATCTTGGGTCTACAGGTATGACTCGGAAACAAAAGCCCAGTCATCACAATGGAAGACTCCGGGGTCTCCAAGGCCAAAAAAGGCAGACCAAATTTGGAGCAAGGTGAAAGTGATGTTGACAGTTTTCTTCTATCATGAAGGCGTCATTCCCCATGAGTACGCACCAGACTGTCAAATGTTAACAAGGTGCACTACAACAAAACTCTCCGTCGGCTGCATGGTTCGATGTGGCGTGACGGACCTGCGTTGTGGAAGTGAGGTGACTGGGGCTGCACCACAACAATGCCCCCGCACATTCGTCCCACCTTGTCCAGTACTTGTTGGGTAAACATCAGGCACGGAGGAGATAAAATGAAACATGAGGACTCAGCTGTTGGCTATTTCAAACAGTCAGTTACGAAAGTGTCTCGGACAATGGAAGGACTGCAGGAACAAGTGTGCGGTGTCTGAAGAGGATTTGGACTGCAACACCATAGGGTGTTTTGTTTGTTTTTCCTGGCCCTTGGTCGGAAACTGTCTGATCAGGCCATGTACATCATCTTCCTACATAGGGTACTAACATAATACACAGACCTACATATCTATGTCACATTTTAACACACTTTAATTCTATCCTAATTTTAAATTTTAACCACATTTACGGGACTTGATCCTTCTTCAATAAAAAATGTTGGTATTAGATATTTGTATACATGTAAATATACACATATTAAAGAATAACTTACCAATAAATTTTAACAAGGAATATGTAACCATCATATTAGCCATTATTCCATTAACAGCTCTTGTTATATATTTTTAACATTCTACATGTAAAAATATTTGTATTGCTATTATGTATTTCTTTTTGTTGACATCTCCCTGAGGATAAAAATTTATTACTGTAACATGTTGGAGGACTGTGTTAATGGGTAAACTGTAATTCTACTGTGTGCATATTAATGATCTCAAGTAAGTCTCATCAAACTGTTGGTACATCGTAATGACCTCAAGGTAAGTCTCAACAAACCAAAGCATTCAGGTAACTCACACCTATCAGAACACACTCAATGGGAGACTTATTTTTTGTGAAGACTGTCACATACTCTGGTTGAATGGGAACAGTCTCAACAGAAAGTAGTGATACTGCGTTCATTATGCTAGATGATGACGGCCCTGTTTTAACTCACCTGAAAAATCTGGTCCAGGCATGTCTTGTGCAGCCACACAACCTACAATAACCTCGTATTTTTCATTTATTTCGTATGTAAACTTCACAAATATTGATGCTTTTATCACTCCATTTTTGTCAACACTTGAATGAAAATCTTTTAAATTTTACACTCACGGTTCCGTGTATCGCAATTCAATGTTAATAAAAATCCAACCAGATGCAACAGTATGCAGATATTTATTTAATGCAAAGTCACTCTACATGTTTCGGGTGTCACAGCACCCATCATCAGGAGTACTAAAAACTGTAACCACAGCCTCCAGTACAGCTACTTCCCTCCAACGTGGCCTACAGGCCACGTTGGAGGGAAACGTGTAGAGTGACTTTGCATTAAATAAATATCTGCATACTGTTGCATCTGGTTGGATTTTTATTAACATTGAAAATCTTTTAGTTCTTCTACAAGTGTGTTATATGCATTACTGTTTAAATATTTATTACAGTGGTCTTTAGTTTTTTAAATCCATAAAGTTCAAACAATTCCTGAGTACGGACTCCTAAATCTGCCATCAAATAGGTGCTGTTAAATAACACACACTCTGTTTACTATCAAATACCAACAATAAGCCCTACTCAGGTCCAGACTGCCACTAACAGCATTCTGCGTATCTGCACTCGCCACACACGCTGACACATCTCTCCAAATGTCCATTGAATGCAATAAAAAATCTAGCAGTTGACAGATTTTTCACAGGTTTGACTACGCACTTACAATTCTTAAGACTCGTACTATATACACAAAAATCTATTTCCACACTAATGTCTGTGCAGACTGGCCTTCAGATAATGCTCCTTGCATAAGGGCACCTTAAGGCTTGGTCATGTTTTCATGCCACTGTTACGTGTCTGCAGGTGGCCTGTAACCTTGCGGGCAGTGCCTACTATTGCTATTGTTTTCTGTAACACTCATTAGAGTTTGTGATAATTCACAGCAATAAAAAATTGACATGTCTCATTGTTAGATCTTATACAAAATGCAAAATTAACAATGGCTGTTATATATGTGTAGATATACACACACACATATATTTATACATACACTGGCAATAAACATGTTAAAAGTAATTAAATCTCCATCAAACTGCATGTGGTCTGTGCTGGTCACTACCACACTCCATCTAACACTACACAGACAGTACTCACATCAATGGTACGATAGTATGGATCAAGTAACAGCTCTGCAAGAGCCACAATCTGTGGTGTTCGATCCCAGCCATCCGAACAGTGAACCAGAACCGGCCGTTCTTCATGTACAATTGAAGACACTACTGTCACAGCTGCCCGCATTAAGCCAGACATGTGATGAAGCCAGTGGGTTCCTTCCAATTGACTGAACCACCTGTAAATAAAATACCACTACACAATCTACAATATGACAAACAGCAGAAATGTCACTGTCAAAATGGTGTATGCCACAAATGCACAAAGCCAGGGGTCAATGAATAGTCGTGATGACTGCAATCACAGGTGTACAATATCCCAGTACATTTACAACTATTCCTTTCACCGCGTGAATAACTACGCACATGTATGCTGCTGTTACTGCTTCATACCAGCCCCTCCCATCACATGACATGCAAAACACATACAATTATGTCCTTTGCACTATCTAATGTGGTGCAAGTTATAACACAACATTTAAATTCAAAGTCTGACATGCAAGGTGAAATAAAAAACAAGAACAACAACCAGCAACCCTCTGGTACAAAAGGTGCTAAACAGCACAAACTGTAAAGTGTTAGGAGACATCTTACATTTATTGGACCGTGCATCATCTTGATAGTTGAATAAAGAGAGACCAACTTGATGTCCCTTGCTTTATGCAGGCTGAAGCACTTCAGCCTGCATAAGGATACCACACCACTCCAGCCAAACCACACCGTAACACCAACACACATCGTACCAGAGCAATACAACCCATGAAATAACTCAACAAATAAGTTGCAAGCTCCCGAGGATGGATGTATTAACATCCGAAACATGTTGAGCAGTAAATAGTGAAATAATAAAGCAAGGGACATCAAGTTGGTCTCTCTTTATTCAACTGTTAGGGGACAATATACAGAATGCAAACCAAGTAATTTGAATATAGCTGCAACTTCTGTATGATATATTTTGTCAGCTTGCTCACTGAAATATGTAAGTGAATTCCAGTCTTTAAATTCAATGATGCTCATATTCACATTGTGGTCTTGTGAGTTATGAAACTGCAGTTACCAATGTTTCATATATATTTACAGCCTTCTCAACCCCAAATATCAATATACTTTATTGTCAAATGTAGGTCAAAATTCAATACAGCATTGAAGATTTAGTAATAAACTGTGATCTGATGAAACAGGATAGCTAAATCACAAAAGTGTCTGGTTATGGGAGAGACAATTGGGGTTTGACTACTGGGAGAAGTAGGGACTTATTTCTTCACTACATCCAGGACCAAGGGAAGGAATTTGGGGGGCTTTACCTCAATTTTGTAAACACATATTCATGGCTCATGTAACTTATGTACATCACAGATAATTCATCTCATCAAAATCCATTCATCCAGAACAAATTTGCTTCAAGCAGTTACAAAGGAAAAAGTACACACTTTGGCAGCTCAGCAGCAGAGGAACATAACTGCCGGACAGACTGAAAACTGCTGCGAATGGAGTGGATATTTGCCAGGTTCATGAACTGGATCTCACAGCTTGGGTAATACTCCGGGCACTCGCATCCCCCGCCGCGAGCACGGTTTGCAACAGCTGTGGTGTACGAACGGGCATCCATGATCAGCACCTTCTGTAAGAAGTTGGAAATGGCACAGGCACATGAACTAAAACACTGGATACCTTATAAAGACAACAGTTGAGTGAACACGCTTGTTTATCCTGATGAATTGGCATCTGTCTCCTTATTGATCATTTTAAACCAAATAACAAACTAAAGAATGAAATTTGCCAACAAGAGACCACCCAATTTTTATGGCGACAAATCATTCAGGTAATAGTTTTCACTACTGTGGCTTGTTACTAGTGTTGTAAGGTGAACATACACCTCAGTTACTAATGAAATGAGGCACCTGTCTATTAGCCAGGAGGTCTGTGCCACAGGTAAATCAGCAATTTCAGTATGACCAGATCAGGTGTTGGATGTGACAGTTCTACAGGATGATAGTCATAAAAGAGTTGAAAAAAAATTTGTTTGAAATGTCTGGCAAATTCACAGTTCTTGAAATCTGGAAGTAACTACGTGGATGTAACAGCATACAACCTGCCAGTAAAGGGTATGTTAAGTTCCCGTAAAATCTTGATATCTATCAACAAATTACATAGTAGTACACACCAAAAGACGACCATAAATTCAGAGCTATACAAACATAATATTTCACATAATTAACTTCAACTAGAATTCAAAAGTTATGCTGTACGTATGGCAAACCTTACAGACAAGTAAACAGCAATACCACTCCCACAAACCTTGCCAATGCTTCCATCAGATTCACTCTCAGTTTTCTTACTAGGGGATGATATGCCAGCACTGCTACGGTCCATCATAGTGCACTGGCCACGATCATAAGCACAGGCATCTGCGATGGCCTTCAGCAGGTTTTCATCGGCAGAGGACCGCCAGCCCAGCCACCCAACCTCTGGTTGGCTGCACCGAGCAATCACAGCTCCATTGCCAGTATGTCTGCACACAGCAACATTTACTCTACAGTTTGTCACCTTACAGCAATGATGCATTACAGCAGGTCACCAAGACAGCCTCTCTCCAGGAAGATTTTGTATTTATGGCTAGGCACAAGGAAACACTTCTCAAAATTCAAATGAGAGAAAAGATTTTGTTTTAAGCAAAGGTGAATATAAAAAAAAACAAACATCATATGTGCGCTTCTTTCTTACAATAAAACCAACTAGATGCACTAATTTCTCAAATTCATTTTTGGAATAAAACTCTGTATGTTTCAGACAGTTCCTCTGTCAATTGTCAGGAATTTTTCACTGTACACACAGCAATTCTATATGTCATACAGGTCTGCTGACAGCTTCCGAGCAGGATCAGGAAGGAGCTGCTCGCAAGCTGTCAGCAGACCCGTATGACATATACCACTGGTGTGCGTACAGTGGAAAACTCTTGATGATGGACAGAGGAACTGTCTGAAACATGTAGAGTTTTATTCCAAAAATAAATTTGAGATATTAGTGCATCTAGTTGGTTTTATTATAAGAATTTATCATGATGCATGGTCACCTGAATGTCAAAATCATATGTGTGACTACATAAACTGTTCTTGTGCAAGATGCTTGGTATCAGCAGAGAGATATATGGTGAATGGGTCCCAAATGATTCCAATATAAATCAAGGCTATCTGTGCATTTGCTGAAAAGATTCAGGTTATATGAAAACAAAATATCTACCAGTTACTGTCACTCCACATGACTGTGGGCCACAAGCTTACCTCCAGACAACAACAGGCACTCGCTGGGCACTCCTGTAGCGGGCTGCAGCCTCCAGGGTCTCATCTGTGATACATGCTGGGACAAGCAATAACCGTGGATATGATGAACACAGTCTATAGACTGCATTGGCCTGCAGAGAAAATAAATACATTTGTTACATACCTTACATAATGCCTGTATTTCTCTACACCACAATCCCAATCCTACATACTGCATAACATGCAGTTTGTTTGTTTGTTTGTTAGCACATGGAGACAGATGAATCCGATAGTAAGAGAATTTATGGAAATAAACATTAGAAGGTATACAAACACAAGCTACAAATTTAATTTTGATAAAAATCCTGAGCGTGGCGTGTATGTTGGTACTTCATGGTGTCTGAGAGTATCATGGTTGTGACTATGAAGAATACAGTCTTCTGGGATGGGATGTGAGGTTAATGATAAAATGCACTGCCGTTTTAGTGAAATGTACCGCTTGAATCTTCAGTGTCAATGAGAGAAAGACGGAGGCAGTAAGTTCCTCTGAAACAGCAGTATATTTATACTGGACTACATGGCATGACTTCCCAGAATGTATTTGCCATTAGACTTTGGTAAAACAGACTAAGGAAAAATTATGGTTTTATGAGATGCAATAACAGGTACTTTCAGAGAGTGGTATAAACATTTCAAAGAAATTTTAAACTCATGGTTCCAAGCATCGTAATTCAATGTTAACCTTTTGGTGCCGGAATTGTTTTTTAAATTTTAGCACACCCTGTATATAAAATGTGAATAATACAGAAACCAAATATGCTAGAATTATGAAACAAACTGCATTTTGAAGAGAAAAGAACGGAGAGTATACGCCATGTTTAAAATATTCGGTACCTATATTTGTTGAATAAATATATAAAATGCAACTTTGGAGGTTAGCAGTGCAGTACATCAACTATAGTTGATGTTACGCGTCTAATGGTTAATAAAAATCCAACCAGATGCAACAGTATGCAGATATTTATTTACTGCAAAATTACTCTACATGTTTCGGGTGTCACAGCACCCATCATCAGGAGTACTAAAAACTGTAACCGCAGCCTCCTTCCGTGGCCTGCAGGCCACACTGGAGCGAAGTAGCTGTACCGGAGGTTGCAGTTACAGTTTTTAGTACTCCTGATGATGGGTGCTGGGACACCCAAAACATGTAGAGTGACTTTGCAGTAAATAAATATCTGCATACTGTTGCATCTGGTTGGGTTTTTATTTACATTTCAAAGAAACCTGCTGCATAGGTAGAAACGTAAGCCAAGCAAGGAAAATGGTCTGGATACCGGGAACAGGGGACCCTTGAAAGGGGCTAAGAAAGAACGGTGAGAACCAGTACGGCTTGGGAATACAAAGCAAATGGGAATACAAAGCAGCAAGGGAAGGAATGGGACATGACTGAAGTCATAAAATAAAACAAGAAAAATTAAAAAATAAAAATAAGAAAAAAAAGCATACGAAATTAGAGGAAAAGATACGAAGAGAACAAAATGGATGAATCAGTGCTCATTTATAGAGACAAATGTTCTTCCAAAAGTCCTGCTCATGGTCCTCTCATCCTTAAACTGGCATCATTTGCCACAGTGCAGCTAACTTCCCTACCTCAAAGTGGGAGGCAAAAGTTTCCTCTGAAATATCTACTTATCTAAAAATCTACATTGTGTATCAGCCAAGATAAGCACTATCTTTATTCCCATTGTCATGACAATCTAAGTCTCAGGGATTAGGGTAGTTGCAAAATAAAGGAACCAAATTTGTTCCTAGAGACACCATGAAGGCAAAGAAGAAGCACAGAAATATAGCTACACTCGTTCTTTACCTCTGCTCTACATGGGGTTGAGAGATCAGCCTCATGCCTCAGCAAAAAAGAAGCCACCATTACTTATCAAATAGGAGGCTGGGTGGAACCCACAGCTGGTCTGGGCATGTACCAGAAGACCCAATCATCCAGACTATCCAGCCTTGTCACTATACTATGCTAACCTGGCTCTGAAGGTGCACAATAAACTGATAATTTTGTTTCCTTAAAACAGTGATTTTTGGTAACATTAAGTCTGTATGAATGAAAACTGTGGCTGTTGTTCATACAGTTAAAATCAGAATACCATAATTAGGGACAAAATATAATTAACTTTACAGAAAAAATGACTGAACACAAGTAATATGAAAACTGTGTTAACCTTTGAAAGATGAAAATGTCTGTTTTACATAAGGACTCGGTACATACTGCACAGGGAACACTCTCCACCTCGGTAATGCAAAACCAATCTGTCAATGCTGTATAAGGCAAAAGTTGCTGTTTCTTCTGAGATCCATACACAACACATAAATGCTATGTGAGGTCCACACAGAATTTCTGAATATTAAACCCGGTGGTACATAAAGTAACCACCACATTTTAAAGGGTTAACAGGTTTTACTGTTACAGCACACAGAAATAATAGTCTGAGTTCAATCAAGCACCATGAATTGAAGATGAAGAAAGGTAGGTATCACTCCACACTTCTTCACCTCAGTACTAGATAAAGGTAAATGTCAGCTTGCAGCCTAGGCTCTCTGCCCCCTAGGAAAAACTGACCAGAACCAGCCTGCATACTAAGCTCAAGAGAAAAATGTTTGGTCTCTGGGAAGAATCAAATCACAGTCCCCAAGCTGTCCAGTCCATAGCCTAGTCCCTACAATATCTAAGCTCTCCTGGGTCCATCTTACAGAAGTGAACAGAAACTGCTGTTTATACACAATATACAATACAATAACAGCCAGAACAGACATAAACCAAATAAACACACCCACCTGTGAAATGCGCCAGGCACCATTTACATCAAACCTGAGGCGTTCCACCTCTGTCTGGAAAGACGAGACTCCCGTCAGAGCATCGTTGCTGCCCCCAAGACGTGCAGCAACCTCTTCGCCACCCTCCTCACTTGACCAAGCCATGAATGCAAATGCAAACAAATCCTCAATGTTGGAGGGAGACATTGTCGCTTTGTGAAGTCGGCGGAACCAATCAAGACAGTGCTCATTTGTGGTGAAAGTGCACCTGTAAGATAATACAACAGGGAATTTACGGCCACATGTTTGCATCATACATTGTAAAATGATTCATGATGACAGCAACTGGAAAAATGTGGTACATACAGTTCTGTAAGGCTGCAAGTTATTTTGCTTTAATAACTTCTGTATGTATGTATGTATGTATGTATGTGCGTGTGTATGTATGTATGTATGTATGTATGTATGTATGTAT
>Ga0123352_10017507_pt1 | contig 11423 bp, 12 predicted proteins | sample TergutLab28metaG_FD_89700 | JGI IMG/M metagenome (GOLD analysis project Ga0123352, IMG submission 89700) | Labiotermes labralis P1 segment gut microbial communities from Petit-Saut dam, French Guiana - Lab288 P1 | ecosystem: Host-associated > Arthropoda: Insects > Digestive system > Gut ... | reverse complement strand
CGGGGCTTTTTATATGGGGGCATTATTAAGCGCATTCGTCTTTGCAGCACTGTTGTGCTTGATTTCTTCTGTGACGTGTTCTTGAACATTCAATGTAAATGCATCCATTTTAAACTGATTTTTTAAGTCTATAATCTTGCTTATATATGTTATAATGGGGTTCAAAGTAATTTTATGTGCTGCCATTCATGTTCATTTTGTGTTGACAGTATTGATACTTGAGGGCTTTGGTTTTGTACTTATTGGAATGGCGTGGGGTTGTTGCTAGGTTTTGTTTGTTGGGAGCGTTTGAGGTTGGAATAAGAGGAGGTTGAATTTAATGAGCGTAATAGTGAAGTTAGTAACATGGTTTGCCTTTGTTGGTTCTATTTGGTTGCTGTTAATTTTATTTAACGACTATTTTGAGTGGTGGCAAGTGTATGATGGTATATTCTTTCTTACCCTGTCACTTGCCCTTGCATTGGCAATAACATTTTCTCACTCTTATGGCTTGCCTATTGAAAAATTAGAAAAAGATGAATTGAAAAAACGTGCGATAAAGGCAGATGCCACAAATATCCATGCATATTTCAGCTGGAAAATTATCTCTGCGTGGATGACGATAGCACCGCTGTACTGTACACTTACAGTAGTTTTCATTAGTGCATTGTATGATGGCGACAATCAAATGCCTCGTATTCTTATCTATTCTATGCTATCGCTGGTTATTTCCTTTAGCGTTTATGTAGTCAAGCCAAATTATCGTGCTCACAATTTTATTGAACAGCATAGGGAATTGCGCAAAGTGCTTTTGGACTATATGATTATTGAAACCCCATCAGGTGAAGATAAGGCAACGTTATCTGTCGCTTTAGGCAAGGCACAAGAAATAAGAGATGACCCATTTTGATAACAAGCATTTCACATTGTTTTTGCATCATCTCTGTTTTGCCAAAGACGTTTACGAACTTTTTTCTATACAGTATCACAATAACTATGAAATATCAGGAGTTATAAATAAAACTCTCATTACCTACACGGCAATTAAAGTATTGGTCCCAGGCGTGACCTTGACATGCAAGTGCGGTATGTCGCAGGCGGCTAAATTCTTCTTTGTTTAGGTCGATTATTAGCTCGCCTGCTGTAAGGGAGCCAACTGTTTGCTCTGCTAATATTCTTTTGTGGGCATGGATTTCTACTCTTGTAATTTTGATATGTTGATCCAGATTTGTTTTGTCAGCATTTAAAACAGGCATAACTTTGTATTTAATTAAGTATCTGTGTATTCCAATTTTTTCTGGCGGGTACAGGAAGATATTAAAGTCTGGGTCGATTTGGTGCTTTTGTAGCTGTTCTGCGCCAACTCTGGGTGGTGGTGGGTATTTGTCGGGGTTAAATTGGTTCCAAAGGTGGAGTCTTGTTCGGCTAAACGCGCGGTCGTTATGAATCCGAATATGGGCGGGGTCGGTTTCTCCAATTCCATTTATCTTTGCGTCCTCTAAAAGGGGGATGCTTTTTGTGTCGAAGCCCATTAGGTTAGTGGCGGCTATGTCAAGTGCTGCGGGGTCGCGTGAAGCAAGTATGCAGTTGGTAAGAATAAAGTCTGCTTTTTGGTCGTTGTCGGCGATATCTGTAATTAGGCCCATTGGTAACGTGGGGCCTTGTAGGTTAAGTGTTAGGGCGTCAAGTATCGTATAGTCATAGCTTCTAACTAAATGCTGGGCGCAAAGATAGTTGGCTAAATTATGGCGGCCATGCATGTTGCCTGACTCATCAAAATAAATGCCATTATGGCCATAACGGCCTGTATCAGAATAAACACCATACATACTTCTTATTCCGTAATGTAGCTTTAAGCCGCCTGTCATACCCATTAGCCCATGGGTTTTAAATGTTGGCAGGCCTATAAATACATCGGTATACTCATTTGGTTCGCCAGCGTGCCATGCTTCTTCGCGTGTTCTAAGAAATTTGGGAAATGCAACATCTACTTGCGTTCCGTTGTGAAGAGAAACTGTTTTGCAAAAACGTTCATTTTCGCCTAATGAATCGAGGTTAATAAGTTCGGCATTAGAAAAACCGTCAAGAATTCCATCGGCATTTGCGTCATAACAAATATCTACGTTAGGATTTATTGCATTATTGCTGCTTCTGCCTAATTTTGCCCAGTAAAAGCTTGTTTCCTTTTCTTTTAAGGAAGGATTTTTGTAATGATAGTGAGTAGTGCCGATAACCTTTAAAACACCTTTTGGGCCGATAATTTCTCGAATTTTTTCTGCTACGTATCTAACTATTCGGGGATCGGTAATAATGGCGCGTCCTTTCTCTCCCCTTGCGCCTAAATTAGCCCCAACCAGGTTCACTTTAATTGTAACCCGGTCATGGGCTTTAATAATTTGTCTCAAACCTTTAAAGCCTAAAGTTTGGAAAATTACCTTGTCAACCATATCGCAAACTTCTTGGTCGCAAATTTCCTGGGCGAATTCACGTTCCATTAATTGAAAGGCAAAGCCAATGTCTTTGATTATGTTCACTTTGTATCACCTTCTTCCTACTAAGGGGTCAAAACGCCCAGTATAAAGATATTGCATCACATTCCAGGCATCGGTGTCTGGGTAAGTATAAATTCTTGTGACATCGACAACAGAGTTATTGTTTTTGGCCCAAGAACCTCCTAGGATTTTGGCGATTTTAATCTCTCCCCAAGGGTCATATTCGGAAGATTGGAGTTTTACTTTGGCATAAGCCGGTTCGTAATGATAGTAAAAGGTTGGACTGTTGTAGTAGGATATGTGCATGTTGTGCAAACCTTTTGTGTTGTCGATATTGTACCTATGTGTTAAAACGCCTCCTTCTTGTATTAAACCTTTTTTTGGACCGAGGGTTTCTAGCCCATTAGTAAAGCCAGGGTCGTTATAGCGGCCAATTTTAAGTTCTGCATTTAGGAGTCTGACGCCACTGCGTTCGACATAAAAAAAGATTCTATCGTATACACGTTTGAGGCCAATTTTGTCGGCAAATTTTTTTGGCAAGCCGGCTTCTTCTCTGCCCATGAATGTGGCGTTTTGTGCTCCTTGGCCGAGCAGTTGTAGACTGAAATAATAAAGCCCGGTGTGTGTAATTCCGGCATTATCTGTCAGTTTTGTTAAAACGCCGATGCCGCCTTCTATGTACGGTGCGCTAAAAGTTGGTCTGCTGATATCTGATACATAAATAGTAAGTAGGGCCGGGTCGACAACCTCTAGGGGTGGCGGAACTAGTGCTTTAATAGATGGGTCGGCAATTGCATATATGGTTGCGGCTGTAATGTCGTTCATCTCACTGTACATTGGATCTGTTTTTTTCTTTAACTTGTCAATTGAAACGAAAAAACTTCCCATTTTTGATTCCATTCCTTTCAGTTAAGTGAAGCCCTCCTTGGGTCATACAAAATGATATGATGAAAGAAGAAGTTCATTTCTTTCACGCTTTAATTTCTCGTTTTTGATATATCTATTCGGGATAGCTAGTCATTGTTACGATTGGGTTTGAATTATGAAAATTTTCGGAGAAATGTTGAAAAGTAAACCACAGGTTGATTTGTTTTTTTCTGTTAACGTATGATGTATGGTTTGCATGTAAAATATAATCTATAATTAATAAAAATTGAAGGAGGTCACTATGCTTGAATTGATGAAAATTGGCAGACAGATTGCATTGCTTAGGAAAGCAAAGGGGTTAACAGGAGAGAAGCTTGCGGAGATTTTGCAAGTTTCACCTCAGGCTATTTCAAAATGGGAAAATGGAAAATGCTTGCCAGAGACAATGCTGCTACCGGCGCTTGCTAAAGCGCTCGATTGCAATATTGATACGTTATTCATGCCAAAAGATGAAATCTGCAGAATTGAAGAAAATGATAAGGTAATAAATTTTTACGAAACCATTAACGAAAGTGTTCGACTAGAAAAACAAACTTTAGAGTTTACGCGCTCAAAAATTATTATTTCCCGCTACTTTTTTAGTGATGATATGGAAATAGCGGACATTGGTGGGGGCACAGGGCCATATTCCTTTTGGTTAGCTAAACAAGGGCACAAAGTGCATTTGTTGGATGTAACACAAAAACATATTGAAATCGCAAGACAAAAAATCAAGACCGATAACATATCGCTATCATCATGCGTGTGTGCTGATGCGCGTAATCTTCCGTAAAAAAACGAAAGTATGGATTTAGTCTTAATAATGGGTGCGTTATATCACTTGCAATCACAGGAATCACGCGCTAAGTGTTTAAGCGAAGCATTCCGGGTATTGAAACGAGGCGGCTATGTAATTTGTACGGTTATAAGTCGGTATACTGTTTTGGTAGCTACTCTTAAATGGGATTTATCTCATATATACGATTTTGATACTTTAAAAGGAATAATTGAAACTGGGAAGGTTGAGGGTTTTACATTTCCGCAGGCTTATTTTCATACGCCTAATGAAATCATCACCGAATTATCAACAGCAGGATTTTATAATACACATACAATAGCCGTTGAAGGAATTGCTAATGCCTTTGGTGATTATAGGTTACCTACTGATGAAAATGAATCCGCTCGACTGTTGAAACATATTGAGCTGGTAGAATCTACGCCGGAATTAATAGGCACATCCAGAAATATTATTGCAGTTGGGAAAAAGGCATAGTAGGCTGCATTTGCCTTAATTTGCACATCTGGCAGGGTATTTTTAATCATGATCGCATATAGAAATTACGCAAATATCCGTACATAGGCCTAAAAGTTCAATTTTTGCATATCTACAACGATTAGTGCTTTCATATGTGTTGCTCTCCTATCCGTTTATTCGAATATGATATGATAAATTCAGTTGGTGGCGATTTGCCACCAACTGAATTTATTTCCATGCTATCATTATTGCTGCCGCAACTCCTGCATAATCTCCTTGTATGGCCTGTTTTTGCCGAATAATGCTGCAGTGCCAAGCACAAAACCATCTACGCCTTTCGCACTAAGGCGGCTTATTACATCTGGAGAACATGCGCCGTCAATCATAATTTTGTAATTGTATTCAGGTTTAAGGAATAATAGCGTATCAATTTTTTCATCTACAAATGGAAGGTACTTTTGCCCTGCAAAGCCGGGGTTTACTGTCATAACCAAAATATATTCTACCAAAGATAAAAGCGGCCTGATTGTTTCTACGGATGTACCGGGGTTAATTGCTATTGCCGGAGATGTGCCTGCGTCCTTTATTGTTTGCAGGGTTCTTGGTGCGTGGAGGTCTGCTTCCGGGTGGATATAGATGATTTTTGCCCCCATGTTTGCAAACATGGCTACATGTTGCCCTGGGTTTTGTATCATTAAATGGACATCTGCAAATGCTTGGCTTGCAATAAACTGGGTGTCTTGCAGTCCCATGCCAAAATTTTGTACAAAGCTTCCGTCCATTATGTCTATGTGTAAAATATCTGCTCCGGCATCTTTTAGTAAATTTACTTCCTCGCCTAATGAGGAAAAATTTGCGCACATCATAGATGGACATAAAAGTATTTTGCTCATTTTAAAAGCTCCTTCCAGCCGAATATTGCGCTGCCTAGGATGCCGTTTTCTCCGGTATTGTCTGAGTATAGAAAGCGCAAGCGTTCTTCCGGGAATGGTTTTCGTGCCATCATGCGGATATTTTTTTCGAGTTCGTGTTTGGGGAAGTTTTCCATAGATATAACTCCGCCACCTAAAACCACGACTTGTGGATCCAGAATATTTATTTCTGTAGTTATCACTGTCGCAAGCATTTTTATATATTCTTGCAATAACGGATGCTGGTGCTGCTCGATAAATAGCCGTCCGATAGGGGTGTTGGGGAAATTTTCGCGGCATAGTTTGGTAAGGTATTTGCCTGCGACTACACCTTCTGCACAGCCGATGTTACCGCAACCGCAGGGTTCGTCACATCCACATATGGGGATATGGCCAAGCTCCCCGGCGGCGCCATTGCAACCGGTTAAAATTTTGCCGTTAGCGTAAATGGCACTGCCAAGACCTGTTCCTACATAACAGCCGATAACGACCTCTTCTTTTTCTATACCAAATCGCATTAGATCATAATAGAGTAGGGTGTTAACGTCCTTTTGTAGATATATGGGAAGGTTGAATTTGTCTTCCAGTATGGCTTTAATGGGCTTTTCGTTTACACCTTTTATGTTTGGTGCGCTCATTACCATTGTGCGTTCTTTGTTAAGTGTGGCTGGGAATGCCAGTACGATGCCTGCTGCGTCAAAAATTGTTTTGTGGCGAGCCATGTAGTCTGTAATAAAGCGAATAAGACCATTGGGTGTATCATCGTAGAGGATGGTATCTTGGGGTGCTTTTTCGAAGGCGGATAGCTGCCCGGTTTGGCTTACTGCGCCAATGCGTATGCTTGTTCCGCCAATGTCTATGCCTATTATTTGTTGGCTGCTGTGCATAAAATTTTCCTCACTTTTATGTTAATAACATTCGGTCCGAAAGCATTTCTTCACCACTGGCTTGCTCAAACATTTTAAGCAAATCTGGTACAGTGAGCTTTCTCTTTTCATCTGAATTTTGTACGTCTAAAATAATTCGTCCATCGTGCATCATCATCAATCGGTTTCCACTTTTAAGTGCATCCCGCATATTGTGAGTGACCATAAGCGTTGTTAGCTGATTATCATTTACTAGTTTTTCAGTTAAATCCAGCACAGTTTTTGCTGTTTTTGGGTCAAGTGCTGCGGTGTGTTCATCTAATAACAGTAATTTGGGCTTTTGAATTGTTGCCATCAAAAGCGTTAGTGCTTGCCGCTGTCCGCCTGAGAGGGTGCCAACCTTTACGGACAGGCGATCCTCTAACCCTAGACCAAGCACAGCTAAATTTTCGCGATATATGGAGCGTTCGTTTCGGTTAATACCCCAGCGGAGTGTACGCCGTTTGCACCGTCTATATGCGATTGCAAGATTTTCTTCAATGCTCATGCCGGGTGCGGTTCCCATGCGTGGGTCTTGAAACACGCGGCCAATAAGTTTTGCCCGGGTATGTTCCTGCTGGCGGGTGACGTTTAGTCCATTGATAGTAATTGCGCCTGTATCTACGCCAAAAACACCGGCAATTGCGTTAAGAAATGTAGATTTACCTGCGCCATTGCCACCAATTACGGTAATGAAATCCTTCTCGTGTAAATGTAAATTAATGCCTTTAAGTGCTGTTTTTTCGGTGGCTAAGCCTTTGTCGAAGGTTTTTTTCATATCAGTACATACCAGCATTTTTACGCACCTTTCCGTTTTACGAAAATAAAGTTTAAATTTAATTTCTCGCGAAAAACTGGCAAGGATAATGCTAATGCCAGTACCAATGCCGTAAACAGTCTAAAATCGTTTGGATTTATTCCTACACTAAGCACAAATCCTCGGATAAGGTAGAATAAAACCGATCCTAAGACTACTGCGATAAATACCTTGTGGTCATTCTTGTCTTTGAAAATTACTTCACCCATAATGATAGACGCCAGTCCTACAACAATTACGCCAACGCCCATGTTCACATCCGCAAAACCCTGAAACTGAAAAAACAACGCACCGGAAATGGCAATGCAGCCATTGGAGAGGATAAGGCTAAGTACTTTCATGCGGCGGGTGTTAACCCCTTGTGCCTGGGCCATGGCTTCATTGTCGCCGGTAGCGCGTACTACATAACCTAGCTCCGTGTTATAAAATAGCCGCAGCAGTACGATTACAATAGCCCCAACAATAAGCCCCAGCATAATCCCTGCCCCCAAGCGTTCGGGAATGCCCGCCATTTCAATTACAAAGCGAATGGGTGGAAAAGACCCTACATGGGTAATAAGGGTATCCGTGCCCCGGGGTAGTGAAATGTTAGGCGTACCCATTACGCGTAAATTAATGGAATACAGCCCTGTCATTGCGATTATGCCGGACAATAATGGTGGTATTTTTAACACAGTATGCAAAAAGCCCGTAATGCATCCAGCCGCCATGCCGGCTGCCATGGCAAACAATGTACCCATAAGCGGGTCCATTCCCCCTGCAATTAAGCGGGCAGCAAGGCCTGCGCCCAAGGCAAAGCTGCCTTCGGCCGTTAAGTCGGCATAATTTAAAAATCGAAATGTTAAATACATGCCAATAGCCATAATGCCCCAGATTAAACCCTGTGCCACGGCATTAAGTATTACAGTTGTGCTCATGAAAAGAGACAGGAGTCCTAAAACTACAAGCAATATCACAATTTTTATTATCTGTTTCAAGTCCATAATATTAATCCGCATCCCTTACAATTTGTGCTGTAGTAAGCATTTCATCAGAAATAGTAATGCCCAGACGTTCGGCAGTATCAATATTAATGGCTAATGTGCCTGCCTCTTGCTGCCATTGAATTGGCATTTCTGCCGGGGTGGATTCGCCGCGTAAAATTTGTGCGGCCATGTCTGCTGTTTGACGGCCAAGTAGATAGTAATTGATTCCTTCTGTAGCGAGTGCGCCGTAACCCACGCCGGCAGACTCGCCAACAATTACAGGGATTCCGGCCTCCTCTGCAACTAGCATAACAGTGGCATAGGCACTTACAACGGTATTGCATGTAGGTATATAGATTGCATCTACGTTCCCTACTAAAGACTGGGCTACATCGCCTACCTCTAAAATGCCGGGTGCGTTTGCAACAACATATGAAAGACCCCGGGCGCGAATTGCTTCACGTGCTATATTTGCTTGAAATACAGAGTTTACCTCGCCGGAGTTATACAAGAGTCCAATGATTTGTGCTTCGGGTAGGAGTCGTGTAAGGAGGTCGATTTGTCCTGCAACGGGGGTTAGATCGGATACGCCTGTTACATTACGGCCGGGTAATTCGAAGGAGTCGATGAGACCTGCGGTATACGGACATGTAACCGCCGTAATAACAATGGGAATATCCTCTGTTGCCCGGGACATTGCTTGTGACGCGCCTGTTGCAATGGTAAGAAGGAGATTAGGCTGTCTGGAAACTAAATATTCTGACATTTGTGCAGCTATGGATGAATCTCTTCCTGCGTTGCGGAAGATAAATTCTACATTTTCGCCCTCTGTAAAGCCAAGTTCGGCCAGGCGTGCAACAAAGCCATTGTGTGCGGCTTCCAGCGCTGTATGGTCTAGGTATTGCAAAATACCGATTAGGTATGTATCGTCGTTACGGTCATTACCGCAAGCGGCTAACATACCTGCCAAAAGCGTAAATACTAAGGCGATAGGAATGAGTTTTTTCATAGTAACTGCCTCCTTGAGCGTATTAGATTTTTATATTCCGTCTAATTTAACACGACTAAGGCCCGATGTAAAATGTTTTTTGATACTTTTATGTAATTTTTTATCGAAATATGCTTAACGTCAAAAAATTCAATTGGTAAGAAATCCTTACCAATTGAATTCTTTCTTGTGCTTAGCCTAATTTCGTACAATATTTTGCGCTGGTGTCTGTTCCGTTTGTTGTCCACGATTTTGCCACCACTCAACAACTCTAAAGCGTACGGTTAGGCTGCGCTGTTGCTCTTCTTGGTGCATAAGCAGACGGAAACCTTCTTCAGTAACGGTGTTTGCCAGTTGTTCTCGTCCGCTTTCGGTCGCGGTCATGTCTACATAGCAAAGTGGAGGGAACATGAGGCACCACCAGTTGCTTCCGGCACCTTCACCAATTATAATTTTTACAGCTTCGTATTCCCCCGGTGGAAATGCCATGTTTCCATAAAAACGTGTGGGGAAAAACATTCTGGAAATATCCGCTGTAACATCATAGTCAAATCCTGCATAACGTACAATGTGTTCTGCGTGTGCGCGAATGTCGTCCAATTTTTCTGTTAAAATGGTGCGGGTTTCTTCTATATAAGTGTTGGTTGAAAGAACATCTTCAAATTCTGCTAAAACCTCTGTGCGTACCAGCTCTTTTAGCTGTAGGTCTACTGGGTTGTTGCTGTTTGCGCGTAAGTGAAAGCGTATAACGTTGTCTGCAATGTTGCGCTGGGTGGTATGGGAATATACATAGGTGTATGCCGCAACACTAAGGGCTAACATGATGCCAACAAGTAGTGACACTGCAATAATTTTGCTTTCTTGTAAAATAATCTTGCTCATTTTTTGTAACATGATATCGCCTCCCGAATTTATATGGGGAGTATTGCCACAAAAATTGGGGTTTAAACCTATTCGTAAAATATCCGAAAGGTGTTGATATATGGATTTAAATAAAGCGCGTATTGGGCTTGCCCTTTCCGGCGGGGGGATTCGGGCTGCTATTTTTCACTTAGGGGTGCTTCAGTATTTAGCGGAAGCTAAACTTTTTAGGCAAATTGCAAGTATGTCTTCAGTTTCTGGGGCAAGTTTGGCGATAGGCCTTATCTTTGCTGCAAGCGGTAATAAGTGGCCGGATGAAGAAGAGTTTTTATTGCAAGTTCAGCCAAGGGTACGGAAGCTTATTATTGAAAATAACATACAGACTACAGCACTTAGGCGATTGATATTTTCGCCGCACTATTGGCGGCATCGGGTGGATTTGCTGGCAAAAGTGTTAGAAGAAAAATGGTACATAAATGGCAATTTGCAAGATCTCCCCCCTTATCCCTTTTGGGAAATTAATTGTACAACATTTGAAACCGGCGGAAATTTCCGCTTTAGGCGAGATTACATGGGGGATAAAACCATAGGATATGTACAAAATCCGACTTTGCCAATTTCTCACATGATCGCTGCATCGTCGGCGTTTCCTGTACTCATTGGCCCTTACATACTCAAAGCTAAAAATTTGGACTGGACAAAAGATAAGCATGGCAAAAAATCTAAGGTTTCTGTAGACGACCATTACAGCCTGTGGGATGGCGGAGTTTATGATAACTTAGGACTTGACCCGCTTTATACAACAATGCGCGGGCTGGATAAGGAAATTGACTATCTAATTGTTTCCAATGCGTCTGCACCTATCGGCCATCAGTTTAGAAAAGGGCATATGTCATTTGCAAATTTACGACGCTTATTAGATATATCTATGAATCAAGTGAACGAATTGCGCAGCCATCAAGTGATTCACTCTATCGCCGCAAAAGGCCGTGGGCAGCATTTGAAAATTGGTTACACTTCTTTTAAAGCACAGAATTCCTTGTCCCAGGCCGATGCTTTAAGGGTGCGTAACTATCCTACAACGCTCAATTCCCCAACGCCTGCAAATTTTGAGTTAATTTTCCGGCATGGGTATGAAAATTGTGCGAACCATTTGCACCTTCCAGTCTAAAAATTAAATTTTGCCATACATCCATAAACGTGGTATACTGCTGTTTGCATAAAATTACAGAGAGAAAGGATGGTGAAATGATGAAAGCGGCTATCCATCCGAAATATTATGATGCAAAAGTACGATGCAACTGCGGCAATGAGTTTGTAGCAGGCTCTACAAGAGAAAGTATT
>Ga0123352_10017504_pt1 | contig 11424 bp, 9 predicted proteins | sample TergutLab28metaG_FD_89700 | JGI IMG/M metagenome (GOLD analysis project Ga0123352, IMG submission 89700) | Labiotermes labralis P1 segment gut microbial communities from Petit-Saut dam, French Guiana - Lab288 P1 | ecosystem: Host-associated > Arthropoda: Insects > Digestive system > Gut ... | reverse complement strand
GTTTACTGATTGGGGTTTTGGTTGTTTTTTTTTTGTTGTTTTCTTTTGTTCTCCTTTTTTTGTTTTTCCGGGGGGTGGGGGGGGGGGGGTCTGTCCACTTGTTCTTTGTAGTCTGTTACTGCTTTCTGTTTTGGATCGGTTGCGTCTTGTCTGGTTAGTTTTTCTGTGAGGCGGTTGCCGGTTTCTTCGTGCAGTAGTGAACGGGCTTCTGTCCCTGTGTAGCTTTCACTTCCTGCGGGGTTGAGTGGCTTCCCGCAACTCCCAAATGCGCACAGCCACATTGTAAAGAACTTCACGGTTCTTAGCTTAGCCTGACGATGACTTTTTAAGCCGAAACATTTCGCTTTAACATATGCTTTTATTATATAGTTGTGTTGACTTCTACAAGCGGTTCAGTGTCTTCAGATCCGTTAGCACCAGTTCCACACTCAACAGGATTCAACATTAAGACGGTCCTACCTGCCATACTGCAGACCAACAAGTGATGGTGATGGTTGTAGCCATCTGTTGCCACTAGGCTCGTAGGAAAAGATCAACTCCTTAACCTCTGTCCGGCATAGCCTCCCTCCAACAAGTGACTTTCTGACCCCGAATTGCCATTTCCCTGGGTTTTAAGGGATAATTTGCCGCAGTCGCATTTCCGTTTCCCAGTTGTAGCAATGCTTGTCCGGATTGCTAGGTAAAAAGCCTGCTGACGTCAGTCTTCCATAAATGGTCTGAACTGTTTACAAGTAGGAACTACATATTCAGTACATATACAATTCCAGAAGTGAAAACCCTCTCCCCAGACACAGAAACTTCACCTTATTACAAAACAGAGCGGTATCTATTTTAAATAAAGTAAGAAGATATCCTGTACCGTGTTTTTTTTATCTAAATAGAACGAAAAATATAGAAATTACAGGAAAATTATACATTGTGTCCTTTTTCACAAAGCTGAGAACCATTCAATGATATTTTATACAGATTTTCTGTACCGAATTTCACTTAAAATCTGCCAAGACTTATGGAAGTTACATGTACATATTTTTCTGTTCCGTATTTAAAATATGACTACACCGATTTTCATGAAAATTCGACAGACCGTTTATTCGTTGATAGCAGGTCACAGAAAAAAGAAGTACGGAAGGAGAAACGTGCTCTGTACATTAGGAATCCCTTTTTGTACTTCATAAAGAACTCCTAATAATATTAATGGGAGAAATGATGGTGGTAATGTAATAGTAATAATAATATCCCTCTTCCAGTGTTTAGTTTTATCTCGGTTATTATTTCGCTCCAGTATGTGTGGTTAATAATTGTGTTTTTGATTGGCTTATGAATCCAAATAACCACACCCGTTTGCTCTCGTGTACATTTGTTTACACCAATATATGTTACTAGCAAAACTTGCTCAGATACTGGGAAATCTAAACAACACTTTTAAACAACTTTGGTCCAGAAGTTTCCTACAATGAAAGTATATAACACCCTGGTTCTTCCCATGCTGTTGTATGGGATGGAAATTTGGACCATTAGTAAAAAGGATACAAAAAGTTTAACATCAGTCCAGATGACATTTTTCAGTACACTCTTTTTTACCACAAAAAGAACGGAGAAATTTTTGGAAGAGATGAAAGTAGAACCAGTTAAGTGAAACTAAGAATAATACAAATCAAATTGGCTACAATATGTAACAAGAATAAGCATCAGCGGGATGACAAATAGAATGCTGAATTGTAGAGCAAATAGATGCAATCGACTTGGAAGACCTTTGAAAAGACTATTAGAAGAGGCCGAAACGGATCTTTCGAGGCCTAACTGGTGACGGATGATGATGGTAACACCATCAAAGTCATCTTCTAAACCCTACCAATCTATAGATATGTTATCCTCACGATAGAGTTCAAAACGAACACACCCCATAACCTAACATCCTACTTTCTTGAAACTTGTAGGTTCTTTCTCTGTTCCGTTTTCGTACCGAAATTGTTCACCGTTGAACTTTGCATACGAAACCAATCTTAATACCCTTAATTTGATTACCGTACCGTGGAATATATTTTTAACTGGAACAGAAATAATTTTATTGTAGCTCCTATTAATTAGAACAAAGTAATTTCGAAATGAGATTCAAATTTAGTCCGTGTATGCAGGATTAATTCCACAAAGTCTCCAGCTTCAGGTCCAGGTAACGTTAGCGCAAGGCTGACATCACAAATCAGGAGAGTGTGAGAAACGTGCGCGTAGATTCTTGTGTTCTGCAGTCAGAGCGGTGGGAGTGCCAGTATTGGTCTGCTTACGCAGCACCTGCAGTCATGTGACTGAGGTAGTGGGCCGTAAGGTTAGTGAGACTGGCCCTGAATATTGTCGTTCAAAATGACAGGGACTTTGCGGTTTTAATCCTGCTATAAGATACCACAGCATAAGATTACATGTCTTCTGAGATGTTACACCATATCGACAGGTAAATAGGAACCGGCGTTTCCAGAGGCTTTGCGATTCTTCGAGACGCCGGTCGACATGATATAACATCTCAGAAGACTTAAAATTTCAGCAACATCACTGTGAGAACCAGATATTTCTTTGCCGGACCATATCTCTTACTTGTTTCTTTGTATTCAGGAGGAGTGTGCCGGTCCGCTACATGACATCAGTGAGAAGATCAACTCTCACCATCCAGAACTCCATTCTCACCTCCTGCTCTCCATTTTCAAGATGGCAGAAGTGGAAGTGAAAGTGCCCGATAAGAATTCGGGTCCATGCATTTCTACCAGTTTTGCTGTTGTCCTTCTGCTACTGTTGAAAGGGTTTTTGGCGTCATGACGGCTCGCGCTTGTTGCCCATTAGTGGGTTCCATCCATACATATCCATCTCTCAAAACCCTTCAGTTGCGAACGTTGTACATAACAAATAATCAAAGTGATAAAGACGAAGACCTTAACATGTTAACAATAAAAAGAGTTGATTTTTTGCCAGTGGAGCTTTGAACAAGTTTATTAAGTCAAGAGGTGAAGTACGAGTCAGACTTGTTTTCAGTGAACAGTCTTTCTGACATATTATAATTCCAGTAACTGTAATTGTACCAAGAACATAAACATTTTGTGGACTGAATTTCCACTTATTTCAAGCAGCACAAAATAAATGGGACTGCTTAGGAGTTACAGGAAGATGGCATGGAATTTTGTCCATATCACGTTACAGTGTGCGGTATTTTGTTCGCCCTCGGGGAACAGAAGATTCTGGGTGCTTGTTCCTTGATATTCGACTCTAATCACCCACGTTAAGAGAACCCCACTTTCACTACTTTCAAATGAACCTGTATTCTTAACTTTATTTAATTCCAATTTGATCTCACATGACAAAATGCATCGCAGACACTGCGTTGACTGCATTTGCGCCATATCGTAACTTTAATTTAGCCATAAATGCTACTTATCATATTTACTGGGTATATTCACAGTTTAACTTCTGACGGATTATCTTCAATGATTTTGCTTTTCTTGTTTACTGACTTTGTTTCCTGTGTAGAGGAACGCTATCTCAAATGTGACTGTTCTGGCAATTAGTAATTTTAAATATGTATGTAGTACGTTTTGCGAAAATTCTTTATGGAGGACATTGTCAACACCATCTCACAAGTGCTGTAACAAACTTATGGCTAGAATATTGGTTTAAATATATAGTTTTAAAGTTGTATTTATTGTACACATCTGCTTAAAGACTGCTGTCAGTGTAAGTAACATAAAAATAGTATTTTCTTCTTTAGAATCGTAGATAGTTTCCAGCAAAAATTGGGTACCATCAAGTGAAAATAATGTCGATGTAGATACAGGATGTGAATTTGCCTCTCCGAAAAATATATATATAATTTCCAGTCTTCCAGGTTCAGAACTGTATATGAACAGAACACTGATGTAACAGTGCAAGCAAATGCGAGGCTCCTCTCAACCAGTATTACCCTGCAGGTATAGAAATTGTATTCGTTTTCAGAACCAAAAAAGTGAGTCTGTTTTAATTTTGAAGAACATGAAGTTAAATTGTTGTTATTAAATTTGAATGTACTTGCAGGTTTTCCATCTCATACATGGTTTGTACTTCTCATAAAAGCATGGGTTCCTCTTATTCTAACTCTTAAGAAAGTTGTTGATCAGGTTTGGAGTATTTATGAGTTGAGAAAATCTGCATCATCAGAGAGAATTGTCTGGCATACCAGAAATTTTTTGGCGCAATTGCAACCAACCAAAGCTTGCATGTTCATTCTTTCACTTCTTCCCTTCAAATAAAATAATTTGTTTTATTAAGCATACTATATTATGATCACTTATTTTCCTGTCATATATTATGCTTCCCTCATTGTGTTTCTTCTTAAGCTTGAATACGTACAGTACATTTTGAATTTTGGTCTTCTGGATTCTGATGCCATGCAGCCTGTAAATGGCCACCACCTTTTTGGAGAACCTGCAATGTACGCTTTAAAGATGGAAGATGTAGCAAGCTACATATTATCATTATCCAGAAGACCAAATTCTATATTTTCACCACAATCAACATTTGAAATCTTCATTGATTTTATGTTTCATCATGCAAATAAAAGTGATATACAGTGATATAAAGTGCATGAGTTTATTAATTTGGTTTATCTTAAAATTTCCAACTTAATATGCATTTCATTGACGAGAAGAAAGTCATCAATGATGATCTGCCGTTTTCCTCATCTATTACGGCACTGAGATGGCTGCGGAGTGATTGAGAGAGCAGGCACAACAATGTTCATTTACATTTTCACACCCTTTCACTCGGCCTTTCTTATTTATGTGCAGTGAAGTAACTGACAGGAAAGAATAATCAGTAAAAATGTATATTGATGTTCATCCATGTATAACTGTTCTGAATAACTTAGGGTGACCAGATTTCATCCGTAGAATATTGGTTAGGTTGTATGAATATATTAGAGTAGTGTCACAAAGAACGCAAAGCAAAGTGTGTGTTTGGATCACACTACTGTAATGTAAGGACTTGCGAGGCACACAGTTTTAGGGTTAATGATGCTGGTTTGAACCATAGAAACCTGATGTTTTTCATTTGTTGCAGGGTACTGTCATTTGTGATACATTGTTACAGCATACTGTCAGTTACATTACATTGTTTCAGCACATTTGTTACAGCATGTTGCCAGTTATGATAAATTTGTCACAGTATACTGTCAGTGATGCTACATTTGTAACAACACACTGTGAGTTATGATACAATGTTGCAGCATAGTGACAATAATAATACATTTGTTACAGCTTACTGTCAGGTATGACACATTCTTACAGCACACTGTCAGTTATGATACATTTATTACAGCACATTGTCAGTTATGGGACATTTATTACAGCATACTGTCAGTTATGATACAATTTTACAGCATACTGTCAGTAATGATATATCTGTTACAGCTTTACTGTCGGTTATGACACGTTCTTACAGCACACTGTCAGTTATGATACAATGTTACAGCATACTGTCAGTAATGATATATCTGTTACAGTGTCAAGTATGACACATTCTTACAGCACACTGTCATTTATGGGGCATTTATTACAGCACACTGTCAGTTGTGATACATTGTTACAGCATAATTTCAGTAATTATATATCTGTTACAGCTTACTGTCAGTTATGCACATTCTTACAATACACTGTCAGTTATGATACATTGTTACAGCATACTGTCAGTAATGATGTATCTATTACAGCTTACTGTCAGTTACGCATGTTCTTACAGCACACTGTCAGTTATGATATATTGTTACAGCATACTGTCAGTAATGATATATCTGTTACAGCTTACTGCCAGTTATTAGACATTCTTACAGCATACTCTCAGTTATGACACATTCTTACAGCACACTGTCAATTATGGTACATTGTTACAACATACTGTTAGTAATGATATATCTGTTACAGCTTACTGTCAGTTATGACACATTCTTACAGCATACAGTCAGTTATGATACATTGTTACAGCATACTGTCAGTTATGGGGCATTTATTACAGCCCACTGTTAGTTATGATACATTGTTACAGCATACTCGCAGTAATGATATATCTGTTACAGCATACTGTCAGTTATGACACATTGTTACAGCACACTGTCAATTACAATACATTTGTCACAGCACACAGTCAGTTATGGTGAACCTGTCACAGCATACCATCAGGTATCATATATTTACATGGAGACCACCCAAATATGCTACAGACATGATGAGTTTTAAAAATTCATCATTTTGTTTGAAATTTGATAGGGTTACTTGTAATATTTTCTTATTAATTATTTTCGGTCTTCATGGTAATCCCCTGCCAATAATTTAGAGTTAATGGAGTTAGTATAAACTCATGGAATGTTATCGAATGATGAATACGAATTATGACATCTGGTCATTCTAACGTAAACGAAAACGCATATCATATTAAAGGCGGTTTTGTGTTTAGAGATATCAATGTTAGTATTATTGGTATATTTTTATAAATTATTGCTGTTAACATTACAGTTATGTTTTAAATTTTAATTTCATTGGTTTTATTGTTACTATTGAAGAGTGATGTGTGACTAGCATATTTGTGTTATGTGTGCATTAACCCTTCTGTTTGGAGGTGACTGTGATGATTTGTACTGAAGCCCAAAGTGTGATGTCTCTTCTTGAACGTCTTCCTCAAGCCCCTCCCCAGGTGTAAATGCAGCACATTTCATATCAGTACAGTGATCGACCATCTGTCAACATGGTGCCAACCAATATGCATTATGTCCACTTGGGTAGTTAAAAAGTCATACATTACGTTCATGATGCCCTCCATACTGCTGGCTTGTATGCTCAGTGCGTATGGGTTAATACTATAATTCATGGACTAACAGACCTTGTCTTCAAAAGCTAGGGACCAAAATCGAGGCTTATTGCAGTTTTCCATGATCATATATGTTTCAGTATGGGCTCTTGAATCCATTTAGTTTCCATTTTCACCAATTAAACAAAATATTTTCTGAACCCATAAAATTTCAAAGTAGCTGATTATTGTGATGTCCTTTAATTACTGCACACTGTTCCTTCATGAAGTAACATTTTTTTTCCCCGCCATCATCCAAAGGGCCTTTTTGGTAGGCATTACTTTTTTTTGTGGACTGTCCACCTTATAGTATATCCAACAGGAACAAGTTGCAGAAGCTAACAGCTTTTCCATCCTTGTGTAAATAGATGGAGAAGCAAACAAGAAGTTAGCCCCCCCCCTACCATCACTGGTCCTAGTAAACTCTCCCTTCTGTCTGAGAATGTAAACAAATATATTATTTGAAACGTTCCGTTCTTTTTGGAATAGTAAACTATGGACAAAGTCCAAGAAATAAAATTAATATACTTTTGCCAGAACTGTTTAGAATTACATTACTAATGCTTGGTTGGGGTTCGTGTATGAGTTAAACATCAGAATACGAACTTCAAACTTCAGTGCTTAAATTAAATAATTGTTTGCTGGCTGTGGAATTTGTTTGGGTTTGGGTTTCTGCTTCATTGACATTATGAAACCCAACGGGCACTTCAATTGTTCAGACGTCTTTTATATTAATTTCCTTCGTTGACACCAATATAAGAATTTTGATTTATTTGTAATTATGTCTATATTTAATTTTAGTTACAAATTATATTTAACGTAAATCTTATGTTTATTGGACCGTGCATCATAGTGATAGTTGAAGTATAATAGACCAACTTGATGTCACTAGTTATTATCTTTTATTTCACTTCTTCTATGCTCAACATCCATCATCAGGAGCCTGCGACTTTTCCATGGTATCACCACATTGGTCGTGTGTTCTTGTTTCGATGTGTGTTGGAGTTTCGGTGTGGCTGGGTTGAGGTGGCATCCGTGTAGCAGGATGTATAAATGTCCGAAACATGTTGAGCATAGAAGAAGTGAAATAAAACACAATAACTAGTGACATCAAGTTGGTCTCTTATTCTTCAACTATATTTAACGTGTCTATAGTTTGTTTTAGCGCCGTTTGAACGGAATAGTCAACTCTCTATGCCATAAAATCACACTGACGTTATAGTCAGACACAGTTCGAATAAATTAAGACATCAAATGTTCTTTACCCTTACAACTTGAATTTCTATTTTACGACCAGCCCTAGGAGGGGAATGTTACCGCGTTTGATAATAGTCGTTAAAAATGCCACCAAACATCCTTTTATTTGTTTATTATTGGACAACAACTGCCTTGAGTATTTACATGTCTTAAGTACTCCTTCATTGTGATATCGTATTTGATTACAAAAAGTGGGTGGGCTTAATGAAAATGTTATGACTCATTTAATGACGTATTTCTTTTTATATCCTAAAAGGAAATGACGTTTTATTTTCCTTGGTATCTTAATAGGAACTCATACATACAGGAACAAAGTAATGAGGTTCCTGTAATTAATGCTGAACAAAACGTAACACTGGAAGAAACGTTGAAGGCAACAGCTGTTGATCTGAACTCTTTTTATTTTTTAGAGGGGGCGGAGTTATAGTTGGCAATCGCACAAATGAATTAATCATTACGAGTTGCGCTGAGCTTCAATAGTAAAATTAAGTCACAATTCAGGGCTTCATGTCTCACCCACTGCCCGATTAACTAGGATAAACAGAAGTACCTGGTGACTCCACTCCTGTTAGCAATGGAATAGGTGGACCGACCGACTTATCTCGTTATCCGAATGCACCACTATTTACGCTCAAACATGTGTAGTCACTTAGGTTAATACTGCTTTAAAAGAAAACAAATCACCCAACAAAAAGTAGATACTATTGTAGTATGAAAAATTCCGTACACTGATATAATGTGCCACGGCAGGACGTGTGGGTAATGCAATTGGTGACTTCTGTGAACCTTTTTGTTACATCAGATCTGTTGTTGAAATGTGTAAATTTTATTCAATAAACCTGTTTTCTTTAATTTATTGTAATATTTTATTTTCCACCCACTTTTTTCTTTGCTTGTTTCTGTACAATTAAACTGAATACTTGAGAAGTAAATGAGAAAATCCTGAAGACCTTTTTCAAACTAACTGGCATCTTTGACTCTTATAATATAGAGAAAGTTTTTTTTAAATTTTATATTGAAATAGGATATAAAACCTTCACGAACTGTGCTGTTGTGTTTAGTAATAGTGATCACACATATGCCGGTATAGAATACAACCCTAAGCGAATATGCCAATTTTATTTCAATTTTTTACCAAAGTAACGAACATATTTTTACATATTCCTATGTTGGTATAGGGGGCACACGGTGGCGCAGTTGGTTGAGGCACTGCGCTACATGCCAGAAAGTCGCGGGCTCGATTCCCGATGGTGTCATTGGGATTTTTCATTGACATAACCCTTCCGGCCGCACTATGGTCCTGGGGTTGACTCAGCCTCTAATATAAATGAGTACCAGAAATATTTCCTGGGGTAAAGGCGGCCGGTACGTAGGGCTGACAAACTTACAACCTTCATGTGCCGATTGTCTTGAAATCTGGGAGCCTCGACCTCCTGCAACCCTCAGGGCCTCTCCCAGCCTGTAATGGTATTTCTTTACCTTTACTTTTATGTCGATGTAGTGACTAGGCTACTTACTGGTTTGAAATTCCAGGGTTAAACGCACGGCAGAAGCAAGGGCTATTTCTTTCTTCTGAAACGTCCAGACTTTCTCTGAGGCCCACCTATCCCTCCTATTCAATGGATACCGGTGTTCTTTCCCGGAGGTAAAGCGGCCGGGGCGTGAAGCTGTCTACTCAGCTCCGTCTGGTATGGAGGTTACAAATGATTCGAGCTGTACTTCTACACCCTCTGTTTGTTTTCATGGTGTGTACAGGAACATCTTCTGCCTCTACATTTTACATGACGCTAATAACGAACTGCAGCCTGTACGATTAGAGACAGTTTAACCAAGATTCCACATGCGGTAGATTCTTAGTTGTCTAACACTAGAGCATAATTATCTGACACTCAACCGTAATTGTCTAACTTTCAAACGTAGTTGTTTAACACTCAACCGTATTTGTATAACACTGAAACGTAGTTGTCTAACACTCAAACATAGTGGCCCAACACTCAAACGTAGACATCTAACACAAAACAGTAATCGTCTAACACTCAAACGTAGTTTTCTAATACACAACCTTATTTATATAACACTGAAACGTAGTTGTCTAACACTCAAATGTAGTTACCCGACATTCAAACGTAGTTACCCAACACTCAAACATAGTAGTCTAACACTCATTCTTAGAGATCTAATACTCAACATTAGTCTAACACAAACGTAGTTTTGGGATTACAGATATTAGAGAAACTTGCCTGTAACTCAGTCCTTCTGTGTGTTTACAAGAACAGTTCCTTTGTATCTTAAGCGAATAAACGAAATGGACGTCCACATGTGTTGGCAATCTATAATTGCAGGATTTTTCGTAAACGTCTGCACGTGTAGCCAGCTAGGCGAGCTTCGAAAGCCGCATTTGAGGAGGAAACTTAAAACAGAGCCACGCAGTAATAAAATAAAATGTTTATTCCTTATTTTATGGTTAATTTTTCCTGTTCATCCAACGAAAATGGGTTAGTTTTAGTCAGTTACTCTCTCTTTACAGAACCATGTCATTTACTGTCAGGCTTGTCAACTGCGTTGTCTTGTATACTGACTATTATTCCTTACAGGCAGTATGCGCGAACCGCGTTGTGATAACCCTGCATTATCAAAATGACACCCATTACGATTATAGTATATCTGCGAGTAAGTAGAAACACAGGCAATAAAAAAAGTCAAGTTATCCATTACCAGGACAGGCCAGTGTACGTATAACGTAACAACGAGGCGAGTTCGTGTAACCACTGTTGCAGTGGAAAAGCAATAAGTTTTAAGTATTCTGAGAGTGTGTTTATAGCCTTAGGTACACAGCATGCAACGCGCATGCGCCATATTGTCTTGTGTGGCCTGTCCCGCTGTACTGTATTTTTCCACATTACATCATAAACGGCACGGTTTTAGGAAAAAAGGAACTGAACATAAAATGTGTGTTTTGATTTTTCTCTGCAAATTTTGTCTGAAACATTTCTCTTTCTAGAAGAATTCAGCGAGATATGATAAAAAATGTGTATCAGTATTCATGTAAAGTACCAGTTATTTGTGTTCTAGTTGGTCCATTCGGAAGGACAGACAGACATGTTAACGCTTTTCGTAATTTTGCGAACGCGCCTAAAAATTGTAGTTTGCACAATTTGCTAAAGCGATGTTAATAAAAATCCAACCAGATGCAAGAGTATGCAGATATTTATTCACTGCAAAGTCACTCTACATGTTTCGGGTGTCACAGCACCCATCATCAGGAGTACTAAAAACTGTAATCGCAGCCTCCGGTACAGGTCATAATACTGGTAC
>Ga0123352_10017502_pt1 | contig 11425 bp, 11 predicted proteins | sample TergutLab28metaG_FD_89700 | JGI IMG/M metagenome (GOLD analysis project Ga0123352, IMG submission 89700) | Labiotermes labralis P1 segment gut microbial communities from Petit-Saut dam, French Guiana - Lab288 P1 | ecosystem: Host-associated > Arthropoda: Insects > Digestive system > Gut ... | reverse complement strand
TTACTTTTTTTTTTTTTTTATATTTTATTTTATTTTTTTTTCTTTTTTTTTTTTTTTTTTCTTGATAGGGATTGTGTGGTGGTGAAATCATCATTTATCCACCAAAAGCTTCCTCTCCAGATTTCAAGTCAGAACTGAATGTAATTGTTGGCAATGTTTGCTTATACGGTGCCACAAGTGGAAAGGCGTTCTTTAGGGGCATTGCAGCAGAAAGATTCTCTGTGCGAAACTCAGGAGTAGTGGCAGTTGTAGAGGTGAGTGCAGAATGTAAGAGAGTACTGAATTGGAGCTCATACATACAGAATTTCTTGGGTTGTAGTTGTGTGTAGCACATCTAGTGAAGATTCTTCAGACTTTCCAAGTATCTTGGGCTTAAGAAAGAGTTCTGGCCTTTCTCTGTTACTCACATTTTATGAATATTGATTTCTGCTACTACAAAACTATGTAGCATATTAATGATAAGTAGCATTTGAAAAGTGCATCATGTAGAATTAGCTGAACCTAGTGGTTGAATGAGAGAGACTCCTGCTTTGCATTCAGGACATCGTGGGTTTGAATCTTGGCTTTGTAACCAACTATTGTAACTGATGTTTTATGATCTTCCTCAGTCCCTTCAGGAAAATGGGGAGCCAGGATAGCTTAGACAGTACAGTGATGTTACCAGCTGGAATATGGCAGGGGCAAGAAATTTTTCTGTTCTGCAAAAATTTCAGACTGGCTGTGAGGCCCACCGAGTCTGCTGCTTAGTGGGTGCAGGGGTTCTTTCCCAGATGTAAAGTGGTGTGAGTGTGAAGTTGACCACTGACCTCCATTAGTGCTGTGGTTAAGAATGAGTAGTGCTGTATTTCTTCTCCCTCTGTATGTTTTCATGGCATGGTCAGGAACATGTCTTCCCCCCCCCTCCCCTCCCCATAGTTATTACATGATGCTGGCCCATGGCCACTTCCTAAAGCATTTTGTCCAATACATTACCGAATGATCAACTTACCATCATTCTGGGCACATAACAGTGTTGTTAAATAAACTGTAAATAAATCATATTGTCAATTGTATGACTTGTTTGTTGGCAGGGTGTGGGTGACCATGGTTGTGAATATATGACCGGCGGGTGTGTTGTGATTCTGGGTTTAACCGGCCGCAATTTTGCAGCTGGTATGTCTGGTGGTATTGCATATGTTCTGGATGTGGATGGTTCTTTCAAGAGGTAAAGTTGCATTATGTGTGACAGTTGTGAATGATCAGTAGTATAATATTAAAAATGAAATGTGTATTGCTGAGGTAAGTAATTTGTTTTGGAACTAGAACCAACCACTAACCATAAAAATTGTTGTGGTCCTTTTCCTTCCTAGTTTGTCTGTCTTTGGGGTCAAGGTTCGCCTGTGTACAATTTTCAAAACATCCTCCAAGTTCCTCTTTTCTGCACACATGCCCAGTTTTGTATCCGCTTTAAACAACAGATATATCAGGAATTTTTCTTGACCTATAGTTTGAGACAGTAGACACAAAGACAAAAGATTTTGCCTTTCTGGATTTACTTCCCTATTTCAAGGCTTGTTTTCCTGAATTGACAGCATTAAGATATGCTCTTATGCATTTCTCCAAGTGTTTTAATTCTTGAAGACAATTATCGCGTCTCCTTTAAACATTGGGATTCACTCTGTAAGTAGTAATTGTAGTTGAAGCAACACATTAAAATGAAATATGATACTTTGTACCAGCAAATGCAACATGGAGATGGTTCAGTTATTGCCACTTGAACTGGAAGAAGATATTAAGTATGTGGAAGGCCTATTAAAGGAGTTTCAAGAAAAAACAGGCTCTCTTATTGCTGAGGATTTGCTGAAAATATGGCCTTCACCAACGTCCAGATTTGTCAAGGTATAGTTTTATTAAAGATAAACACACAAAGTTCTTGTTTATTTTATTATAGATATTTCATAATGGTGTGCAATCATCTGTCAGGTTTGCTCCTCCATCGGCATGTCACATTGGCACTACTCATAGGTACAGTAGTATGACTTATGATTAATGTATTTAGTGGGGTGGAAATACCCTGTACCAAGTCAGTATAGATTGCATTAGTAAAGTGTGAGCTTTTGTAAGTAGGCATTTATGTATTTAGGTCTTCCCCTTTGAATATCAACGTGCACTGAGTCAGTTGGCTGAGGAAGCAGCTCGAGAGAAGGTGCAACATGCTGTCAATGGTAGTGATTTTGTTAAGCCAGATGAGTCCAAAATCAGAGATATTGAGGAGTCGGTGTTGGATGGAGTATTTGAAAAGAAACGACTTGAGAAGATTCTTGATAAAACCAGGCAAGTACCAGAGTTTGCCTGTATCTTTCCTTATATTAATTTAATTGTATTTAGTTTTATTTTCTGTATCCTTATAATTTTATTATAATTTTTTGTTTCAATTTGTCATAACAATTGCTGTCTTCACTCTCCCACAGTTCACACCGGTTCATGTAATTTTTTTTTACTTCATTTTCTGTCTGTGAATTCATTAGACTTGTGTTTCAACTCCCTTCCTCATTTTTATATTTATTGTACTCAGTGTAGTTTACTTTTAATGTGCTTATTTTTGGCTGATCCCAGTGGCCATGCCTTCTAAGGCGTGGGTCTGTGATCGCATGCTTGCTGGAATTGCGGATTTGAATCCCACTGGGAGCATGGATGTCTGTCTGTTTTGAGTGTTATGTGATGTCAGGTAGAGTTCCCTGCATTGGCCCAAACCCTCATCCAGAGGAGTCTTAGTGTTTGTGTGTCATTGAGTGTGATCAGGTGCAACAATAACCTTATGAAACTATATTGAGTAGGTAGAAGAAGTCAAAATAAGAAACAAAGAAATTTCATTTTTAATATTTTCAAATATACTTCTTGTTTATATTTCCCTCAGTAGGCTTCCACAACCACCTCCTCTCAGAACTCCATATTTATGGCCTTTCTTTATTTTTCTGTCTTCCTGCTGGTCCAGCCAGAGCCTTCCGTGGCACACCCTGTTCTCATATCCACCACATCTTACCTGTGTTGGGATGAAGGATGTGCGGCTAAATTTAAAAAAAAAAAAAAAAACACCCTGTTGAACTGAAGTTACTGAGTCACACAATTCATTCCAGTTTTGCAGATAAGTCCTGTGATATTTGTATACAATCAGACAGTGTTACACATCACCTTGGAAACTCAGCTTGGTGTGGCAGTCAAAATGTTTAACACCAGTAACAAATTTTGGCACTTCTGCACATACACTTCCCATGATTTAACACACACACACACACACACACACTCTCTCTCTCTCTTTCTCTCTCTGGGTGGGTTGGTCATTAAGTCATGGCACTGTGTTGTAAGTTGAATGCCAGTATTTTGCTTTATGTTCCACTGCACTACCATTCTTGACAAAGAGCACTCTGTTAACTGAGTCCCAAAAGATTGTGTGTGTGTGTGTGTGTGCGCATGCATGTGTGGTATACAGAAAATAGTCTTTGAATTTCATGCTGTACATCTAGTAAACTGTCAAAAAATGTCATTGACCTATTACTTGACATGTATTTACTGAAACAAGAACATCGTGCTGACGATTATCCACAAATGGGTTAAGTGAGGCTGGTGTCACACATGCTACAAACCCTTTGTCATAATATAAATATATTTGTTAAAATTGTGATATGCATTAAGTAAAATTCTGCTGTAACAGCCTGTGCCATGTTTTCACATCACCAAAGTGGTCTTATAATTAATTCTTAATGTAGGGAAGAAAAATTCCATTTCTTGTGTGTGGAGAATATTAAAACTTCTCTGGCAATGAGGGTACAAATTTATCATTTACAGGTTATAAAATAGTTTAGAATAGCGTAGAATAGAGTAACGCAAATTTTACATTCATGTGACCGTGCATCATGAAAAATCCTTATAATAAAACCAACTAGATGCACTAATTTCTCAAATTTATTTTGGGATAAAACTCTACATGCTTCGGACAGTTCCTCTGTCCAAAGCATGTAGAGTTTCATTCCAAAATAAATTTGAGAAATTAGTGCGTCTATACACTTTTCAGTATACTTACTTATTATACCATATCTGTGAAAACTAACATTTATTCCTTTCCGCAGGGGTTTCGTTAAATACAAGCGAGAGACAGGGATGTATCGTCCTGCAGAGAAACGGCTCAAAGATTGGGATGAAATCTATAACTTTGGACATGTTCGAAATGGATTGCGTATGCAAGCAGCACGATGCATGGAATGTGGTGTTCCGTTCTGTCAGAGCTCTCATGGCTGCCCACTTGGCAACATCATCCCTAAATGGAATGATCTCATCTTCCACAACAGCTGGCAAGAGGCACTGAACCAACTGTTGCAAACGAACAACTTCCCAGGTACAGTGTGAAAGTATTGTGCCACAGTAGGTCACTTTCATAGAACCATAATTTCCCACTAATGTTTTTCAGCACGTACTTAGAACTGGGAATACATTAAAAATTCTCACTGTCTTGCTTGTGGTTTCTCTGTACAGAGTTTACTGGCAGAGTGTGCCCGGCACCATGTGAAGGCGCATGTGTGTTGGGGATCAGTGAACCACCAGTGACCATAAAAAACATTGAATGTGCCATCATTGATCATGCATTTGAACAAGGCTGGATTCATCCAGAACCCCCGGCCATCAGAACAGGAAAGAAAGTGGCTGTTGTCGGATCTGGACCAGCAGGATTAGCAGCTGCTCATCAGCTGAACAAGGTATTGGACTGAAATATGAAATTAGAGTAAACTGTCATTAACTGAATCTATTTTAGGCATTGAATATAATTTCAAGGAAGCTTGAAAGTGGCAGAAATCAAAGTGAGGTTATGGCTTCATACAACGTTGAATTGTCAACTGTCTGTGCTATAAAGAAACAGTAAGACCAAGAACATTTGTTATGGCATCAAGTGAAAGTGTGAAGGACCTTTTCAAGCAACAGACATTGAAAGAGCCAAAATTTAGCACGTTTGGACAAGGTGTGTAAACAAGTTTACAGCAATGCATTCTGAAGGAAAACCCATGACTGGGCCCATAGAAATTGAAAAAATTAAGTGTTTTTATGATGGAATTACAATAACTGACAAATGCACATTCTATGATGGCTTGCTTCAAAATTTTAAAGAACTTACGTAAGTGCAGGTACCTTCTGCTAATCTGTAATATTTGATAATTTGACACCTGTCCAGTCCCGTGCAAATCAGATTAATGGAATTGGCGGTAATAACATTTTTGAAATGCATGACTAATTGTTAATCATGAGAATGAGACAAAGGTTGGGGATAGTACTGGGCGAAAACAGACAGAGTGGAGTGGTCGTGCTGCAGCCGATCAGATTCCATCTTGTTGGAATTTGGATTTAAACTGGACTCCATATATATATGTGTGTGTGTGTGTATGTATGTATGTGTATGTAACTTACCTTATATATACTCAGTTCTGACTTGCTCTGGGCCTTCCAGAATATAACTTAAGTAAGTTGGGGAGTGTCTGCATCCAGAAAAGTGAGATATCTGGCAACCTTTTGGTGCCAGAGGTGGCGGATAAACGTTTCTATTCACTGTGGCAACTAATGCAAGTACTGAAAGCTTGAATAATTTCATGTGCAGTAAATTTATTGGATATAGCATCAAAGTTGTTTTCCATTTCCAGGTGTTCAGTTGTTATATTCATACTGAATTTGTGGTGATGTTAAGAGTACATGTCAGTATTATATTTCACTTGCCCAGTCATTAGTTACCACTATAAGACTGGAAGCTAGGTATAGCTACAGATTTATCCAGACTTGATTTACCATAGAACAAAAGATTTTTAAAGTTTTCTGCATAAATACACAAGGGCATCCATCCAACCAGGTTCCCCCATCAGTGTATAATCATTGGGGCTGAGGGGTCAACATGTATCTGGATCTTCCCAGCTAGCAATTTTACAAAACTTTTACCATTAACCACTAATTGGTCTTTATTTGGATGAAGGACACAAATTGTTTCATGGTCCTACTACCATGTGCTAAGCACATGACATGTATCAGTTGAAGGTAGGTCATTGAAAGCCTTTCAATTTTTTCATGTACTCTCCATTATCTGTAACTAGTAATAATGTGTCAGATTGCACACCATGTGGCTGCAGAATCTGCATTACTTTATTCAGAACATGTGCTACTACTTTATGATTCCCAGTAGTTATGGAATTTGACCATTATTCATATTCAAAACAACATGACATCCATCCCTGCACTTGCAAGTGTTGTTTAATATGTGTGCACCAAAATATTATTTTCCTGCACAAGACTCACATTTTTCTTCATAGTAGACAGATCTTCCTTCATGTTGACTCATTTAGAGCAGGAATGGCCAACATGTGGCTCTCGAATGTATTCATTGCCTTCACTCACCTGAATAGTTTCAGTAATACATTTTAACAAACATTATATAGTAGGTCCACAGCACATAATATAGCAACCTTATTAGCCGAGATGATTTTTTGGAACTATAACTCATCACATTTAAGGCAGCACACAGTAAACCAATCTTTGGATATTTTTATACACAAGAGTGGCCCTTGGGTGAGTCTGTATGATTCATGTGGCTCTCCTGTAGTTTAACTTTGGTGAGCCCTGATACAGAGGCTCTGAGTACACATTACATGGAAATTCCTAACTTCAGGATTATTTAATTTAACAAGTGGTGTGTCTGCAAACGCAAATGATTTGCACAGATCTTTCATAAAAATTACAAATTTGAGAGATGTTGAAAAAGAATCTGTACTGTAAGACTGACAGATTGAAGATTCCTAACTTGTTTACTTTTTCAGATTCTGTTCTGCTCTTTCAGGAAGTAGCTGACGTGCATATTTCAGTGGTTAAGAATTTTAAGATGAAACTTTTATTTTATTATTGTGCCATTTTTCAGGCTGGACACTTGGTGACAGTGTTTGAACGAAATGATCGTGTTGGAGGCTTACTGCAGTATGGCATACCATCCATGAAGTTGTCCAAGGAAGTAGTCCAGAGGAGAATTGGGCTGTTGGTCAAGGAGGGCATCAAGTTCAAAACCAACATTAATGTTGGCAAGGATATTTCAGCCAAGGTACAATTCTAACTGCTGTATATAATATTTTTGTGTTTGTGTATGAATTCCAGATACATATGTCTGTGTCCTCCACACCATGACTATCACATCTGTCAACTTCTCTTATGCAGAAAGTCAGAGTTACAGAACAGTGCAGCAGTGGCGTACTGGGGGCGGGGGGTTGGGTGTTCAAACACCCTCCGAAATTCCGAAGGCCCTCCAAAATCATGCCAAACTCAATCCGACTGTGAAAACTGTTAAAAAGTGCTGAAGTTAGGACGCCAACACTCCAAGATGTTCGGTAAAAAGGCAGTAAAATTCTAAAACTACCTAAGTTCTTACATTAGCAATGACAAATAAATTGGTTGTCATCATAAATAGTCTTAAAGTACCAAAAATTAATAAACTTTTACTATATGAAACGAAATTTCTTGTACCAAATTACAGCTGCCTCCAGAACCCTTGACTAGGGGGTAGGGGGCTACCGTCCCCAGATCCCCGTTCTCTGTCCTCTGTCCTCAACTGAATTTGTAGACACCCCCCCCAAACAAAATTCCTGGGTTCACCACTGCAGTACAGTGAAGATTTTGTAAGCCACTTTACCTACAGGTAGTTGCATTTGTATGACACAAAAGAGTTGTCCTAATTTTTAGTTCTAAGTTCCCAAATGACAGTCTCGTGGGATGTTACTGATATGCAGCGTGCCCTGTTTTGTTGGGCATCTTCAGTAGAATGAGGGTTGGTTGCATACAACCCAAGAGGAGAGTCCAAGACAGACTTGTCTGGAGACATGGTGACCGTAACTATAATTAAACCCTGATATAGCACCACCCTCACTTTTCACCCATGAAAGTCTGAACAGAAATTCCCTATTGTAAGAGTATTTCAAGGTACTGCTACCCTGGACATACAGCTCCTCAATATACCGCTACTAATTTTGGTGAACAAACGGTGTTTTATGTGGGTTAGGCAGCACTTCCAAACCACGGGTCACCAAAGAATTCTGACATCACCTTTTTTTGAGTTTGCTGTATGTTACATTGCACTGTATACATGTAACCAGCAGTCCCATTCTTGTTGATCCAATGATGACATGAGCTTTGCAATCAATTCCTGGTAAGTTTTAGTGTTTACAGTATATATAGCAAGGGGATAAAACTCATGACAGTGTGAAAGAGCACATCCCTGTATTTACTACATGTTGTGAGTGAGTGGGTGAGTGAGTGAATGAGTGAATGAGTGTGGTACCTGCAGAGATATAAATACTGCAAACAGTTTGTGCAGTTATATGGATTAATCCAACTTTTTGAACAAGTTCTTGTGTTTTTTAAACGTGTTCGATATCTCATCACTGAGAGTGGAAATACAGTTAACTCCATGTATCATGTATGTGTATAGGGTTGTACAAATCATTTGACGGTAGAGGCAGTGTGTTAAACATTGAGTGTCGAGTGACTTTTGCACGACCGTGTACATATTTAAATGCTTGCATGCGCATACACACATCATATTTTTGTTGTTTTTCGATAAGAATAGTCCAGAAGTTTTGTGATGATGTTCACTGTTGTGTGCACATACTTTTTTTTTATAGGTACATCTTGGCCTTATATTAAATTTAAATTATTCAATTTCCCAAATTATCTTCTTTCCAAATTCACAACTGTGTTGCTAATATTTTTAATTTATGCTGGTGCAGGATCTGTATGAGGAATTTGATGCACTGGTGCTGTGCACTGGAGCCACCTGGCCACGTGACTTACCCATTCCTGGAAGACAACTGGAAGGTATTCATTTTGCTATGACTTTCCTGGAAAGTTGGCAGAAGAAGCAAATGGGCAATGTTGTCGATCAACCATATCTTCTGGCCAAGGATAAGGATGTCCTTATAATCGGTGGAGGTGACACTGGCTGTGACTGTATAGCCACATCTCTCAGACAGGTGCATGTTAAATACAGGTCATTTCTTATATTTTGGTGGGCTGACCAGTTGTTCTGCATCTATGTACATTATGTTTAAGACCCAATATCGTACTTAGTTTCTTGGATTTAAAATTTTGGTGAATGCAGATCACATTTTGCAACCTGTAAATTTTATTGTCTGGGTATAAACTATAACTTTTTGCTCAAAGTGTATGGTGACTCTACCTTCATCATATGAAATTTATTTTTCTCTTTATTATTTGAGCCTGAACTGAGGCTATGGGAAGAAGGTGCTTGTATTCGTTACATTTAAGTTGCATTGCCACTGCTAAATTGGTATTAAAGAGGTCAAGTAAAACATCTCACTGAATTATTTCTGGTGGAAATATGTTGTTTATATGTGCTAGCAGTCTATATCCCTCTTCTTGGACTGTCTACCTCTGAAGGTGAAGGGCTATGTATGATTGATCAAAACATGGGACACTACGTGCTCAGTGACACAGCATAACATCTAAGAATACTTGAGACTTTAGCGCTGCTGCTGCAAGAACTCCATATCTTTCGTGGTCATGTGACTGACACGTTTGTTTCAGGGGGCCAGATCCATCACCACATTTGAGATCCTTCCAGAACCACCACAGAAGCGTTCTAAAGACAATCCTTGGCCACAGTTTCCAAGGGTGTTCAAGTTAGATTATGGCCATGAGGAAGTGCATTTGAAATTTGGCCGAGATCCTCGCCAGTTCAGTATACTCAGCAAGGTATAATGTTGTTTTACTTCTAAATCTGCATACACTGTAAATGATTTTATGTTGTCTCTTTTCTTCAGCTTTTTAAAATGCCATGTTTCATGTACATCTTTTCTCCAGAATATTATATGTGAGAAAACTCAAGACAGTGGACATTGTCCAAAATAGTAATGTAAAATACCACTATCAGAAACTTGATTTGACTTAAATTTTGCTGTATTTGATGTTTAGTTACTGTGTTTAATTGAACTGTATGAACTAGAGTGAATAAATGTGCTGCCAAATGTGTAACTGTCCTTTCATATTTTTTATATGATTTTGGTTGTCACCCATTTGATCTTCCATTCATACTTATTCTGTTGTTATTCCTAACAAGTGTATTGAAAGTAACAAAATTTTTAGCTCCAAATCTCTAAATGTTGTGCTGTTGCAGGAGTTCATTGATGATGGTAAAGGCCATGTAGCAGGTATCAGATCTGTGACTGTGAACTGGACAAAAGATGAAACTGGTCGCTGGAAAATGGAAGAAGTGCCAGGCTCAGAAAAGGTAGGACTGATAGTGAATGGTAGTGCACAGTGAACAGATGTTCAGTATGATAAAGAGTTCTTATTTGAGGAAATTCAGAATTTCACAGTAGAATACATTATTGATTTGTAATTGTAAATGAAATTGTGTGAGAAGCTCAGATTCCAGCGCAAGCCATCACCATCATTCTGTGCCCTTTTTAGTGCACAAACCTTGCCTTTTTGTGACCATTCTCACTTTCACAGTATCATTGCATGTTGCTAAACCTACCCCAATTTTTTCTTAATTTTTTGTGTGGCAGGTTGGCTACACAATAGGGTGAAGGAAGGGATGTTCCACAGATGACCATAGTTCTGGACACGAACTTTGAGTGCTATGCAAAAATTAAAAGTTGTTTGCAGAAACCCAGTTACATGTGATTGTTAATATCATCAATTCCAATTACTGGCTGTGTTACAAATATCACAGCAGTCAGTGAACTTGTGACTAGTATGATGATATTTACAGGTTGTTAAAAGTATTAAAACCTAGGAATAATCAGTTTTATTGCCTTATACATGGTTGAAAGCAGTTCACTTATAAGCATGTACATTGGAAGATCTGATAGAAGTGGTTTGTGCTTCAAAGCCGTGCTAAAGACTGTAGAAAATATTATTGGTCTTGCAGCTGCTGTTACCACTTTTATTTCTTCAACCTTAATGAGCGATGCTCGTCCTGGTACTGGTGAAAGTTTGGTTCCTTAGCAAGCAGAAATCTTGTTTGGTAGGTTGAAGGTGTTAAAGTTGGCTGACAGTGAAACCATAGCTGGAAATGAGCTTGAAACTACTGGAAGGCCTTTGCATTCTTCACACTTACAAAGTTGAACGTTGTTAGAGGCAAACAAAGGTGCACGCTGGATCCAGATTTTCAGCACAAAAGTTGAATGTCTGCTATAACAGTGTTTTCAAAGTGTTGTCTGCACACCCCCTGAATGGGGATCTGCAAGATTATTTTTTTCTTCCTGTTAGAAGACAGAAGGCAAATAGGTGGTATTGAATGCTTTTAATATTTTGCACAAAATCAGTTTATCTGGAATAATGATATAACATCAGTGTAGATTGTGCTCACGGGACAACATGAATTTTTTTTTTTTTTTTTTTAGAGTCTTTT